>ODAI011053759.1_pt1 | contig 19249 bp, 15 predicted proteins | sample 1539321 | NCBI WGS metagenome assembly ODAI01 (sample SAMN02144231, study PRJEB22623) | gut metagenome | biome: sheep rumen | host: Ovis aries | place: New Zealand
CACGCTTGGCTGACTGAGGTATCATGGTCAGAATGGTGGCATCAACGGCATGATGATAGTTCGATGACCTGTCTTTCTGTGGAATACCGAAAATCTTTCGGAAAGCAGAGGTCGACTGTCCGTTTTGCACGTCAACACTACTGAACAAAGTCTTCAGATAAAGCACAGCATAACGTGTGATGATGCCAGTATCCACCAGTTGACTGTTGCGGAAGCCGTCTGTCAGATCCTCTGGTTTCATCTTAAAGCGATTCAGTTTTTGGCGCCAATAGTCGAATTCCATCTGCCACAGTAATTTCTGTCGGATGCAGGCATTCTTGCTGTCTTCTGTATGCGCCCTACGCGCTTTGTTTTTCCAAAATAGTACATTCTGACTTAACCGCTCTACTTTCTCCTCCCAGTTCTTCAATCTTGGCTTGATGGCTGTATAAACCTGTCCGTCTATAGTGACATCATGCTCATAGTTAGGCAACTGCGTAGGTATTCTGTTCTGCTTAATGTGACGATTGTAATAAGCATCGCAAATGGTGAGGTTCTTGTCAGAACTATCGAAAGAGAGGCTTCTGGGTATAGTATGCTCCAAGTCACAATAGTTCTCAGATAACATGTTGCTAAGACTGATAACACGACCAGTGTACAGACAACAGCATCCCTGTTCTAACCATAGTTTGTATTTCTTTGTCTGGTTACGATAGTGCAAGTCGTCTGGCTTGTCATCCGTATAGATGTCTTCACCACTTTGTTCCAAGACGTATCTTGCAGCATCCACATCTTCGTCTTTTATATCCTTGTTGGGGTAATATTCCTTTAGGATGTTCCAAATAGCTTTGTTGGCATCTCTTCTTTCGTTGTTGTATTTCTCAATCGCCCAGCGCTTGTTGATGTCATTGTTTACTCTAGTGGTCTCTACAACAAGACGAGTTTCCTGAGGGTCTATAAGTCCGTTGACAATCATTGTGTTGAGGGTCTTGCGTAGCACATTGAGAGCGCGAAGAACAGTTGGATTGCGTATGGCACCAATTCTCGGAGAACCAAGTAGTCCTTCATCCTCCTTGTTACGAGGGAAGTCAGAAACCATCGAGGGGTGATAGAGCAGCTTCCATTTACTTTCATCTACAGCAGTGAACTTTTCTTTTAATTTCTCTGCGAGTGTGTCAGCAAACTTTGGAGTCTTGACATAATCACGATGAATGTCAGCAAAGAACGATTGGTACAGACGTGTCACTTCGTTTATCATTTGTTGTTGTTCCCTTGCATCCATCAGTGCGAAGAGGCTGTCGTTGTCCATTATACATTGTACAACATCATCCTTGTCGTCATCTTGTAACTGATAACCGAAATCATGGTCGGCAAAACGGTCGCGTGGAGCCAGTGACTTATACTTTGAGATAAGTGTGTTGACGATACGACCAATGCGAAGATTTCTATCTGAGGGCGCCTTTACTTCTTTTTCATATTGTTCAATCAACTGAAGTATAGAGTGTTCTTCAATGCCTGTGATGTCTGGCACCTTTGCTAAAAAAATAGCATCAGATGTTTTTAGCCCATATTCTAACATACGGTTGATATTTTTCAGAGCTTTCAAACTCAATGGTGCATAGCCCTGCTCTATCGAGGCCCATAATTTACAAAGGGCATCAGTAGCCTTATCTTCCCAGCCTAAAGAATTTCGGGCGAATTGTTTTACATCCTCAATCTCATCTGCTTCGAAACAAAAGTGCCAAAGGTCTTCGGCGTTATATGTTACAGAATGCTTTTCTGTATTTTTTATGGAGTGCGATGACCTCGTCTTAGTACCTTGCAGGTACAATTTTTCTATGTTGGTATCAAAGATTGCAGCGATATTTTGCAATCTTGCAGTAACAGGGCATCCAGCCACTAACGTTTTGTCTTTATAGTTGATAGTCTTTATGCCTTCAACGTTTTTGAAGGTCATTCCCAACTGTTTCTCCAAAAACTCACGAATCTTCTCAAACGGGAAGTCTTTGCGGACGTATGCCGTAAACACTTTCTGATACAATAGCTTTTTCAATTCCAAAGGCAGTTCTTGCCAACAGCCGTTTGCACTTTTTCTGTACTTGATATTGTTGATAAATCCCCAGGCTCGATATTTCTCATATTCTGGATGAGATATTGGACAGCGTCGCTTGTTCTTCTCGAATGTACATTTGCCAATGTGTCCCTTTTGCGAACGAAGGGGCAACTTATAAAAAAGCGTACCTTCTCCCTTTTTCGTACTGACAAGGCGCTTGTGGAGGTCTTCATATTCTCTAAGTCCTTCTTGAAAATGAAAGTATTCGTCAACTTCTGCCACGTTCTGCGAGCGAACAGCTTGATATCTGCTGTTGCGAACTCGTATTCCTGCATCTTCCAGAGACGCGAAAGCCTGTCCAACGGTCTTGAAGCCATGCTCTGCCATATATTCAGAAAGATCTTTTGATTTCCTCTCTTCCGATTTCTTCATGGTTTCTTCCAGATTATCAGCATTGACTTGCACATCTTTGACATCCTCTTCTTGTCCAGATAGTGTCTCGCCCTTACTGCTCTTAAAACCACGGTGCTGTGCTATGTGATATATGGCCCTGCCCAACTTATAACGATTGATAGGTTTGGTGAAGTCAAATTGCTCCTCTACCAATTTTCTTCTAAGTTGAAAGGCGGTAAGGTCTGATTTTCCATCACCATCAAAATCCATGCGAAGCCAGCGCATAAAAGCATCGTCATCCACTGGGAATTCTCGTTTCAGCCCTCTGGATTTATCGTAGGTACACCATCGTTCCAATGATTGGCGACTCATCGGACACATATTGTAATCAATGAGAAGAGACAGTGTGGACCAACGTTTCCATCGTCTATGCTCTTTCAAACGTCTACTCTGAACATGAGATCGTCTGTCAGCAGCAAGGGTATGCTCTCCTGTTTGGTCAGAACTTGTCCCAGATTCGAATGTGGTAACAGAGAACCATTCCAGTTGTTTTTCAAGGCTTTCGCCTAAAGACAGATTACGCACGGAGATTCCTAAAGAACCTGTTCCTAAATCAATGCCAACAACTTTCTCTTTCATTTTCTTATCAGAATATTTGGAAATATCGTTATTTCTTTTTAATTTTGCACCCAGATACAAGTGAAAGACTTTTCACAACAAGGCTATTAAGCCGAAGTATTACTCCCGCGACTGCCGTGGGAGTTTCTTTTACATACTGGCTGTGTATCTTTCTTCATTGTTCATTTGATTGCAAAAATAACAAAGTTTCCTGACAATAGGACTCAAATCTATTTTCATCTTCTGATTCGCTTAGAGATTCTTGAATCTCATGAAGTTTCTGAACGGCTCATAATCGTAAGATTGTTGGTCCAGCTAATTTGTCTCACCAGTGGTGAGAGTTTTTCGTCAGCATCCTTATATGTCTCATAAAACTGCTTCATGCGCCAAAGGTTTTTATCAGAAAAACCTTTGACTTCAGGGCTGTTCTTCTCAATATAGTCTGCTAATTGCTTAACCACACCATCACCCCATTCTGAAACAGAAATCTTGTCGGAGATATACCTGCCAACTCTCCAATATAAATCTATCAGCGAGGCATTGGCCAGTCGTACCACTTCGCTGCGAGTATGCTGAATCATGGTGACGATTTCAGCAAATTGGGCTTTTCTGTCTTGTACTATTTTCATGATTTGTAGTTTGGCTGTAAAATTACTGAAAATTATTCAGACATTGGTGCCTATGGCTGCATTTTTACATTTTATTAGTAGTGTGATTAGGCGGAGGGGGCTATAGGCTGTCTTTCTCGCGCTCGTTAGCCAATTCCTTATATAGCATGAGGCCTTTCACCGTCAGCAGATAACTTCTGGTGGATCAATCATCATATAGCGATTCTTCAACGAATGGCTTTCTCCCAATAGCAAGTTGCGGAAGAATCGTATGAGAAAAGATTCGTCAGCAGCGATGCCTTTTGCTACATTGCGATAATTGGCACGTACCAAAGCGTTACGGAAAAACCAGGAGTGGTTGGCGAAGAGTTCGTTGCTGACAGTGAAGCCAAGCATGCGCAGATACTTGATGGTGAAGAGTGCCGTTGTGCGGGTGTTGCCTTCCCTAAATGGATGAATCTGCCACAGACCAGATACAAACCGAGCGATATGCTCCACTGTCTTATCCTTGCTCAATCCGGTATAGTCAAACTGCCGCTCTTGGTCCAAGTCATACTCTATTGCCATTCGCAGGTCTTGCCAGCGGCCATAGAGCACGGAGTCGCCTCTGAGTACCCATTCTTTCTTCGAGATGTCATAGTCACGGAAGCGTCCGGCATGCTTGAATACTCCTTCGAAGATTGCTCTGTGAATAGCAGCCAAACCTGCTACGCTATAGGTGAAAGCATCCGTCTGAAGCAGTTTGGAGATGTTGCTCGACACGCGGTCAGCTTCTTCTTTGTCTTCATCGCCAGCATCGTGTGCTGTTCTTTTGATGTAATACTGCTTGACAAGCTCTCGCGCCTCGTCAATCGTAATCTCGCCCTCAATATTTTTCTTGGCTGTAGCTCGCAGATAGTCAGACACTTTCAGCCCGTCAACGGCTTGTAAACCGATGGCAGTATTCCATGCCTCAGCACGTTCTCGCTGTGCCGGCTCGCCTTGGCGTATATATTCGTCGAAATTCAAATATTCTTCATTCATCATGATTTGCTATTTGGCTGTAAAATTACTGAAAAATATTCAGACATCGGTGCCTGCGGCTGCATTTTTACATTTTATTAGTAGTGTGATTAGGCGGAGAGGGCTATAGGCTGTCTTTCTCGCGCTCGAAGGTGATGCCTTTGTAGAGTTCAGGACTGCCGCCCTCGCTCTCTGGGATGAAGTGGAGGCGGACACCGCGAATGTGTTTTTTTGCGCGGAATAGCTTGGGATCGTCCACCTTCTCACTCTCTATCTCGAGCTTCAACAGTCCAATGCCTGCCAGGCGCACCTTGTCGCCCATTTGCAATCGGCGCATCACTACTTCGCCCACCGCCATCATCAGACCCTCCATCGTGCCTGCTGAGAGGGTGGTGCCTCGACAGGCTTCCTTGGCTATCACTTTGCTATCTACTGTCTGGTTGTGGACGGCTACTGCCTTGTATTTGCCGAATGTGGGCAGGGTGGGCTTTGTTTCTTTCTTGATTTTGTATCTCATCTTGTATCATGTTTGATTTCGATTGCAAATTTACAAATTTTCTCTGAAAAACTTTCATATTCTCTAGAAAATATTTATTATTTCTGTTTTTCTCTTATCTGTAATTCTTTAAAAATTTCACATTTGCCTACATGCCTACATAAATAATTGTAAATGCCTTATATTTGCTGTATTTTCTTGAAATGCAAGCCTACATAAAGCCTACATATATCATACACATATTCTACACGTTTTTGACGAAAAACATACATATTCCTTGTTTCTCATAGGGGTGTCTGAGATTCGAAAAGCCATTGTCTGTAATTTCTTGATGGTATATATCTTTTTAATTCTCTAGAGAATTTGAGGGTTAGACGTAATGCAAGTGCTGATGGAAGGCGTTGTAACCGTTTAATTCTCTAGAGAATTGATACATTCGAATTAGATTAAATAGTTACAAGGTTAAATCTATGTAGGCTTATGTAGGCTTTATGTAGGTTTGGTGTATGCTCGCAAATGCGTGAAATGCTGATAAATACTGGATTCTTGCTACCTTTTGTGTAGGCATGTAGGTCTTTTGAAAATTTTGCAAAAAATGTTTTGAAAACCGCTATTTTTTTAGTACCTTTGCGGGAGTTTTGAAAGAGAATAGATTTTGAAATATTCATTATGTAATAAGTATTATGAAGGTATCTTTTCTGAAAAAAGACGGGAAAAAGGAAGTGATTAACCGTGTGGAGGTGGGCGCAATAGCCACAGCCATCAAAGAGGGCGCGATGGAAAATGCGGTAAGGAAGCTTCGTGAAGTGTATCACTTGATGAGCATCCACAGAAAGGCCGACGGTCAGATAGTCACCAACTGGGTGGGAGGTATCCGACTGCCGAGAATCTGCTTCGCTGCTGACTACCGGATGCTGAAGGGCGAGTGGAGAATGATGGCCTACAGCGGGCTTGTCGTGCTGGAGGTGAACGACTTGCCGACCTACGAAAAGGCGGTGGAAATCAGAGAGTTGGCAAAACAAATGCCAGAAACGATGCTTTGTTTTCTGGGTGGTTCCGGTCGCAGCGTGAAGATTGTGTGTCGTGGTGAACTCTTTGGAGGTGGACTGCCGGAAGGTGAGGCTGACATACGCCAGTTTCATCTGAATCTGTATAACACGGCGCGGAGGGCTTACCAGAACCAGTTTGGTTTTGATATCGAGTTTCTGGAGCCGCTGATCACGCGTACCGTATATATGAGTGCCGATCCGGAGATGGGCATCAATATGCAGGCACGTCCGTTCTATGCCGATACCGAGCACCACGAACAGCCTCAGCCCGTCAGCATCAGTCGTGAGGAGGATATATTGATGCCTGGTCGAACCGTCACGAGAACCTACCACCTGAACTGGACGTTTATCGTGGAGACAATCATGGGCCATTATTTTGATCTGCCCGATGAAGACAAGACGGCTAAGCTGCTGATGCAGATTGCCTCGGCGTGTCTGGATCAGGGCATCCCCCTGGCTCACGCCCAAGGCTTGACCCTGTTGCACCCTGTGCTGAACACCGACCGTCTGTTGGTGGAGAAGATTTTCCAGACGGTGTATAGTGTGGCAGAGCAGGAGCATTTTCGCAAGACCCATAAGATAAGACCCCTGAAGAGTGTGCCCGACGATACGCTCAATCAGATAAGGACGGAGATATTCCTCAATTCACACTATGAAATGCGCAAGAACTTGCTGACCGGCGTGGCTGAATATCGTAAGAAATTCTCTGACAACCAAGACTTTAAGCCCCTTACGCCGGAAGTGCGCAACAGTATGTCGCTCACGGCAACGGAAATGGGGCTGAAGGGCTTTGACAAGAACATGAACCGATTCATCGACTCGATGCATATCGAGCAGTACGACCCCGTGAACCAATGGCTCGACAAACTGCCTAAATGGGACGGGAAGGACAGAATCGGGGAGCTGGCACGGCGTGTACCTACCGATCAGCCACAATGGGAGAAATACCTGCGCTACTGGCTTGTGGGAATGGTGGCGCAATGGCGAGAGAGCGAGCGCCAACTGACGGGTAACGCGCTGACACCGTTGCTGATAGGGCGGCAAGGGTGTGGCAAGACGCGATTCTGCAAGATACTGCTGCCTGAGGAACTGCGCGACTACTACAACGACAAGATTAACTTCAAAAACGAGTTCGACCTGAACATCGCGCTGACCTCGTTTGCACTGATAAATATTGACGAGTTTGACAAGACCACGTCGTCGCAGCAAATTGTACTGAAATACCTGCTGTCGTCAGCTGATGTCAAGTTTCGCCCACCTTATGGCAAAACCATTAAGCAGTTCCGCCGATACACCTCGTTCATAGGAACAACCAACCAGATGAAACCACTGGTTGACCCCACGGGCTCACGCCGTTTCGTGTGTGTGGGCGTAACAGGTAAAATCAATTTCGAAGACACCATCAACCACAGGCAGCTCTACGCCCAGGCGCTCCATCTCTTTAACGCGGGTGAGCGCTATTGGCTGGACGAAACCGAGATACAGACGCTGATCAAGGAGAACGAACCCTTTCAGAAATTGAACGACCTGGTAGAAATGATAGGCGAAACCTTCAGTCGGCCAGAGAATGATGTAAAAGGGAAATGGCTGAGCCTGAGCGATATCAGTGACATCTTGTCTCGTCACTATCCCAGTTTCGACCCTGACACCCCATTCCAGAAAATCGGAAATGCCCTGAACGACGTACAGTTCAACTTCAGGAGCAAGCGTACGATGAAGCACATGGAATACTGGTTGATAGAGAAATAAAGCAATGAGGGTGTGTCAATTTTGAAGTGCACACTCTCATTGCTATAGATTTGCTTATCGTTTCTTATCGGCTCTTTCCCGCGCTCAGCTTTGCCGCTTGGCTTGTCCAAGAACCTTATGAGGGTGAGTTCCCGATCTTATTGCGATTGTCTCCGAACTTCTCTCCGAACTTTTCTCCGAACCAAACACATTTTTCTCCGGACTATCATTGCCTCCATAAATGAATGCGATTTCCGCGAAGAAAACCATATGGTTGTCGGTCATTTCAAAAGATATTTTAAATACACATTATGTATAATAAGCATGAATATTGTCATGTCTTCATCAAAAGATTGGTCTTTTAATCAAATTTTGGCTTATTTATGGAGTTTTTTGAGCATATCAACATTTGTTTCGATTATATTTTGTAACTTTGCCATCAAACAATTGTTTCCAAGTGGGTCACCAATACCACCCAGCCGAGCCTTGAAGCCCTCATTGCAATAGCAAATGCGCTTGAAGTGCCTGTGCAGGAGTTGGTGAGACAGGAAGAATTCAATCAAGAGAAATAAGTCAAAATGACGTACGAAGCAAGAGCAGAGCTAAAGCTTGTTTTGGCTATGCCTTGCAAGAAGGAAGAAGACGAAGTCGAATGATAACAAAAGACGAGATACAAGAACTGCTGCATAGCACGGAAACCTATCGTGTGGAGCGGACCACGTCAACAGGTGACATGGATAAGTTCCAAGAAGCCATCTGTGCTTTTGCCAACGATCTGCCAAATTCACGCAAGAATGGCTATTTGATACTTGGCGCATACGATAATGGCACGTTGTCAGGCTTGAAGGTCACCGATGACTTGCTGAAGAAGATTGCAGCCATACGCAGCAACGGAAACATCCTGCCTATACCTGTTATGAGCGTTGACCGTTTCCAGTTCCCTGAAGGTGACTTGTTGGTTGCTGAGGTCAGTCCGTCCGACCTGCCTCCTGTGCGCTATCGTGGACGCACCTTTATTCGTATTGGTCCTCGTCGCGACATAGCTACGGAGGCAGAAGAGCGCATCCTTGCAGAACGAAGGATGTCATTCATGGCCACCTTCGACACCATGCCTTGTTTGGCTGCAAAACTCTCTGACGTGAACACGGAATTGCTGCGTACAAAATATCTGATACCGCTATTAGGTAATGAGTTAGTGGAATCTGATACTCGTCCTATCGAGGAACAGATGGCTGCTGTGGGCATGTATGACACTGAGCACCAATGCCCCACATACGCAGCGGTCGTTTTGTTTGGCAACAAACCGCGCCGTTTCATGCCAGGTCTTTATGTGCAGTATGTACGTTTTAAGGGTGAAGACGTGACAAGTGAGGTAGAGAACGAAATGCAGTTGGAAGGCAATTATTGTGAACTGCTGCCACGTCTGGAATCGCTTTTGGAGTTGTCCGTCATCAAGAAGAAGCCCGTTTTCGTTTCTATTCTACGAGAGGAAATGGTCAGCAACTACCCCTATCAGGCTATCCGAGAGCTTCTTCTCAACGCCTGTATGCACCGAGATATGCAGAGTAATACGCCACTTCGCTTCTATGAGTTTGCCAGTCATCTGGAGATTCTGAATGCTGGTGGCTTGTATGGCAATGCTCGTCCAGAGAATTTCCCCAGTGTGAATGACTACCGCAATCCACTTGTAGCCAGTGCCATGAAGACGCTGGGCTATGTCAATATGTTCAATCGAGGTGTAGGACAAGTCCAGACTGACTTGAAGGAGAATGGCAACCAACCCGCAGAGTTCAACGTTAATCTTATCACGGCATTCAAGGTTGATGTGAGAGTCTCACAGAGTTATACCAACGAAAATGGCGGTAAAGTTGGCGGTAAAGCTGGCGGCGATGTCGTAGAAAATATCGTAGAAAAAGATCTTAATGACGTAGCAAAGTCCTCAGATGTCGTAGAAAATGTCGTAGAAAACAAAGAAAATGTCGTAGAAAACATTCTTGCAAGCATATCTAAGAATTCAACCATATCCACAAAAAAACTGGCAGCGATGTGTTCTCTTTCTGAAAGACAGGTACAGCGTATCATGACCAAATTGAAAGAACAAGGTGTTATCCGTCGCATTGGGCCAGATAAAGGTGGACACTGGGAAATAATAGCACCATAGTCTTTGGAGGAAGATACCCAAGAATACTAATAGAAGTAAACAAGAAAAAAACGAAATATAACTCTGATGGATTACGACAATGGATTCATATTGCAGAAGACGGTGGACTGGTCGTTGCTGAATGACGGGATGACCATTCCGGTGTCGGTGTGCTCGCTGTTCACAACCCACCACATCGACTACTTCACCCGTTCGCAGAACAACGACTCCACGAACATCATTATCATCAGTCCCAATTACCATCGCATTATCCACAAGAATAATCCTATGTTCAATCGCAAAAAGTTCCAGTTCGAGTTCCCAAATGGTGAGGTATTGCGGCTGAAGCTGTATGAACATTTGAAAGTTTGATACTTTATGGAGATACTATCACATTTCAGAACCATAGAAGAGCTTACTAAAACACTCTCGCGAGAACAAGGATTACTGAGCGAGATGTTTGAGAAGCGGAAACTGATGAAGTTTCCGCAAGGACTGGCTTTGGAATTGGTGGGTGGTAATGAAGCCCGACTGAGAAAACTGCTGGATTATGGTGTACTAGTGGAAACGGGTAATACAGTAGAGATTGAGAGTGACTATCTCAATTTCTTTGAAGAAGTATTGAACGTGAACGAGGAAATTAGTGTTCTGAGCGTACAGGAATGTATCAACACTCTAAAAGAATACATTGGCTATTTCTTACAAGAAACGAATACCAACCGTAAGGCAGGATATCAGGATAGTGTACGGCAACTACTGAAGAAAACGGGATTCAGGACTCTGAAGAATGTGGTGGACCTGAAACGCAATATGGATAATGCGTATAAGCAAGAGCCTAACTATATTATCAAGAAAAAGAAACTTCAGAACCTTGATGAGAAAAGTCACAGTATCCGTTCGATGATACGTGAATGTGAGAAACTGATGGACAATGAGCACGCCTTCTTCCTGATGGCCAATGATCCACACATGGCAAAGACGTGCAGCGACGTGAAACACGACTTTGTGGAGGCGTACCATGCGTTGATGGAAATAGACAGGCAGATTATTGTCTATATCAACCAGATAGAACAGCAGAACCAACTCTACAAGAAGATACGCAAGCTTAAGTATCTGCAAGACCAGTTGCTTATCAAGACAGATACTAATCTGGTGCAGGTGCTGGATGAAAGTAATCCGCTATGGATGGAATCCCGCCAATACAGCAAAATAAGGCTCTCTTTGGAAATGCTTAGAGAGAATGACCAGATAGTAAGCATTCTGAGACGGATAGCCGAGCGCAATGGTCTGCGGAAAACAGCCAGGACAGAGGCGGAACCGCTGACAGACGAGGACTTGCAAGACCATGTGCAGCGGTTAAAAGGTGTCGATCCTGCTGAGGTATGGAATGCCTTTTCTGCTTCGAGCTACAACCTGTTTGATTTCATCCTGAGATATGATTATAAGACCAAGCGTGATATAGAAGATCACGCAGCTCTCTTTTGCCAACTGGTCATTTTGCATCCTGAAGAATGCCGAATGACAGGGAAATACGCCACCTATCAAGACATTGAATATCCTATCATCTATGCGAAATAATACTCAACGAATATACGAGCGACTGAGCCGCGGAGAATTCCTTTCGGTGGACAGTACTGAAGCCTCTATCCGTCATCTGTACGAGGATATTGAGGAGAACTTCGACGATTATGCAGACTTCTTCAAAGAGATTGGTTTGCAATTGGAGAGTGGCAACGGCTACTTTTACTTCTCACGTATTGGTGAGGGTAAACAATCCATAGAACAAAAGTTAGAGAGTTTTTCGAAATGGCTTGACTATCTGGACTTCCTGAAGACCTATAACCAGTCGTTTACGGCGGGCTATCAGTTCCGAAAGAGCAATCTGATAGAGCAGATCAGCCTGGACATTGAACTGAAGGAGAAAGCAGGTCATCTCTATAAGAAATATGGCGTAGGCTCCTATTTAGAGATAGTGAACAAACTGTTGCAGGAAATGCAGAGTATGGGCTTTGCCGAGTGTGTCAGTGAGCAGGACGAAACCTATAAGATTACATCTGCATTTCACTATGCTGAAGAACTGGTTAACATGATTCAAATAGCCAACGAAGATGAAATACCTGAATAAGATCATATTTATCAATAGCGCCAATATACCCTACGCTGAAATTTCTGTAGATGGCAACGTACATTTCACGGGAACCCAAGGTGTGGGCAAGAGTACTGTGCTGAGGGCATTACTTTTCTTTTATAATGCTGATAAGCATCGCCTTGGCATACAGCAAGCTCAAAAGTCGTTTGACGAGTTCTATTTCCGCCAGTCAAACTCTTATATCCTTTACGAGGTAATGCGCGACAATGGGGCATACACTATTTTGGTGAGCCGTTATCAGGGACGTGCCTCATGGCGATTCATAGATGCTCCTTATCAGCGTGATTGGCTCGTAGATGAAGACAAACAAGTGTTGAGCGATTGGGTTAAAATACGCGAGCGAATCGACAAAAACGTGTCTGTATCTGCAAGAATAGATTCTGGCGTGATGTTTAAAGATATCATCTTTGGCAATACTCACGACCACAAATACACTCGCTATGCCTTGGTGCAGAGTGCTCACTATCACAATATTCCACGAAGCATTCAGAACGTATTTCTGAACACCAAACTGGATGCCGACTTCGTGAAGAACACCATCATACAATCTATGGCAGATGAGGATCTTCCCATCGACCTGCAGACTTATAGAAGACTGGTGACTGACTTTGAACGCGAGTATGACGAAATAGACTGCTGGTTCAGGCAGACTCGTGACGGTAACTACCCTGTGCGCCAACAGGCAGTGAAGATTGCTGAACAGGGGAGGAGAATCGTGGCTCTCGACCAGCAATTATTAGATGTATGGCGGATGTTGAATCACGCTGTGGCTGAAAGCGAAGAGAAGATACCACTCTTGGAATCTGAGGCTACTGAACTAAAAACAGACATCGATAAAGAGCGCACTCGTGAAAAAGAACTTACAGCAGAATATGAAAAGGAAAAAGATGCGCTGAACCAAGAATTGGGAGGCAAAAAGAGTAAACTGAAAGAGATCGTTCAGGCAAGAAAAGAATTTGAAGCACTGCGTATCGAAGAGAAACTTGCATTGGCCGCTCGTGAAGAAAGCATCAAACAAGAGACTGCTGATAAGCAAATGTTATTGGATGACCTATTGAAAACCCATGCGTCGATAGAGGAAAAATACAATATCGCCAGAGGGAAGCTGGAGAATGCCCGTCTGTCATTTGAAAATGCTCAAAAAGAAGCCTATTATCAGAAGCAAGAGTCATTGCAAAAGGAACGAAAGCTGCTAGAGGATGAACGAACGAAAAACAGAAACTCACTAATGGATGCCTTCAACAATTGGCGGCATGAATCGGATGAGCGACTGGAGTTGTTACAGAAAGAACAAAACAGGGCTGACAATGCCGTAAAAGATTTGCGTTTGTGGCATCCCAAGGCTGATGAAGTGACTCAGATAAAGGAACAGCTTCAGAAATTGGAGGTAACAGAAAAGGAGAACGCTGCACGACAAACAGCCGTAAAGAGTCAGATTGCTCAGATTACCACTGAGTATGAGATGAAAGAAGCAGAACTGAAACAGGTCTCTCAGCGCGAGCAAGAACGTTTAGAAACTAACCGATTACAGTATAGAGAGCAAATCACCAAGATTGAAGAATTGCTTTCAAATCTTGACGGTTCGTTGTATCAATGGTTAACAGAAAATGCTGAAGGTTGGGAAGAGACCATCGGAAAAGTGGTTGATGAAGAAAGAATCCTATATGCTGGAGGACTTGAACCCCAATTGGTAAAAGCAGCATCTGATGGCTTATTTGGTGTCAAGCTGAACTTAGACAACATTGATGCCGTACATCGTACCCCCGATGATTATCGTACAGAGAAGAAACATTTGGAAGAGCAACTGCAACAGACAAACCGAGAACTGACACAACTGCCTGTCACACTTCAAGAGGACATTTCGAAACTTGGAAAGAAATATGCTGTTCAGCTCAATCCGCTCCGTCAGCAAGCAACATTGTTGAAAGTGGGAGAAGAACAGATTCCCGTGAAGCGTCAGGATCTGCAAAATCAGCAACACAAGTTGGAGATGGAAGAGCAAGATCTGATTGCACAGGAAAAGGAAATGCGTGAACGGGCTTTCAATGAGGCTCTGCTTAAAGTACAGGCAGAAAAAGAAGTTCGCGAGGCGAAAGAGGCTAAGAATAAAAAGGAACTCAAAGACCTTGATACAGCCTTCAACAAAACCTCAAAAGTCCTTGACGAAGAATTGCGTGCATTCAAGGTGTTGCAGGACAAAGAAGCGACCACTAGAGATCAAGAGTTCAATGCTCAAATGTCTCAACTTGACGAACAGCAGAAAGCAGAACTGGCAGGAAAGGGCGTGGATGTGACGCTGCTGGATCAATACCGCAAAGCTTTAGACGCTCTCAAGGAATTGTCGAAACAGATAGAAGCAGAACGTCCAACGGTCATCAGATATCGTGATGCAGAGCAAAATCTGTTTGCGAAAGAACCTGTAATCAAGAAGAGTATCAAGGACATTGAGCAACAGCTTGCAATGATGCGTCAACGCTATGAAGACAAGCGTACCCGTATCGAGAAGAAACGGCAGGAGTTGGAAGAACGTCAGAAGTCGATTCTGAAGGACTTGACGCACAGACGTGAGGGACTGAACCAATACCATCAAATGGTGGAGAACGAGCATCTTGTGCCAGACACATTCCTCTCAGATGACAAACTGATAGTGGGCCATCAGGACTGTCAACAACTCATCAGCCAATTGAGAGGAATAGTCAATCAGAAGCGGGAAACGATAGAAAAACTGAAGGATACTGTTATCAACTTCAATCGCAACTTCAAGCCTCAGAATGCGTTCCATTTCAATACGATGCCTGTAACAGATAATGATTATTTGCAGATTGCTGTTGATTTGCAAGACTTTATGGACAACAACAAAATTGAAGAGTTCCGCCGTCGCACCAGTGAGCATTATAAAGATATTCTGGGACGTATCTCTACAGAAATTGGTGCGCTAATGAAGCGTAGGTCAGATGTGGACAGCGTGATACTCGATATCAACAGGGATTTTGTAGAGAAGAACTTTGCTGGTGTCATTAAAAGTATCGAACTCAGAGCCAATGAGTCATCCGACAGACTCACGCAGTTGCTCATGTCCATTCATGACTATACAGTGGAGAATGCGTTGTCGATTGGTGAACTCAACCTTTTCTCAAGCGACAATCGTGACGAGGTGAACCGCAAGGTTGTAGATTACCTGAAGAGTCTCTCCCATCAGTTGCAGGATGAACAAAGTCGCCCAACGGTATCACTTGGCGATGCATTCTGTCTGCAGTTCAGAGTAAAAGAAAACGATAATGATACGAACTGGGTAGAACGTATCAATAATGTGGGGTCTGATGGAACTGATATTTTGGTTAAGGCAATGGTGAATATCATGCTTATCAACGTGTTCAAAAAGAAAGCAGAAAGGAAGAATGGCAATTTCATCGTACATTGTATGATGGATGAGATTGGGCGACTTCATCCCAATAACATCAAAGGCATTCTGCAGTTTGCCAATTCGCGTAACATCTATCTCATCAACAGTTCGCCAACGTCATATAACCCATACGATTACAAATACACCTATCTACTCAGTAAGCATGGTGTAAAGACAAGAGTGGACAAATTGTTGAAACGAACAAAATAGGACTGAATTATGGCAATAAGCGCATCCATACAAGCATTGATTTCTGGTGAGCAGGTGGCTGGTTCAAAGCTAAGCAGCAAACTGCTTAATGAACTGATGGCAGAAGGGCTGTTGTCAGTCGTGACTCATGGTTCGAGAAAATCATATCGCGCTCGTGACGTTGAGGCCTTGAAAAGATATCTCATAGACAAGGATGAAAGCTATCGAATGCTTGAAGTCAGCAGTTTCGTTTCTCGTGCTTCTTTGGCGGCAGAAACGGGTAACTCCAAGCTGGTGAAAGTCCGCTCGTGCCTAGGATTCCCAGTAAACACCTACGAAGCTATGACGTGTCTATTGAATGACAGAGAGATGGTTATCAATCCTGTTGAGGGCAGTTTCTTGTTTATCACAGATTGGACAGCATTCTCCATACCTATGGATGTCGTTGTGGTAGGTGTTGAGAATATGGAGAACTTTCGGATGATTCGCCAACAGCGAACGTTTTTCGAATCAGAAATAGGCAAGCATCGCTTTTTGTTCGTTTCCCGTTATCCCCAATCAACTGATCTTCGTTCTTGGCTTCAGTCTATCCCTAATAGATATGTTCATTTTGGTGACTTCGATTTGGCAGGCATTCACATCTTTATGACAGAATTTCATCAATATCTTGGTGAGCGTTCCTCGTTCTTCGTCCCGTCAGATATTGAAATGCGGTTACAAAAAGGCTCACGGGAGCGATATGATAGCCAGCTTTCACGATTTGGGAATCTGAAAAGTGATGATAAAGACATTCAGTCTGTTATTGATTTGATCAACAAGCATCATCGGTGTTACGACCAAGAAGGGTATATCAAGAAACAGATAGAAGTCGTAGCCGCCGTGATTCTGCATGAGGATCGCATCTTCGCTACTCAGCGAGGATATGGTGAGTGGAAGGACTGGTGGGAGTTCCCTGGCGGAAAAGTGGAAACTGGTGAGACACCTGAAGAGGCTTTGCAACGAGAGATATGGGAGGAATTGTCTACGGAAATCAATGTTGATGAGTACCTCTGTACGGTGGAATTTGACTACCCAAAATTTCATCTTACCATGCACTGTTATGTATGTTCGCTGTTGACAGAAGCGTTGCACTTGAATGAACACGAAGCTGCTCGTTGGCTGAAAAACAATGAACTGGACAGCGTGAAATGGCTGCCTGCAGATGTTAAGGTTATCGAGAGATTAAAAGAAGAGAAATGGAATAATGTAACTGAAAGCCGTAAAAGATATGAAGAATAGCGACAACATCCCAGAGCTTCAATCTCCTTTCGAGCAGTTGCGAGAGGTTGACGTCGATGGTAAAGAATTGTGGAACTCACGCAGGTTGGCGCGAGTGATGGGCTATGGCAAATACTGGAACTTTGAACGTGTAATAGCCAAAGCACAGGCGTGGACTTCGCAGAAGGGCTATCATCTGGGTGAGCATTTTGTGGAAATAACGGAGATGGCTGAATTGGGCAATGGTGCAGTCAGAGAGGTGACGAGCATCCGTCTGTCTCGTGCAGCCTGTATGGCTGTGGCTATGAATGCCGATCAAAAGAAAGAGATGGTGAAGGCTGCACAGCAGTATTTCAGTGCGACCATGACACCGGATGTCGCTGTGAGAAGCATGGAGTCCTCCATTTTGATGTATAAAGGCGGACGTGGGAAAGTACAGGTTCAAGTTATCTTTGATACTAATACTTTTTGGCTTTCACAGCAGAGAATGGCAGAACTATTTGGAGTGACAGTACCCACAATTAACTACCACCTTGACCAAATATAACAAAGTGGTGAAATACATTTGTCCGACACTATCCAAAAAATTTTGTAAGCTTCGGACAAATGGTCTGGAGAGGTGATGATGTACAACCTCGATGTAGTCATTGCCGTTGGTTATCGAGTAAACAGCTATGAGGCTACTCAGTTTCGTATCTGGCCGACACAAATCTTGAAAGAATACCTTACCAAAGGCTTTGTATTGGACGATGATTACTTCCAGATGCGGGCCGTGTGACTCACGAACAGGCGGTAGAAAAGGCACTCTCAGAATACGATAAGTTCCGCATCATTCAAGATCGAGAAATCATGAGCGACTTTGATAAGCAGTTGAAACTACTTCTTGATAACAAAAAGCAAGACGGAAAGGAGTGATATGTCCATAAAATATAAATAGCGTGTAACTCACTAGAGCTACACGCTATTTCGTTATGTTTTGTTATGTCTTTGCCAGTCGGCGAATTACTTCACCTCCTCAAAGTCGGCGTCCTGGATATCCTCAGCCTTGCTGCCGCCTGCTTGCTGCTGAGACTGCTGCTGGCCTCCGTTGAACTGGTCGCCGCCGGGCTGGCCTGCCTGTCCCTGCTGGTACATCTGCTGTGAGGCAGTCTGCCAAGCGTTGTTCAGGGCTGCGATGGCAGTGTCGATAGCGTTGATATCGCCAGACTTGTGGGCATCCTTCAGCTGCTGCAGAGCCTGCTCGATGGCGGGCTTGTGCTGTGCTGGGATCTTGTCGCCGAGCTCCTTCAGCTGGTTCTCAGTCTGGAAGATCATAGAGTCAGCCTGATTCAGCTTGTCTACGCGCTCACGCTCCTTCTTGTCGTTCTCTGCGTTCTGCTCAGCCTCTGCCTTCATGCGGTTGATCTCATCCTGTGACAGACCAGACGAAGCCTCGATGCGGATAGCCTGCTCCTTACCTGTTGCCTTATCCTTGGCAGATACCTTCAGGATACCGTTGGCATCGATATCGAAGGTTACCTCGATCTGAGGAATACCACGACGTGCAGGAGCGATACCAGTCAGGTTGAACTGTCCGATAGACTTGTTCTGAGCAGCCATCGGGCGCTCACCCTGCAGCACGTGGATGGTTACCTCTGTCTGATTGTCAGCAGCGGTAGAGAACACCTCGCTCTTCTTGCAAGGGATGGTCGTGTTAGCGTCAATCAACTTGGTCATCACGCCACCCATGGTCTCGATACCCAGTGTCAGCGGGGTTACGTCGAGCAGCACGATGTCGCCTACGCCACCTTCCTTGTTCAGGATAGCACCCTGGATAGATGCACCTACGGCTACCACCTCATCAGGGTTAACGCCCTTTGAAGGCTCCTTGCCGAAGTAGTTCTTAACCAATGTCTGAACGGCTGGGATACGGCTCCAAACCCCCACCCGGATGACCCCATCCATCACGCCAAAACGCTGGTGGGCCTCATGGCGGACTTTGTGGGTCTGCCCTTCGACGCGTAACCGAAAGGAGGAGCGGCATGGAACAGGAGCCGCCGAAGATTCTCAAATTAGTTGGATCAAGGTAAAGGAGGATAACCCATGATTAAAGAAGCATTGCAGTACCTTGTCAGTCTGAAGGACAACAAGACCTATCAGATCAACGGCAAGACCTATTCTGACCACAAGCTCGAACTGATTGAGG
>ODAI013882681.1_pt1 | contig 19248 bp, 18 predicted proteins | sample 1539321 | NCBI WGS metagenome assembly ODAI01 (sample SAMN02144231, study PRJEB22623) | gut metagenome | biome: sheep rumen | host: Ovis aries | place: New Zealand
GACGGTCCTTTTTTGTAAATGTTATGTAAATAACTAATCCTGTTTAACCGCACATCATTTTTAAAATCCTATGGTTCCCCCTTTAGGGATACCCACCATACGGATTTTAAAAACGAAGTGCTTGATACGGATTAGTTATTTTTCAATTATAATTTTTACAAAAAAGGACCGTCCCCAAATGCAAAAAAATCTAAATCTCGATTTTAGGCTGATATTCTTCCAGCCACATATTTACTTGACAAAGGTATGCCATTAATTGTGGACCAGTCATTAGCTGACCAAACCATGGTCTTGAAAAGGCTTTACCATCTGTATTTAAAATTTCTATTATATAATCTCTGTTTAGCAAATTATTAATTGGAGAATTTGTATTTTTCATTATTTCAGTTAACATTTGTTTTACAGTATTTAAATATGTTGGATTATGGGTTTTAGGATATGGGGATTTTTTTCTTGTAACTATTTCTTCTGGAAGATAATCCTTCATTACATATCTTAAAAGCCCTTTTTCTCTGCCTTTATATGCTTTCATTTCCCAAGGTACATTGTACATATATTGTACTAATCTATAATCACAAAATGGAACTCGAATTTCAAAACCATTTGCCATAGTCATTCTGTCGCCTCTATCAAGCAATGTTTGCATAAACCAATATGTGGTTAAATATGTTATTTTACGCTTTTGAGCAGTTTCATAAGAATCACTATCAATTATTTCAACATTTGCTAAACTCTGTTTATATCTAAAATCCACATATTCTTTTAAATTAATTTTTTCTGAAATTTCTGGATGCAAAAGATGTTGTCTTTCATCCAATGCAATTGACCAAGGAAATGTTCCAGAACTTAAGGCATCTTCTCTGAAAAACCAAGGATAACCTGCAAATACTTCATCTGCACATTCTCCCATTATACTTACTGTTTTTTCTTTTTTAACTTCTTTACAGAATAAATATAAAGAAGAATCCACATCTGCCATACCTGGTACATCACGTGCAATCATTGCATCTTCTAATGCTTTTGCGAGTTCTGGAGTATCTAGCATAACTTGATGATGTGTTGTATAAGTAGATTTGTTCATTAAATCTATATAATAATTATCTGAATTTGGTTGGAAATCAGACTTTACAAAGTTTTTATCATTATCAACATAATCAACTGAATAAGTATCAAGTGGTGGTTCACCTTTTTCTTTTAAATAATCTGCTGCAAATTTGGTAATAATACTAGAGTCAAGTCCGCCAGATAAAAATGTACAAATAGGTTTATCTGAAACTAATTGTCTAGATATAGCATCTTTTAAAAGATAGCTAACATTTGAGCAGGTTTCTTCAAAATCATCTAAATGTGGCTTAGATTCTAATTTCCAATATTCATCTATATGAAGACCAGAGCTATTGTAAATAGCCATATGACCAGGTTTTATTTCAAATACATTTTTATAAACACTAGTACCTGGAGTATGAGCAGGGCCTATTCCAAATAATTCAGATATTCCTTGAGAGTCTATAATTTTTTCAAAATTTGGATATTCAAAAATTGCCTTTAATTCAGAAGCAAAAATTAACCCTTGATCAAATTCTGTATAAAACAAAGGCTTAATACCAAAGTGATCTCTTGCTAAAAACAATTCTTGAGTTTTGGTATTCCAAATTGCAAATGCAAAAATTCCATTTAGGTGATTTACTACATCTTTTCCAAAATGTATGTAAGCTTTTAATAAAACTTCTGTATCTGAACGAGTATAAAATTCAAAGCTATTTTCCATAAGTTCTTTTTTTAATTCATTTGTATTATAAATTTGACCATTATATACTATTACATATTCGCCGAATGAATATTTTTGAACCATAGGTTGTTTGCCACCTTCTGGGTCTATTACAATTAATCTTTTGTGACCTAAAGCAACATTATTATTAATATATGTTCCGCCTTCATCTGGACCGCGTTTTTGTAGAGTCTGAAGCATAGTATTTAAAACTTCTTGTTTATTTGGTAATTCTTTTTTAAAATTTACAAAACCAACAATTCCACACATAAATAACCTCCTTGTTGTTCTTATTATATGCAAAAAATAAATTTTTGTTCATTTAGAGGTTGACAAACTGAAAAAAAGAGGGTATAATCTTATGGTATGAATTTTGAAAAAAAGTGGAAATATGGAATAAAACACATATAATCTAACAATCAAGAGGAGGGATAAAAATGGCACAACCAAAAAGAAGATGGTCAAAAGCAAGAACACATAAAAGACGTTCAACATGGAAATTAGAAGCACCTAAATTTGCAAAATGCCCAAATTGTGGTGAACCAATATTACCACACACTTTATGCTCAAATTGTGGATACTATGATGGAGAACAAATCATAGTAAAAAAAGACAATAATGAGTAATCCCAAGGAGGAAAGAAAATGCAAATAGTAAAAGGTATATTAATTGTAATCTATTTTATAGTATGTATAGCATTAATAATACTTGCAATGGTACAATCAAAAGATGATGCAGGTTTATCTTCAACAATTACAGGTACAAATTCAAATAACTTCTTTGAAAAAAATAGAGCTAATACTAAAGAAGGAAGACAAAAAAAATGGACAATTATACTTGGAATTGTTCTAGTTGCATTATGTATTGGATTAGGAACAATATATACATTATAATTAAAAGAAAAAACAGGGTAGTCTAAAATAAAGAACTACTCTTTTTTTGTTTGGCAATGTTGTCACCGGTACCGGAGATTTTTGACATAGTTGTTGTCACTGGTACCGGAGATTTTTGACAACATTCAAGATGAAATTTTGTCTACAATTATCCCGCAAACAATAAACTCTACTGCAAAATAGCAACCTAATTTTACAATAGAAAGTCCAATATTATATAAAAATATACTATGTACAGAAATGAGATTATAACTTAATAACATGGTACCAATTATCGAAATTATAAATGATAATATAAGACCTGATTTCATAATTTTTAAATCTTTTTTATCTAAATTTATAAATAATTTTTTTATTTTTTCCATAGCATCAAACCCTTTCAATATTTATGTTAACATAAAACAAAAAAAGAATCAAAGGAAATAAGTGGGAATGGTTATATGAAAAAAATTTTTGACGTATATTTTATTTAATGATAGAATATACGTCAAAATAGTTTATACTAAAAATGTTTAAAAAAAGTACCCGGTCCCAATTTACCCAATTTAAATAAGAAAGGTGAAAGATATGAAAATAAATATTTTAAGAGCAATTTTAATTGCATTACTAATTACACAAATGTGGGTAATATTTGGATTTTCTGGACAAAATGGGGAAGAATCTGGTTCAATAAGCAGAAAAATAACAGAAACAGTTACCCAAAATATTGGTTCCATACAAAACTTAGAAAAAGAAGAAAAAGAAAGAGTTTTAGGAAAAATAGAACATATAATAAGAAAACTTGCACATTTTTCGCTTTATGCTATAATAGGAATTTTGCTAATGAGCTTGATGAGTACATATAAATTAAAGCAAAAAAATAGAATTTTAGTAAGTGGCAGTATAGGGCTTTTATATGCTATTTCTGATGAAATACACCAAGCTTTTATTCCTGGCAGAGGACCTCAAATAGGAGATGTTGGAATAGACTGGTGTGGGGTTATAACTGGAATTGGAATTGTAATAATTGCTATAAAGCTATATAAAAAATAATATTAAAATCAACATTGATGGTATGTACTCAATTGGAAATAAAAAAAGATTAAGTAATAGATATATCTCAGTTGAAGCATAATCAACTGAGTATTTTTTGAATAGTAACAAAAAACGACAAAAAACGACAAAAAAGTACTTGAAAATAAAAATTAAAAGTAGTAAAATGAATTGAATTATTTTTTTGAGGGGACAAAAATAATGAAATTCATAAAAAAACATAGAAACATTATATTGAGAGTTATTGATGTTTGTATTATAATTATTGCATATTATTTTGCAGAAGCAATAATAACAAATAACCTCGTACTGAATAGAGATATTAAAAGAGAATTCATTAATACAATAATTCTATCAATAATAATATATAGTGGAATACTACAATTGTTTAGAACATATAAAAATATAACAAGATATGAAAGTGGAACAGACTACTTAGTATATGTATTGGCGTGTATGACATCTAGTTCAGTTATGATGGTATTAGGATTTATAACAACCTTTAATATTGCAGAAGCAAGGGTTGATTTTGTAGCTGGAATAATGATATCGATTGGAATAATAGGATATAGAGTTTTTTTAAGAATGATACTAAACAAAAGCTACGAAATTGTAAAAAAAGAAGATAATTCAAACACAAAGAAGGTATTAATAATAGGAGCAGGAAGTGCTACTAGAATACTATTACATACAATACAAAAAAGTATGCAAGATAGCTACAATGTAGTTGGAATAATAGATGATAATATAAATAAAGTAAATTATGCAATATCTGGAAAAAATATTTTAGGAACAAGGTATGACATACCAAGAATATGTAAAGAACATAATATTGAATTTATATTTTTTACAATATCAAATATATCAGCAGAAGATAGAAGAGCAATACTTGAAATATGTCAAGAAACAGGATGTACAGTGAGAATATTACCAGGAACCAAAGAGCTAATTACAGATAAACCTATTATGCAAAGTTTTAGAAATGTGCAAATAGAAGATTTATTAGGAAGAGATTCAATTAAATTAGATAATGCAAATATAGGAAATTTAATAAATAAAAAAGTTGTATTAGTAACTGGTGGTGGAGGTTCAATAGGTTCGGAACTATGCAGACAAATAATAAAATACAACCCAGAAAAATTAGTTATAGTAGATATTTATGAAAATAATTTATACGGAATAGAACAAGAATTAAGATTTAATTATCCTAAAATGAATATAGAAGCAATAGTTGCAAGTGTAAGAGATAAAAAGAGAATGAATGAAATCTTTGCACAATTTAAGCCATATTTAGTATTCCATGCAGCAGCACATAAACATGTTCCGTTAATGGAAACAAGTCCATTAGAAGCAATAAAAAATAATGTATTTGGAACATATAATGTGGTAAACTGTGCAGATGAATACAAAGTAAAAAGATTTATATTAATTTCTACAGATAAAGCAGTAAATCCAACAAATATTATGGGAGCAACAAAAAGATTATGTGAGATGATAGTGCAGGCTAAAGATAAAGTAAGTGAAACAGAATATGCTGCTGTTCGTTTTGGAAATGTTTTAGGTAGTAATGGGTCTGTTGTACCACTATTTAAAAAGCAAATTGAAATGGGAGGTCCTGTAACTATAACACATAAAGAAATAACAAGGTTTTTTATGACAATACCAGAAGCGGTATCACTTGTTTTACAAGCAATGTCTGCTGCAAAAGGTGGAGAAATATTTGTACTAGATATGGGAGAACCTGTTAAAATTTATGATATGGCAGTTAAATTAATTAAATTATCAGGATTAGAGCCAAATGTAGATATACAAATAAAAATAACTGGACTACGTCCAGGAGAAAAGCTATATGAAGAATTACTTATGGCAGAAGAGGGCTTAACTGAAACAAAGTATGATAAAATACATATTGCAAAACCTAGTAAAATTGATATGAAGATGGTTGGCGACAAACTCGTTAAATTAAATAATTTATTAGAAAATTCTACAAATGAAGATAAAGAAAAAATAAAAGGAATTATAAAAGAAATAGTTCCTACATATAAGGAAAAAGAAAAGATAGAAGAAGTGAAGGTAGGATAAAATGAAACCTTTTGAAAAAAAAGTATGGCTTTCATCACCAACAATGCATGGAGATGAAATAAAATGGATTGAAGAAGCATACCGTACAAATTGGATGAGTACAGTAGGAGAAAACATAAATGAAATAGAAAAAAGTATTGCTAAAAAAACAGAATGTAAATATGCAGTTGCTTTATCTGCAGGAACAGCAAGTCTACATCTAGCAATAAAACTTGCAGGTGTAAAACCAGGAGATAAAGTTTTTTGTACAGATATGACATTTAGTGCAACAGTAAATCCAGTTACATATGAAGGTGGAATACCAGTATTTATAGATACAGAATACGAATCTTGGAATATGGATCCAAAAGCTTTAGAAAAAGCATTTGAAATATACCCAGAAGTAAAAGTAGTAGTATGTGCTCATTTATATGGTACACTAGGCAATTTTGAAAAAATAGTAGAAATTGCAAAAGCACATAATGCAATTGTAATAGAAGATGCAGCAGAAGCATTAGGTGCAACATATAAAGGAAAACCAGCAGGAAGTTTTGGAGATTATAACTGTATTTCATTTAATGGAAACAAAATAATAACAGGTTCTAGTGGAGGAATGCTTTTAACAAATGATTTAGAAGCGGCAAATAAAGTAAGAAAATGGTCAACACAAAGTAGAGAAGCTGCGCCATGGTACCAACATGAAGAAATAGGCTACAATTACAGAATGAGTAACGTAATAGCAGGTGTAGTAAGAGGTCAGATTCCATATTTAGAAGAACATATAGCTCAAAAAAAGGCAATATATGAAAGATACAAAGAAGGATTTAAAGATTTACCTGTAAAGATGAACCCAATACCAAAAGATTGTAATCCGAATTATTGGCTATCTTGTATAATTATAGATAAAGAAGCTATGTGCAAACAAGTAAGAGGAGAAAAAGAAGCTCTTTACATATCTGAAAAAGGAAAATCATGCCCTACAGAAATATTAGAAGAAATAGCAAAAATTAATGCAGAAGGCAGACCAATTTGGAAACCAATGCATATGCAACCAATTTTTAGAAATAATCCATTTATAACAAAAGATGGAAATGGCAGAGCAAGAACAAATGCATATATTGTAGGTGATGCAGTAGATATTGGAATGGATATTTTTGAAAGAGGTTTGTGTTTACCTAGTGATAACAAAATGACAAAGGAAGAGCAAGATATAATTATAGAAGTTGTAAGAAAATGCTTTGAATAAATTTTTTGAAATAACCTTGAAAAATATACATAAAGAAAGGTTGATAAAATGTACGCCAAATACATAAAAAGAATATTAGATTTTACTCTAAGTTTAATTGCTTTGATAGTATTGAGTCCTGTTTTATTAGTAGTAGCAATTTTAGTTAGGGTAAAACTTGGAAGCCCTGTAATATTCAAACAAAAAAGACCAGGAAAAAATGAAAAAATTTTTACTTTGTATAAATTTAGAACAATGACTGATGAGAGAGATGAAAATGGTAGGTTGCTACCAGATGAAGATAGATTAACAAAGTTTGGCAAGTTCTTGCGTAGTACGAGTTTAGATGAGCTACCAGAATTAGTAAATATTATTAAAGGAGATATGGCAATAGTTGGACCAAGGCCACTACTTGTTGAATATTTAGAATTTTATAATGAAGAAGAAAAACATAGACATGATGTAAGACCAGGGCTTACAGGACTTGCTCAAGTGAGTGGGAGAAATAATTTGGATTGGGATAATAGATTAAAACTAGATGTGGTATATGTAAGAAAAATAACAATTTTTATGGATATTAAAATATTTTTTAAAACAATAAAAAAAGTAATTTTTCATGATGATATTCAAGTAAATACTGCTGATGAAGGAAATTTGGCTAAAATAAGATTAGAAAAAATTGTTAAATAATGATATGAAGTAAAAAATTAGCAAAAAATAGATATTTATGAAAAGGTGTAAAGATGAAGGAGAAAGTATGAAAACAATATTGATAACTGGAATTGGAGGACTGACACCACGTTCTATAGCAAAAATTGTTCGTGAAAATCATCCAGATTATAGGATTATTGGGTGTGATATTGAGAAAAAAGCAATAGGGTTCTTTATGAAAAATTTAATAGATGAATATTATGTTTGTCCTAAATGTACAGATTTAAATTATTTTTTATGGTTGGAAAAATTAGTTAAGAAGGAAAATATAGATTATGCTTTTGTACAACCAGAAAGTGAAATAGTAGAATGGGGTGACTATTTTGAAAAAAATGGTAAATATCCTTGTCCAGTTTTTATGGGAAGTAAATTGTTATCAAATTCATTAAGAGATAAATCAATAATGGCTGAATTATTAGAAGGTACTGAATTTATTCCAAAGACAATAAAAGTAACTCAAGATAATCCTAAATTTGATGAAGTAAAAAAAGAAATAGGCTTTCCATGTTGGATTAGAGCCACTGAAGGAACGGGAGGACTAGGCTCTTTACGTTTGAATGATATAAGTAGCTACAAAAGTTGGCTTTTCATTAATTCAAACATTCCTGAATTTACTGTAAGTGAATTTCTTACAGGTCGTCATTTAGCAAATGAAATGCTTTACTATAATGGAGAATATGTAAAAGGTGCTGCTTTAGAATGTGTAGAATATGTAATGGCTAATACCGCTCCATCTCATGTAACGGGAAACACACATTTTGGACGTTTCTTAAATGAAGACAGAATAAATAAATTTTGTGATAAATGCATTAAGTATTTAGAAAAAAAATTAGATGTTACTGCTCATGGTATTCTTTCTTTTGATTTAAAAGAAGATGGGAATGGGGATTTAAAAGTAACAGAGGTTAATATACGACATATGGCATATACAGGTGTTATGGCACATGTGGGATTTGATTTAATAGAAGATACGATTAGAATTATGGAAGATGGTAATTGTAATAATGTTGAGCGTGTACAATTTTATCATTATGATAAACCGTATGTTTTTTTAAGAGATGTTGATGTTGAACCAATTATATTAGAAAATGAAGAAATATTTGATGATTATAAAACATTATAAATCTATTAGACAAAGGAGAAAAGAATGAAAAAAGTATTGTTTGTAGCTACGGTTTTGAGTCATTTTAAAGATTTTCATTTACCATATATGAAATATCTTCAAGACAATGGATATGAAGTTCATATTGCTACGAAAAAAAATATAGAGAAGATACAATTTTGTGATGTTTTATATGATTTACCATTTGAGCGTTTTCCTTTGAAAATGAAAAACTTGAAAGTATATAGAGATTTAAAAAAAATAATTGAAGAAAACCAATATGATATAATTCATTGTCATACACCAGTTGGAGGTCTACTTACGAGATCAGCTGCAAGAAAAGCAAGAAAAAAAGGAACTAAAGTGTTTTATACAGCACATGGATTTCATTTCTATAAAGGAGCTCCGAAGTTAAATTGGATTATATATTATCCTATAGAAAAAATGTGTGCACATTTTACAGATTGTTTAATTACAATAACAAATGAGGATTATGAATTAGCAAAGAAAAGATTTAAAGCCAAAAGAATAGAACATATTAATGGGATTGGGATGAATCCAAAAAGACTAGAAAAAGAATTAACTTATGATGAAAAAATAAATTTTAAAAAAAGTTTGGGTATAGCGAAAGAAGATATTGTTTTTTCATATATTGCAGAATTAAATAAAAATAAAAATCAAATTTTATTACTGAATGTTATAAAAGATTTAAAGAAAGATTATCCAAATATTAAATTACTTTTAATAAGCGAGGGACCATTAAAAACAACATATAAAGAATTTATTACAGGTAATAAATTAGACGATAATGTAAAATTATTAGGTAGAAGAGAAGATATAAATGAAATTTTATCTATTACAGATATATATTTAGCTTCAAGTATTAGAGAAGGGCTTCCAGTTAACATTATGGAGGCAATGTATAAAGGTATTCCAATAATAGCTACAAATAATAGAGGGCATAGAGAGTTAGTAAATGACAATGTAAATGGTTTTATTATAAATAGTGAAGAAGAAATGAAAGATAAAGTTTTAAAACTAATTGATAATAAAGAACTACAAGAAAGGTTTTCTAAAAATTCAAAAGAAAAATCAGAAAAATATTGCATAGCAAATGTAATGAAAGAAATGGAAAAAATATATCAGATAAAGGGGTGAGAATTGGATAATGAGAATAATGCATGTGTTGAATACTGGTGGATATTCTGGCGCAGAAAATGTTGTAATAACAATTATAAATGAAATGAAAAACAATAATGAAATTATATATGTTTCTCCTGATGGAAAAATTAGAAAATATTTAGAAGAAAATAACATAAAATTTATTCCGGTTAAAAAAGTTTCTATTAAAGAAATAAATAGAGTAAAAAAAGAATTTAAACCAGACATTATTCATGCACATGATTTTTCTGCTAGTGTAATTTGTTCTATAATAGCTGGCAAGACAAAAATGATTTCACATATACATTGTAATCCATTATGGATTAAAAAAGTAAATTTGTATTCAATACTATTTTTATTTTTAGGAAAAAAGACTAGCAAGATATTAACAGTATCTGAAGCAATAAAAAAAGAATATGTTTTTTCTAAATTTCTAAAAAATAAGATAATATGCGTAAATAATCCAGTAGATACTGAATCCATTTTAAAAAAAGTAAATATTAAAGAAGCCATAAAAGAATATGATATATGTTGTACAGCCAGAATTTCAAAAGAAAAAAATCCATACAAGTTTTTAAGCATTATAGGTGAACTGAAGAAAAAAATGCCCAATATAACTGCTATTTGGATTGGAGACGGAGAATTAAAATCTGATATGGATAAAAAAATAAAAGAATTAAATTTAGAAAATAATATTCAACTTTTAGGATTTCAAAAAAATCCATATTCATATATGGCAAAATCAAAAGTATTTTTATTAACTTCTAATTGGGAAGGATATGGTTTAGTAGCCTTTGAGGCATTAACACTAGGTTTGCCTTGTGTAGTTAGTAATGTGGGAGGATTACCTAATATTGTTGATTGTGATTGTGGTGTAGTTTCTAATAATATAGAAATTATGATTGAGGAATTAGAAAAATTATTAAACAATAAAGAATATTACAATAAAAAAAGTAAAAAAGCAATAGAAAAATCAAAAGAAATTGATAACATTAATGGATATATACATAATTTAGAATGTATATATCGTAAATGTTTAGAAAATTGGAGATAAAAATGTTATTTTATTTAGGAATATTTGTTTTTTGCACAATAATGCTAGTAATGAACAACTATTTTAAAGAACAAAAATTTAAAAGAAAATTTGAAATTATTACATTAGTACTTCTTTGTATAATATCTGGAACTAGGTATTACTTAGGAGGAACAGACTATTATGTGTATAAAACAATTTTTGATGTTGTCCCTGTATTAAGTGATTTTGATTTTGAAACAATTCATAGCATTTATGGTACATTTGAGGCGGAAAAGGGATATTTGTTTTTTTGTTCTGTGTTTAAAACAATAGGATTTAATTTTTTTGGCTTCACATTAATACATTCGATTATTTTCTATACATGTATTTATATAGGCTTAAAAAAATATAACAAGAATTTTAATTTATTAATAATTGTATTTTTGTATAAAATGTTTTTTTATGATACATTTATTAGCTTAAGGCAATCCATTACTATAGGAATATTTTTTGTTTCATTAAGATTTATTGAAAACAAAAGAATAATACCGTATCTTATATGTTGTGCTCTGGCAGTAACATTTCATAATGGTGCATATATATTGTTTTTAATCTATTTTATTAATAGATATAAACTAACCAAAAAAAAGATTATTATTCTAAATTGTATTTTTATACCTACAATAATATTAGGAATATTGCATGTTCCAATATTAGCACCATTTCAAGGAATAATTAATTATTTAGATAGTGAAGCTACAATGAATAAGGCAAGAAATCTTATAGAATCATCTGAGACATCAGGTATAGGAATATTCCATACATTAGAATATTTTTTAATTATGATTTTTGTTGTTAGAAACTATTCACAGATTATTGAACAAGATAAACATGCAGAATTTATACTAAAACTATTTTTAGTGTTATTACCATTATTTACTTTATTTAGAGGTTATGCAATTTTAACTAGAGAAAAAGATTATTTTTTATTTACATATGCTGTTATATTACAATACTTATGTCAAATTAAAGGAAAAAGACACTATATGTTGGTACAAATTGTAACTGTAGCAATTTGTTTGTTTGGATTCTGTAGATTTATAATATTATTTGATAGTGGTGCTATGATGCCATATGAAACATACTTAACTAAAGATATTTCAATATTTGAAGAAGATAGATAGGAGTGTTTTAAAAATGTTAACGATATTTACCCCTACATATAATAGAGGTTATATTTTAACTAGACTGTATAATAGTCTACTTAAACAAAGTAATAAAAATTTTGAATGGATTATTGTTGATGATGGTTCAACTGACAATACTCAAGAATTAATAAATATATGGAAAAAAGAAAATAAAATTGATATCAAAAATATATATCAGGAAAATCAGGGAAAGATGATAGCTCATAATGTTGGAGTTGAAAATGCAAGAGGAGATTTGTTTGTTTGTGTAGACTCTGATGATTATTTAAAAGAAAATGCTGTTGATATTATATTAAGTAAAGTAAAAAAAATTGACAAAGATGACAACTGCACAGGAATGGTAGGAAAAAAGGTATTCAATAATGGACAACCAGTAGGGACAGATATGCCAAATAATGTAAAATATTCTACCTTAAGAGAGCTATATTCTAAGTATAAATATAGAGGCGACACAGTTCTAGTTTTTAAAACTAATATAATCAAAAAATATTATTTTCCTAAAATTGAGGGAGAAAAATTTATACCAGAAACTTATCTATATGATAATATAGATAACGATGGAAAGTTAATGATAATGGATGAAGAAATATATGTTTGCGAATATTTAGAAGATGGATATACTGCTAATTCTGCAGCTATAATCAAGAATAATCCAAAAGGATATATTATGTATGCAAAACAAAGAATGAATAATCCAAAAGTTAGCTTCAAATTAAGATTTAAAGCATCAGCACAGTTTATATTAGGAAACTGGTTAGCTAGAAATAAAGGTTACATAAAAAAATCAAAAAGAAAGTTAATGCTATTGTTAGCAATACCATTTGCAGCTATTATTTATTTAACCAAATATAGGAAATAGTAATTAAAAATGGAGATTATATTAATGTACTTTTCTAAAAGTTTAAGAAAGTTTTGCTTTTTTTAGTAAACAAATTAGAGTATTCTTTATTAATATCGACAAAGGAGCTATAAGAATGTTTGGCGAAAATAATATAAAACGATATAAGAATTTATAGAATATGAAAAAGAATATGATAGCTTGTATTTAAATGAAATTAACTTTAGAAACGGTGCACATAAATATGCATATAAAGATGCATTTTTATGTTACTATTAGTATTTATCTAACATAAATAATCATTTTATATATCTCCAAAAATAAAGAAAGATTACTGTTTTATAAATGAACAATTGGATATCCATAAATTAGTAGAACAAACTATATCTTTAAAACAGTATTTAAAAGAAAAAAATTCATACAAATTAGTTTTTAATAAGAATGATGGAAAACCAAGTTTTTATGTTTGGGTATAAAATTTTAAATAAGGTGTTTAAAAAAAGATGAATAAAAGACAGAGTAAATTTGAATTATTAAGAATAATTTTAATATTAATGGTAATTGCAGTTCATTATTTTGGAACAGGAAAAGCATTAACAGAAGTTAAAAGTGACAATATAAATTATTATTTAATCCATTTTATAGAATCATTTTGTATAATAGCTGTAAATACATTTATTGTTATGACTGGATATTTTATGGTCGAACGAAAAGAAATAAATGTAAATAAAATTATAAAATTGATAATGGATATGATAATTTATGGGATATGTATATACTTTTTTCTAATACTAATACGAGTTTTGACAATAGAAAAGCAAAGTATAATTACATTAATGACGAGTTTTCTTACAGGTACTAATTGGTTTATTATTATATATTGCATTTTATATTTACTTATACCATATGTTAATGTTCTACTAGCGAATTTGTCTAAAAAAGAATTAAGACGATTATTAATAATATGTTTAGTAGCCTTTTGTGTGTGGCCAACGATTATCCCATACAAAACAACAGTTTCGGATGCGGGTTTAGGAATTATAAATTTTAGTATATTATATATGATGGGAGCTTATATAAAAAAATATTGGAATATAGAAAAATATACAACGAAAAGATATTTATTAATATATAGTGCAATATCAATGATGACATTTGCATATAGCTTAGTTCCGAGTAGGGCTTTTTCATATAATTCTATATTTAATATATTTGGAGCAAGCTGTCTGTTCCTTGCATTTTGCAGAATAAAAGATTATAATTGTAATATTGTTAATAAATTGGCTCAAAATACTTTTGGCATATATATTATACATGCTAATGTGTTTATTAGTAAAATATTATGGAGTAATCTTCTAAAGTGTGAAGAATATTATTATAAAGGTGCTTTAATAATACATGCTCTTATATGTATTATAATTGTATATTTTGTTTCATTGCTGTTAAATATTATAATACAAAAAATATTAATGAATCAAATATATAAAATTGTTGATAAATATAAAATAATAATAAAAGTTGAATAAAAATGTTAATTGTATGGAGAAATAAAATGGTTAGAGTACTACAAGTTTTCCCGCAAATGAATAATGCTGGAACTGAAAAAGTAATTATGAATTTATATAGAAATATGGATAGAAACAAAGTACAATTTGATTTTTTAATTAGTAAATTAGGCGAATTAGATAATCAAATCAGAGAATTAGGTGGAGAAATATTTCAAATTGAAGTTACAAATAAAAAAGATTATTATAATAAGTTATTAAAATTTTTTTTAAAACATAAATATAAAATTATTCATGTTCATACTCAAGGAAATATGGAAGTGATTTTAAGAGCAGCAAAAGATTGTGGAATTAAGTGTAGAATTATACATTCACACAATTCTAGACAAGATTTACCAAAAATCTTTAAATTATTAACATTACATAGAAATTTAGTAATTGAAAAAAATGCAACTGATTTTTTTGCTTGTTCAAAAGAGGCTGCAAAATGGCTATTTCCTACTAAATATAAAGATGCAAAAATAATATATAATGCAATAGATATTAAAAAATTTTCTTATAAAGAAGATATTAGAAATAAAGTTAGAAAAAAGTTGAAAATTCAATTAGATGAAAGAGTAATAGTTAATGTCGGAAGATTAGCAAAACAAAAAAATCAAATTAGATTGATTAAAATTGCAAAAAAATTAGTTAATAAAAATTCAAAATTAAAATTTATCATAGTAGGATGTGGACCATTAGAAGAAAAATTGAAACAAGAAGTAAAAAATAAAAAATTAGATAATTATTTTTTGTTTTTAGGGAATAGAAATGATGTAAATGAAATTCTAATGGCAAGTGATTTATTTGTTTTTCCAACCTTACACGAAGGGTTAGGAATTGTTATAATTGAAGCTCAATTTTCTGGTTTAAAATGTATTACATCAGATAAAGTCCCAGAAGAGGCTGATATAGGAAAAAACTTATTAACTAGAATAAAGTTATCTAGTAGTGATGAAAAGTGGACGGAATGTATAATGGAAAATCTAAATGATCAAGCATATAGAAAATTTATAAATAAGAATTATGAAGGTAAATACAATATAAATATAATAGCAAGAAGTGTGGAAAATTTTTATTGTGAAAATTTTTAAATAAGATGGAGGGGTTTATGCAATATGACCAATTAGTAAGCATAATTATTCCAATATATAATGCAGAAAAATACTTGAAAGAGTGTTTAGATTCAGTAATAAATCAAACACATATAAATATCGAAATTATATGTATAAATGACGGCTCTACTGATTCTAGTTTGCAAATATTAGAAAAATATGAAAAAGAAGATAGCAGAATAAAAATTATAAACCATAAAAATTTTGGTGTTAGTAAAACTAGAAATATTGGAATTAATATTGCTAGAGGAAACTATATCTTCTTTATAGATGCAGATGATAAAATTGAATCTAAAACAATAAAGAAAATGTTAGTAACAATAATAGAAAATGATTCAGATATTGTTGTATGTATGAATAATTTAATTGATAAAAATAGTAAAGAAAGAAAATTAAATCTTATAGCACAATATTTACCTAATGATAATATAATCAAACTTGAAAAGGAAAAAACTTTTGAATATTTATATGATTTAGGAGTAGGTATTCCTGTATGGAACAAATTAATAAAAAAAGATTTTTTATTAGAACATAATATTTTATTTGACGAATTGATGAGCTATGATGAAGACTTATTTTTTAACTGGACTTGTATTCTGTATGCTAAGTCAATTAATATAATAAATGAACCACTATATAAATATAGGCTAACATCAAATAGTGCTATTATGAGATATCATGAAAATTTATATGAAAAATACAAAATAGAATTTGAAAATATAATGAAAATTATGAAAAGCCTGAAATATGAAACAGAATATATTGATTATGTAATAGATAAAATTTTTGAAGAAAAAATAAAAAATTGTATTTTAATGATATGTAGAAGTAAAAAGAAAATGGTTTTAAAGAAGCGTGATATAAAATATATTTTGGATAATAGTAAAAATAATTATTATAACAAAAAAAATAAAAATATTTTCTACAAAATGTTAAAATATGCATGGAAAAATAAAAATATTAATATGTTGATATTTTGGGGGTATTTATGTAATTTTAGGAATAAAATAGTTAGATTAATAAAATAAAAGGAGAGTAAAATGATATCTGTTATTGTACCAGTGTATAATGTAGAAAAGTATTTAAATAGGTGTGTTGATAGTATTTTAAAACAGACATATCAAGATATAGAAATTATTTTAGTAGATGATGGTTCAACTGATAGTAGTGGTACCATTTGTGATGAGTATAAAAAATTGGATTCTAGGATAAAAGCGGTACATATAAATAACTCGGGGGCTGCAAAGGCCAGAAATGTTGGATTAGATATGGTCAATGGTGATTATATAAGTTTTATAGATAGTGATGATTGGATATTACCCAATTTTTTAGAAAATTTATTTAATTTATGTAATGAAAACAATTGTGATATAGCAAAATGTGAAACAATTGATGTAAAAAATGAAAACTTTCAAATTGAAAATGTGGAAAAAAATGTAGTAGTTTATTCACAAAGAGAAATTATAAATGAAATATATAGAAACCAAAAACTATATAATGTGGCCGTTATGAATAAATTATATAAAAAACATATTTTTTCAAAACTTAGATTTAAAGAAGGAATAATCAATGAAGATGAGGAAATTTTATGTAAAATCATTTTGAATTCTAATAAAATTGCAGTTACAAACGAAATATTATATTGCTATTTTTTATCAAATAATAGTGTTACTAGAAGTAAATTTAGAAAAAAAAATTTAGATATATTAATTGCTTTTGAAAGTAGGTTAAATTTGTTGGAAAAAACTCAATATATAGATGTTTTAAAACAAGCACAAGCTGATTATATGAGAAATATTTGTAACTTGTATTATAATGTTTCAGTAAGTAATTGGGATGATAAAAATACATATTTACAATTCTTGAAAGAAAAAAGAGATAATAGTATAAACACAATCAAGAAAAATAAATATTACAATATAAAAGATAGAATAAAATATATTCTATGTTTTTATTTTAAAAACATTTTAAAAATATTATATATGATAAAAGGATAATAAATATATGAAAAAAGTAGGAATAATAACAATAAATGATTTTAATAATTATGGAAATAGATTACAGAATTATGCTTTACAAACGGTTATTAATAATTTGGGAATGTATTCTGAAAATATACAAAATAATAATATACCTATAAAAAAGCATAATGAAAAAATAAGTATAAAAGCTTTTATAAAAAAAATAATTGCTTTTGCTATGAGAGAACAACATTATAATAAAATAAGAAAAATAAATTTCCAAAATTTTGAACAAAAATATATCAAAGATAGTAAAGAAATTATTTTTATGGACAATGTACAGAATGATTTACATAAAAAATATGATTATATAGTAATTGGCAGTGACCAAGTATGGAATTATAAATTATCACGTATACCAAAAATAGATTTTGCTTTATTTTCTCCTAGATATAAGAATATATCATATGCAGCAAGTTTTGGCATTAATGAAATAAGCGAAGATAAAAAAGATATATATATAAAAGGACTAAATAATATAAAACATATTTCTGTTAGAGAAGATAAAGGAGCAGAAATTATAAAGTCATTAATAGAAAAAGCTGTTCCGGTTGTATTAGATCCCACTTTATTAATTGAAAAAGAAGAGTGGAGAAATATATTAATAAAACCTATTAAAGTTCCTAGAAGAAAATTCATTCTTACTTATTTTTTAGGAAGATTATCAAAAGAAAGAAGAAAAAAAATTAAGAAATTATCAAAAAAATATAATTTAGAGATTGTAGAGCTAGGAAAAATACAAGATAAAATTGGATATACAGCAGGACCAAGCGAGTTTTTGTGGTACTTTGATAATGCAGAAATAATTTTTACAGATTCTTTTCATGCGTGTGTATTTTCATTAATATTTGACAAAACATTCTACATAATGGATAGAGAAGAAGTGGGACTAACTTCAATGAATTCTAGAATTGACACTTTATTATCAAAATTTAAAATAGAAAATCAACGATTCTACAATTGGAAAAATATAAATCTTCAACATGATTATTCTAATGCATATAGTATTTTACAAGACGAAAGAAAAAAATCAATGGATTTTTTAAAAAAGGCTCTTAAATTAAATGATAGTGTGAAAGGAAATTGATTCATGAAAGCAAATCAGCAAAGAAAAATTGGAGCTATATTATCCTATGTTTCTATAGTTGTTAATACGCTGATTCAACTAATTTATACACCATTTTTAATATCAAAGCTAGGTCAAAGTGAATATGGTCTATATTCACTAATTAATTCTATAATAGGATATTTAACAGTATTAGATTTGGGGTTTGGAAATGCAATAATTGTATATACTGCAAAGTATAGGGCTCAAAAAAAATATGATGAAGAAAAGAAGCTTCATGGAATGTTTGGGGTAATATTTAAAATAATTGGTTTAATTGCTGGATTATTAGGCATAGTATTATTCTTAAATGTTAATCGAATGTTTGGAAATACAATGAATCCTAAAGAATTACAAGAAGCTAAAGTAATGATGCTAATTTTAGCATTTAATTTAATGATTTCATTTTATTTTAGTGTATATTCTTCGATTATTAGTGCATATGAAGA
>ODAI014804254.1_pt1 | contig 19247 bp, 21 predicted proteins | sample 1539321 | NCBI WGS metagenome assembly ODAI01 (sample SAMN02144231, study PRJEB22623) | gut metagenome | biome: sheep rumen | host: Ovis aries | place: New Zealand
GGAGGAAATCACTCTTCACTGAAATGCTCAACCTTGTAAAAAGGTACATCGCGTCAAAAGGATTCAGCTCTATTCGCTTGGAAGTAAAAGTTGATAATCATGATGCCCTAAAAACATTTAAAAAGAATGGATTTTATGTCATAAATTGCGGAAACATAAACAACAAGAAGTTAGTTATGCAGCTTGAGCTTTAGAATTCCCCAGAGTTATTAACTAATATATACCCAAAAACATAATTGAGAGAAAAAAGTGACAATATAAAATTATGAATAAAAAAATAACCGTAACCTCGCCGTTGCTTCCCGACCTCGACGAGTTTAATGAGATGCTCAAGGAGATTTGGGCCAGTAAATGGATTACCAATAATGGACAGTTCCACCAGCAGTTGGAAAAGACGCTGGCAGAGTACCTGAAGGTGCCTTATATCAGCCTGTTTACTAATGGCACCTTGCCCCTACTCACCGCACTGCAAGCCCTGCGCATAACAGGCGAGGTCATTACCACCCCCTACAGTTTTGTTGCCACAACTCACAGCATTTGGTGGAACGGTTGCCGGCCTGTGTTCGTGGATATTGAGGAGAAGACCTGCGGCATAGATCCCGAGAAGATTGAGGCAGCTATCACCCCCAAGACCACGGCCATCATGCCAGTGCACTGCTATGGCAAGCCGGTGAATATGGATGCTATCCAGGCCATAGCCGACAAGTATGGCCTGAAGGTCATCTACGATGCAGCCCACGCCTTTGGCGTTGAGGTAAACGGCGAGAGCGTGCTCAACCGTGGCGATATGTCCACGCTCAGCTTCCACGCCACCAAAGTCTATAACACTCTTGAAGGCGGCGCTCTCATTGTAAAGGATGAAGCCACAAAGAAGCGCATCGACTACCTGAAGAATTTCGGATTTGCCGGAGAAACAGAGGTCGTGGCTCCTGGCATCAACAGCAAGGTGGACGAGGTACGAGCAGCCTATGGTCTGTTGAATCTCAAGCAGGTGGATGCTGCTATCGAGAAGCGCCATCAAGTGGCCATCAAGTATCGTGAAGCCCTGCGCAACGTCCCCGGCATCCGCTTCTTCGACGATATGCCTGGCGTGCGTCATAACTACAGCTACTTCCCCATCTTCATCAATGCTGAGGAATATGGTAAAACTCGAGATGAGCTTTATTTCAAGATGAAAGAGCAAGGGATACTTGGCCGCCGTTACTTCTATCCGCTTATCAGCACATTCAGTACCTACCGTGGTCTGCCAAGCGCGACTCAAGAAAATCTTCCTGTTGCAACAAAGATTGCCAACGAAGTGATTTGCCTACCTATGCACCATGCATTGACAGACGAGGACATCAATCGGGTATTTGAATTAATTGTCAAATAAAGAATAGAGTTAGTTTAAAAGAGTAGAGGATTATGACAACAATTGCAGAAAGATTAAAACGTGTAACAGGTAAAACAGAACTCTACTGGCTTGGTCAAGCAGGTTTTGTGATAAAAAGCACTTCTGGAAAACTGATGGGCATAGACCTTTATCTATCAGAATGTGTAGAACCAATAGAAGGTCATGTAGGTTATCATCGTTTGATGCCCCAGATGCTTAATCCAAAGGATATTCAGTTTGACGTGCTGATTGCTACCCATTTTCATCGTGATCACTTTGATATTGATGCAATGCCAGGGTTAATGGACAACGGTAAAACACAGCTCTATTGTGCTTATGATTGTCAAGATGATGTAGAGCGACTGAAAATAGACAAACAGAGAGTACAATTTATAAAACCGGGCGAGAGTTATGACCGTTCATGTTTCCACATTGACATAGTTCATTCTGATCATGGCGAGGGGGCACCATTAGAAATAGCACCTATTGTGACTGTTGATGGTAAACATATTCTCGAAACAGGAGACACCTCTCTACGTCTGGATTGGAAAGATGAATATCTAAAGGCTGGTGCTCTTGATGTTCTTATAGCCCCTATAAATGGTGCATACGGGAATTTAAATGAGCAAGAAAATGTAACGCTAACAAAGGCTTTACAGCCGAAACTGACGGTACCTTGTCATTTTGGCATGTTTGCTTCCCATGGAGGTCAACCAGGGCTGTGGAAAATAATAATTGAAGAGCAGTTACCATCTCAGAAATATAAGCTATTCACAATGGGCGAAGGTACAGAAATCTAGTCAAAACTAAATATACAATTAAATATGGCAAACAAATTTGAAGGGAAAAAATTGCTGATTTTGGGCGCCAATTCTGAAACAGCTAACATTGTAAAGATTGCTAAAGAAATGGGAGTTACTACCATTGTGACCGACTATGACAGAAACGCCCCTGCAAAGAAAGTAGCTGATATCTCCTATGACATTAATGGCCTTGATGTGGAGGCCATTTGCGAAATGGCACGCAAGGAGAAGGTCGATGGTGTCATGGTAGGGGTAGCAGATGTACTTGTAAAACCATACCAGCAGGTATGTGAGAAACTTGGTCTTTCTTGTTATGCTAATTCGGTGACAGCAGCAGTATTCAATAATAAACGTCTCTTCAAGCAGACATGTGCGGAATATGGTATAGAAGGTATTCCCGAATATTCACTCGAAAATAGGAATTCAATTGAATATCCGGTCATCGTAAAGCCTGCAGACAGTAACTCTGGTAAGGGTATTACTCTTGTGAGACACAGGAGTGAACTTGATGATGCTGTAGCACGTGCAAAGGCCGAATCTCGTACAAATACCATTCTTATTGAACGATATATGGAATGTAGTGATGTCAGTATCTATTATACTATTGTAGATGGCAAAGTCTACCTTTCTTCTCTCTCAGACCGATATACCCTCCGCACAGATACAAGCGCAACACCAATCTGCTTGGGCGATGTCTTCCCCTCTCAATATTACGACAAATTCATGCAGACGGAGCATCCTAAGTATGTCAATATGCTCAAGGGACTCGGAGTAGAGAATGGTATTCTTTATGTATCTGCTTTTTATGAGAATGGCCATTTCTATGTTTATGACCCAGGCTTCCGCTTGCAGGGTGGTGGCTTCCATCTTACCTTGATGGGCGTTAATGGTTTCGACCAGCGCAAGATGCTGATCAACTTTGCACTTACAGGCTCAATGGCGTATTATGACCTCGATAAACTCAATGACCCCAAGATGCATGGTCAAAGTGCGGCTACTGTTTGGTTCTTACTTAAGCCTGGCATGATTAGCCAGATTAGTGGTATCGATTATATAAAGAATCATCCTTCCGTTGATTTCGTAATACAGCGTTTTGAAATTGGCGATGAGGTTACAGACCATATGCAGGGTACAGAGCGTCAAGTATTCTTACGTGTATTCATGCATTGTAAGAATGAATCAGAACTTAAGGCTACTATTAAGGACTTCCAGAATCGACTAAAGGTATTCACGCCATCTGGCGAGAACCTTGTACTTCCTTCTCTGAATAGTGAATTTGAAAATAAATTCTATACATCTTCACAGATGCTTAAGAATAAGGTGATTATTATTTCGGGAGGAACTAAAGGTGTTGGGCGACAATTATCGCTTAAGTGTGCGGCATCAGGTGCAAGAGTCGTTATTTCTGGTCGTGATCAGGCAAGTGCTGATGCTATAATTGCTGCAGCAAAAGATTTCAGCGGAGAAATCTGTTTTAAAAAGACTGATCTTCATAGTGTAGCAGAAATTCGCAATCTCTTCAAATTTGTAGAAGACAAGTATGGATGTCTCGACGGCTATGTAAACTATGCTGGTGTAACCCCCGCTGCAGCTCTCACAGAGGCGACAGAAGAGCATTTTGACGAAGTGTTTGCTATTGATATTAAGGCAGCCTTCTTTGCATCGCAAGCTGCAGTTAAGCTCATGCAACGTTCTGGAGGTGGTTCTATTGTTCTTGTTGGTTCTACGCATCATACACGAGGAAACAAGGATCGCACAGCATACGCTTGTGCCAAGGGTGCCCTTTTTACACTCTCCAACCACATTGGTAAGCACTATGCATGTGACCATATTCGCTGTAACTATCTCGTTATGGGTTGGACACCTACTGATGGTGAACTTGCATTGCGTAGATCACAAGGGATGACAGAAGATGAATTACGAGAAGAAGCATCTGCTGCTCTACCGTTGGGGCGCATGACAGAAGCTGACGATATCGTTCCTGGTATCATTTACCTGCTCTCCGATTATTCGTCAATGCTCACAGCTACAGAATTTAAAATTAATGGTGGTGAGATAATATAATCATTCAAACACAAAAGAAAAAACAGATGACAATTTTTCATAAAGGATTAATGACACAATTCCCTTGCGCAAGGGGAAGAGCCTTTGTTTGTAAAAACATTGGTGATTATATACAGTCTGTCGCATCTAGTCAGTATGTAGGTGATGGTTTTGAGTATATAGAACAAGAAGAGGCAGATACATATCATTCTAAGGATGGTCAGAGAACAAGGCTTATTATGAACGGATGGTTCCAATGGAGGGCCGAGAATTGGCCTCCTTCCAATGATATCCTTCCTCTTTTAGTGTCTATGCATATTTCTCCATTAAGAAAGGATCAACTTCTAAACGAGAAAGGAATAGAGTTCTTAAAAAAGAATGGGCCTGTAGGATGTAGAGATCACTATACAGAGAGTTTGCTAAAATCATATGGAATCCCTTCATATTTTTCTGCCTGTGTGACACTTACATTAGGAAAGAAATATAAAATAAAGGATGAAGAACGAAAGGGCCTATATTTTGTAGATCCCTATTTCGAGATTCCACCTCTTTATAAAGAAATTGATGGAAATAGTATTGTTGACATAGATAGATTGAATGAGTTTATAGATATTTACTCAAAGCATTCTGATATTATTAATGAATTAGCAAATAGACAGTTTTTCAAGGAATACTCCCCTACAGGCTTCTTAGATAGGGAGAATAGTCTATATCGGCCATATTATAAAGCGGTTTGCTTCTATAAAGTATATTCGCGGCGTTTTTCAGACGATTTCATAACATCTGCTCAATATATTACTCATTGGATGGATGTGGATATGAATAAAGAAACAACAGAAAGTCTGTTTAATGTAGCAGAAAAACTTGTGAAGAAATATGCGAGGGCAAAGATGGTAGTAACAAGCAGAATACATGCAGGTTTGCCTTGCCTTGGGATGGGGACTCCTGTCGTCTTTATTGCTAATGAAGAGGTTATCTCGGAGAATGGTACATTTAACACACCAGGTAGGTTAGGAGGACTTGTGGATTTATTCCGTATTTTAAGCCTTTGCAATAATAAATTCAGCACTGAAGATGAAGTGCTGAGTAAAATCATAAAGTTCACTTGTGAAAGTGATTTTGAGAATAAGCAAGATTGGATACCTTATGCGAAACGTCTTGATAAGCAATTGTCTATGTTCATGAAAGATGATTTAGAAGAAAATCAGATCTATTTAGTAAGAAATATACCTGAAGTTAATCAGATAATACAATGAGGGAACAAGGAGGTTCATTGTCATCAATAAAACAATTTATGCAAGCAAACGTACAGACAATTTTTACAGGTATTTACCACGCAGAAATCACTTTCTTGCATTGATGTGCTTTGAGCGAAAATACGTTCCCCGGAGTCTTTTTGTTGTTTCTCCGCTTTCTATCTGGTTTAGCAATTCTTTTTGTTTTGGATTGACGCCCATATTATCTTTGAAAATGGACAAGAGGCAATACTGCCCATACCACGGGCGTACAGCTAAAGATACCGTCGGCATCAAGGTTTTCGACTTGGAAGGTTTGGAAACGAGCTATCTCCTTACCGAGAACCCTGGTTTCAATGGAATGTTGTTGCTCAATTCATAAGAGTTATCTTTGGCCAACCAATCCATCTCATCATCGGAGTAAGAAGTAGCATAGGCAGAAGATTTTTAACTCACAAAATACGCTCCATAATGGGCTGTGGAAGTCTTTGAACGTGAACTTTTGAACTTGTGCATGCTAAAAACCGCTGAAACTGGGCACCTTCGACAAGGGCATTGCCATGAAAAGAGACAGATTCAACAATTCTCCAATGTTTATATATAGATGGCTGTGAAGTTATTAGTAACACATCGAAAGATAACCAATAAACTAAAGACGAAGATGGTAAGATTTGTAAACATCACTCAAGATGAATTTCTTAGACAGAGGATTCTGTATAAGCATATCCCTTTTGAAAACAACTCTAAAGTCATCTTTATGTGGAAGCTATAGTTTTTTGACTCTGTGATTGCTGAAGTTTGTTGTTGTTTTTTTTGGCAGTTCCGAAATAATTGCATAACTTTGCAACGTCTAAGCAGAGTATACAGGAGTATCATCTGTGATGATAAAGACACACAGGTGTTTTCCACCTTACGAACTTCAACAACAATTATGCCCAAACAACGTATTCTATATATCGACCTGCTGAAACTCTTCACAATATTCCTCGTACTGTGGGGGCATGCCATTATGCACTTTCAGCCAGACTTTCACGACTCTTATATTTTCAGGACAATCTACGCCTTCCACATGCCACTGTTCATGATGCTTTCAGGCTACTTCGCAGTGTCATCAATGGAACTCTCGCCAAAGGACTTCTTCCCCAAGAAGTTCCGCCAGTTGCTCCTCCCTTGCATATCTTGGGCCATCGTTTGCTGGCTGGTCATAACCAGTGGGTTGATTGAAGGAGAATTCCATTTAGAGTTGACTGGACTGTTTGCAGGCTGGATAGGTCTGATAGACAACTTCTGGTTCCTTAAGAGCTGTTTCATTTGCTACACGTTGACCTGGTTGTGTTGGCGTTTCGGACGCTATAAGCTTCCAGCCATGGTTGTCGCATTGGTGCTCTGTACGATGCAAGGACGTTTCTTCCTGAACACCATGTTCCCCAGTTTCTTGCTGGGTGTCTTTCTCCGGCAGAGCGCTCCGTTTGAGCAGTGGATGGCCCGCCACTGGTATGTTCCAAGCAGCGCTTTCGTTGCACTATTAGTTTGCAATCTGTATTTCGTGGAGAAATACCCTTATCCTCTCAGGTTGGCTCTCGGACTTTCAGGTGCATTAAGCTTCTTTATCCTCTTCAAGTTCCTTTTTAGCAATGCGACACAGAATATTTACATAAAACTTGCTAAACTTGGGAGGGCAACTCTTGGAATTTACACAATGCAGGCAATCTTGTTAGAATACCTTTTGCCCAGGTATCTGGATCTTTCAGCCTTGCCGATGACAGCCGTGATATTAGCTATGCCCGTACTGTCGTTACTGACGTTTGCTATATGTTATCTCATCTACGAGACGATCTGCAGCTCAAAGCTGATGGGGTGCCTGATGTTTGGACTTGAATACAAAAAACAATGAAAACTGTCAAGGCTGTAGCTCCATATATCCACCCAGAATACCTCAACTTCAAGACGGCACCTTACGAGGCATGGGTAAAGTGTGGCGGGCTGACGGCGAAAGCCCACTACCCTACCCGCAAACTCCACGGTCTGGCTTTCAAACATGAACTGCCTACACTCTGGAAAAACCGGCGAGAGGCACGACTGCGGTTTGTAGAGTCTCTGTCATTACGTTTCGACACTTTTCCCGATTATGCTCGCTATGAGATCATCCCTTTTATTTGGGATTGCTGGCCGAAATATTTCGAGGATACTTGTGAATGGTTTGCAAAGCATGATGTCAAAACAGCTATTTTTACATCGGCTCAGACCGCTGACCGCATGCGACATCGATTCCCTGAGATGAACATCCTAACCATCACAGAGGGAATCGACACGGCAAAATACTCTGAAGGAAAACAGCTTTCTGACAGAAAATGTAACTTTATGGAGATTGGTTCCAAATGGAGAAACTATTTCAGTCGACTGGAACCGCAAAAATATGACGAATTGTGCAATTCGCCCTATAAAGGACGCCGTATGACTGACGAAGAGTTTATGGAGATGTTAGGAGACTCCAAATTAACCGTTGTCCTTCCGAAATGCGTGACTGAGCCGTGGATTGCCGGCGATGTAGAGACCCTGACCCAGCGATACTGGGAATGTATGCTCTCAAGAATGGTCATGGTAGGAATTGCTCCAAAGGAACTGACAGACTTGATTGGCTATAATCCTGTCATTCCATTTGATGAGAAGCATGCCTCAGATCAAGTCTGGGACGTCATCCACCATATTGATGAGTATCAAGAGCTTGTTAACAAAAACAGAGAAACGGCATTACGTCTCGCCTCATGGGAGCCACGCATTGAGCAAATCAAACAATTTCTCTCTTCTCACAATTATATCGTATAGAAACTATGAAAGAATATAGAATTATAGACTACTCTATAGAATACCAGCAAAAGCTCAAGAACTTTCTGAAATTGCATAATCCTTCTTTTTCAGATACCTACATTGATTTCTTGGTTGATAATGCCTGGAATGAGAATCATGAAGATCCTGCCATCTTAGTGGTTGATGAAGAGGATAATATCGTCGGCGAGCATTTGTTTTTCTATACCAAAGCTAAGATTAACGGTACAGAAAAAAACATCCATTGGAGCCATGACACCTTCCTTGAAGAGAATGCAAGACGCTATGCAGGTCTTGACTTCATGCTTAAGATATATAGCCGAAATAACTGTGTTGGTATTGGTTTATCGGAAATAAGCAAAAAGATAACAAGAAAAACTAAAGGAGTTTATTGGGCAGATATTTATAAGTATTTTATTTTTAATAGATATTTCTTTATCGCCACAATAAAACATCTGATAGGAATAAAACCAACTCTTCATTTCAGACAAGAGGAAAAGATTACCATTAAAGGCGCAACATTCAGATTGGGTTCAAACATCCATGACATTAAAATACCCAACGATGGATATTGGGGAAATGGCAGCTACGATATTGAATTTATTAGGGACGAAAACTATATTAATAAACGCTTCTTTAGCAATCCCGTATTCCATTATGATGTGTTTATCTTAGAAACATGTGGAAAACACGATGAAGCTTATTTTGTTGTAAGACCCATTATTTACAAAGGTTTTAAAGCCTTATGCATAGTTGATTATCGTTTTGACACTCATAAAGAAAAACAGCTAAAATTGTTATTGAAAGCAGCGTCTAAGCTAGCTCGTAGAAATCAATGTGGCTTTTTATTCTTAGTGGCATCCGATCCTTTTGTGTACCGACAACTTGGAGATAATCCTATGGTTGTCAAGCGCCAAGGTACCTTTACCATGCCTAAATATCAGATTAACAAAGACACATTTGATGTCATTGCTACGATTGCCGATCCTGACGGAGAATATCATTTATAATATTTTTTAACGTTTTATTAAATTATTCAAATTATGAAAACTTTAGATGAATTTGTAGCTCTCTTTGCAGAGCAGTTTGATGACACTGATGCTAGTGAATTTTCAGCGGCCACCGTTTTCCATGAGTTAGATGAATGGTCATCACTTATTGGCTTAAGCGTTGTAGCTATGGTTGACGAAGAGTTCGATGTAGCACTAAAGGGTGATGACGTAAAAAACTCAGTGACCGTAGAGGATTTGTATAACCGCGTAATTGCTAAACTGTAATGGCATTCTTAGAGTTTAAAAATGTTAGGATCGCCGGAATTTCTGCCGGCGTTCCTAAAAACATTGCAAGCAATCTTCACCCAGATGAATTCGATGCTGTTTCGAACGATTATGCTCCTGAAGACTTTGTGAGAACTACAGGAGTTATGGAACGCCGTGTTAGTTTTGAGTTGACGACATCGGACTTATGCTATGCTGCAGCAGAAAAGTTGATTGCAGACCTTGGGTGGGAAAAGCAAGAGATTGAAGGGATTATATTTGTTTCTCAAACTCCTGACTACATTCTTCCTGCTACCTCCTGTATCCTTCAAGACCGTTTGGGGCTGAGCAAGGAATGTTATACAGCCGATATCTCTTTAGGTTGCTCAGGATGGGTATATGGCCTTAATATCGGGGCTTCTCTTGTAAGCAGCGGGGGAATCAAAAAAGCGTTGGTTTTGTGTGGTGACGCAAAAGCACGTTCAAAAAATGATATAAGACGCCGTAATCCGCTGTTTGGCAGTGCTGGTACTGTGACAGCTCTAGAATATTTGGAAGGGGCTCCTGCTATTCAGTTCCATTTTGGGACAGACGGCAGCGGCTTTGATGCCATCATCACACCTGATGGTGGTTCACGTAATCCTGTGACAGTATCCAGTTTCGGCTATTATGACTTTGAGGGTTCTGAAATGTATCGTTTGCAAGCTCGTATGAAAGGGGTAGACGTTTTCTCATTCGGTATTACAACAGCCCCGAAGTCTGTTAAGAAACTGGGTGAACGTTTTGGCTTCAATTATTTGGATGCTGACTATTTGGTACTCCATCAGGCTAATATGAAAATGAATGACATGATTGTGAAGAAACTAAAGTTCCCTAAAGAGAAAGTTCCTTCCAGCATGTATCATTTTGGTAATACCAACGGCGGTAGTATTCCTATGACAATTGTTGCAGAACTAAAAGGCAAGATAGAAGATAAACTTACTTCTTTTATTTGCTGTGGTTTTGGTGTTGGTTTATCATGGGGTACCGTGGCTTTCAAAACAGAGAATATTGTTATTTCCGATTTAGTTGAGGTGTCGGACGAAGAAACAGATAAAGTGCATGTCGTATAATCCGTATTCATTAGCTGATAAGACCATACTGGTCACAGGTGCTTCGTCAGGTATTGGCAGAACAACCGCCATAGAGTGCTCTAAGATGGGAGCAAATGTTATTATCACAGCTCGAAATGAGGAACGACTCAAGGCTACATTAGAAAGCCTTGTAACGGAATCTGGTCAGACGCACCAGATGGTATTGGCCGACTTGTCGTCAGAAGAGGGTGTGAATAATTTAGTTGAAGAGTTGCCCCATCTTGATGGAGTTTCATTGAATGCAGGCATAGTCAAAACTTTACCTGTAAAGTTCATAAACAAAGATGACCTGACAGACGTTTTGAATGTCAACATGATAGGGCCGATACTTCTATCTCAACGCCTCTTGAAAAAGAAAAAGATTACAAGAGGTAGTTCTGTCGTATTCACTTCATCCATTGGTGGTGTGATGATATCTACGATTGGCAATACAATGTATGGTGTATCTAAAGGTGGCTTGAATGCCTTTATGAAGGGGATGGCATTAGAGATGGCATCTCTTGGCATTCGTAGCAACAGCGTCAATCCAGGATTTGTGACCACCAATATTCTGTCTGCAGGTACTATTTCGGAAGATGATTTGAAAAAAAATGTCAGCGCCTATCCTTTAGGACGGTTTGGTAAGCCTGAAGACATTGCTTATGCTATTATCTATCTCCTATCAGATGCATCATCCTGGGTTACAGGGCACACATTGGTCATTGATGGAGGGGTTATTTTAAAATAGTAATTTCCAAGATTGCAAATATTCTCATGGCTTTTTTAGAATTCAAAAACGTTAGGATCGCCGGTATAAGTGCTGGCGTTCCTAAAAACGTAGTTAGCAATTTACATCCATCTGAAAATGATAATATTTCAAAAGAATACACTCCGGAGGCATTCGTAGAAACTACTGGCGTAAAAGAACGGCGTATTTCAAAAAAACTGACGACTTCAGACCTCGCTTTTGAAGCAGCAGAAAGGTTGATAGAAGATCTTGGATGGGACAAATCAGATATTGAAGCTATAATATTTGTTTCACAAACTGCTGATTATGTATTACCTGCTACTGCATGTATACTTCAGGACCGTCTAGGATTAAGCAAAGAATGTTATGCGGAAGACATTTCTCTTGGATGTTCTGGTTGGATCTATGGGCTAAGTAATGTGGCCAGCTTACTTAACGCGGGTAGCATTAAGAAAGCCCTTCTGCTTTGTGGTGATGCCAAAAAGCGGGCAGAAATTTCTTTAGATCCATTGTTCGGGCATGCTGGCACTGCAACAGCAGTTGAGTATGATGAGGGAAATGAAGGATTCCGCTTTCATTTCGGTACTGATGGTGAGGGCTATGATGCCATTATTATGCCAGACGGCGGCAGTCGCAATCAGATAACGCCACATTCTTTTGAACTGGTTAATGTTGAAGGCAAGCAAATGAACCGTCTTCAAACACACATGAAAGGAGTGGACGTATTCTCTTTTGGAATTTCTACAGCCCCAAGGTCAGTAAAGAGACTTGGGGAACATTATGGATTTAACTATCTTGACAATGATTATTTCATTTTCCATCAAGCCAATATGAAGATGAATAATATGATTGTAAAAAAACTGAAGTTGCCACAGGAGAAAGTGCCTACATGTATGTATGATTTTGGTAATACTTCATCTGCCAGTATTCCTCTAACGATTGTAACTCAACTAAAAGGAAAATGTGAAAATAAATGTACTAAATTCGTATGTTGCGGATTTGGAGTCGGCCTTTCATGGGGTACTGTAGCATTTGAAACTAATCACTTTATTATATCTGACCTCATAGAAGTGCCAGACGAAAAAGAAGATCAGAAACATGTCGTATAATCCCGTATTTGGTTGGCAAGAAGATCCTTGTGTCAGGAGTATCTTCAGGTATAGGGGCAAAAGGCTGCTATAAAATGTCTAATTTCACAATAAAAAGCTAAAATAATAGAAGCGATTAAATGCAGTGAAGATGTACATCCCTTGAAGCGGTATATTGAGTCTGTGGATATTGCTTACGGTATTATCTACCTATCTGAAGCCTCTTCGTTGGTAACAGTTCATCCGCTCGTTAAAGATGGAGGTTATACAATTTCAAAATGAAAAAAATCTTAGAAAACAAAATCGCACTTATAACAGGCGCAGGCCGTGGCATTGGCCGAGTCATTGCCGAGCAATTTGCTCAGGACGGTGCCATAGTCTATGTGAACGATTTGCAAATGGGGAGCATGGAGCAATGGGCAAAAGACTGCGCAGAGCGTAACCAGACCAAAGTTACTCCTATCTGTTTCGATGTGACTGATACGCAGGCTCTCAAAGCTGGCTTGATGTCAGTCTATAAGACTGAAGGCCGTATTGACTGCGTGGTAAACAATGCCGCCATCATTGCTAATCAGAAATTAGGTATGGTGACAAAGCCACTTTTGGAAAAAATGTTTAGCGTAAATGTTTTTGCCGTTATTGACATGCTTCAGATTGCCTCACGCCTGATGGCTCGCACTGGAGGTGGAAACTTTGTCAATATTGCCTCTGTCACAGGCGTTGTCGGCTCTCCTGGTCAGGTGGCCTATTCATCTACCAAAGGAGCCGTTATCTCCATTACAAAGTCAGCAGCTAAGGAACTGGCTCCTATGAACATTCGCGTCAATGCAGTAGCACCTGGAATCATCAAGACCGAACGTTTCGAAGAACTCTATGAGGCCAGTGGTGACAAGATAGACGGGCGTATCTCGCGTATAGCCCTTGGCCGCTTAGGCACCCCCCAGGATGTGGCCAATGCTGTGGCATTCCTCGCATCTGACAGGGCTTCGTATATCAGCGGCCACATTCTTGGCGTGGACGGATGTGCCTCTATTTAAACTAGTTTAATCATGTTTCTCGATTTAGACAAGAAAGAAAGGAGTAAGATTGCTATCATTGATGATAGTGGTTGCTCTGTCAACTATGGTGATATTTGTGACTTCTCTGAGGAGTTTTCAAAGTACCTCCCACAGCGTTCTCTGATTTTCATTTTATCAGAAAACAAAATTGGCTCACTGCTTGGCTATACTGCTTCTCTATCAAACAGAATTGTACCGCTCATAATCAGTGCAAAGACAGAAGAAGGTCTCTACACCAATCTTCGGGATATGTATCATCCTGAGTATATGTGGATTCCTGATGAGCTGGTTGAAGGATTAGGTTATAAAGTCATCTTCTCAGCATGGGACTACTCATTGGTGAAGACAGGTTTTCCCAAGGTTCCACTCTATGAAGAACTGTCGCTACTTCTTCCCACCTCTGGCTCTACTGGTAGTCCAAAACTGGTACGTCACAGCTACCGCAACATTGAGGCGAATGCCTACAATGTGACGCGATTGTTTCAGCTGACGGAAGATGAAAAGGCCATGGCCATTCTGCCCATGCATTACACGATGGGATTGTCTGTCATTGCATCCCATCTATTGGCAGGAGCAACATTACTGCTTTCTGGCAGATCACTGCTCGACAAAGGCTTCTGGACAATGCTGAAAGATGCCACAAGCTTCACAGGGGTTCCCTTTAGTTATGACATCCTGACAAAGATGCGCTTTACCCGTTTAGATTTTCCCAACCTGAGAGTCATCACACAGGGTGGCGGGAAACTGACTCCAGAGATGTGGAAAACGTTGGCGCAGTATGCCCAAGACAAAGGGAAGAAGTTTATTGCCACCTACGGCCAGTCAGAATGTACGGCCCGTATGGCCTACCTGCCAGCCGAGATGGCAATGACCAAGGTATGCAGCATTGGCATGGCCGAACCTGGTGGCCAGTTGTCCATCATCGACGATAAGGGAAACGAGTCCTTCGAGGGAGAGGCCACAGGAGAGATGGTCTATCGGGGAGAAAATGTCACGTTAGGCTATGCCACCTGTCTGGTGGACTTGCAAAAAGACGATGAGAACCACGGTGTGATGCACACAGGAGACCTTGCCTATCGTGATGCAGATGGTTGCTATTTCATTGTTGGCAGGATGAAACGCTTCCTGAAAATCTTTGGACTACGAATCGGTCTTGACGAAGTAGAGAATCTAATCAAGTCTGAATACAAGATAGACTGCTATTGCAAAGGCAACGATGAAAAGTTAATTGTGCTTGTAACTGACAACTCCGTTTTAGATAAGTTGCCTGCTTTTATCGAGGAAAAGACACATCTGTTCCACCAAAAGATCGAGGTGCAACTTGTCGATGCAATCTTACGAAATGAAGCAGGAAAAGTGATTAATCAATAAACAAACAATAACATGACAAATTTAGAGAAACTAAACAACATCTTCTGTGAAGTGTTTTCTGCTGAAGCTTCCGCTTTAGGCACCAACTTCGACAAAAACAGCGTTGAAGGTTGGGATTCTGTTCACCAGCTCAGCCTCACTTCTGCCATAGAGGATGAGTTTGACATCATGCTCGACGCAGAGGATATTCTTGAATTCACATCATACGAAAACGCCAAGGTGATTTTGGCTAAATACGACATTGACATCTAATGGCTTACTGGTCTATTAAGAACGTCTCTTTGAGGGGAGTCACGGCAACCGTGCCTAACAATCCTGTGAGGTCGGCTGACTTCGATTTCTTTTCCAAAGAGGATGCTGAGACTTTCGACAACACTGTTGGCATCAAGAACAGATACATTGCACCCGACAATGTTTGTGCTTCCGACTTGTGCTTTGATGCTGCAGAACGGCTTATTGCAGGATTAGGCTGGGAAAAGGAAAGCATAGATGTACTTGTCTTTGCTTCCGTTACTGGTGACTTCAAAACGCCACCGACATCTGGCATATTGCAGGATCGTCTTGGTCTTCCACAGACCACTTTTGTCATTGACCTTCCAATGGGATGTTGCGGCTGCCTCTATGCAATCAATGTGGCAGGCAATCTTCTTTCGGCAGGCACCGCAAAACGTGCCCTGCTTTTAGTGGGTGACACGGCTTCTAGAATGGGTTCTCCTTATGATAAAAGCAGGGTTCCCCTTTTTGGAGACAGCGGTGCAGCTCTTGCTTTGGAATATGACGAAAGTGCAGATGATATTTTTATTGAATTCAACACCCTTGGCAGTGGCTATCGGGCTCTGATGACACCCCATGGTGGGTATCGCCATCCGCTGACCAAAGAATCATTTGAATATGAAGACTTTGGGAATGGTATAATCCGCGCGCCTAAAGACGCTCTCATTAATGGAATGGATGTATTCTCGTTTGCCATCACCAAGCCTCCCTTGAGCATTAAGAGAATGATGGAGATGCTGGGACTTGACAAAGACATGGACATTGACTTCTTCCTGATTCATCAGGCAAATAAACTTATTGTCGACAGAATCGTCAAAAAACTGAAGCTAAACCCTGAGAAAGTACCCTACGACCTACAGGAATTTGGCAACTTAGGCGGTTGTTCCATCCCCATGTTGATGACGTACAACATCGCCGACGAACTAAAATCAAAGAAGTTAACACTTTTGTGCTCCGCTTTCGGGCTTGGGCTGACATGGGGGACTATGGTGATAAGGACAAGAACAATAAAAACATGTCCAATTCGTTTTTATAACTGCAACTGATATGGAAAATAATAACAAAATAATATTACATATAGTTTTTGATGGTATTCTGTTTGACGGTGTTTCCAACCGTTTCGACCAAATGGAAGGATACAGAAACATATATTTGCTAAACACTTTTGGACAAATATCTTCCTTTAAGTTTATAAAACTATCATCAAAAGTGACTGTAGCAAAAGATGAAGAAGAGTGGGGAAAATTTATTAGCAATTCAAAAATAGACTTTATTTATATTCACGGATTGTGGTCAAATTCAACAAAAGCAGTTCGCTATATTTCAGACAATGCAATTGTTATCTGGTGGTGTTACGGCATGGAGATATATGAAAATAGTCTAGGAATAGCACCTATTCTTCCTATGCGAATATACAAGACCAGAACTTTCTGGTTATGGCAAAAAAAGAATATTAGTATTCATCGTTTTATGTCCAATTATATTGCATATTTCTTCCCAACTATATACAATTTCATTATGCGGCTGAAATATCCACAAGAAACAAAGGATATATATAAAATGCTTAAAAGAGTCGACTATCTTTTCACCCCATTAGAAAACGAATATGACGAATTGAGAAAGCGCAACAAAATTATAAAAGCAAAGCCTTTTAGACTTTATAGTTGGCAAACTCCGTGTGAATCGCCTATACAACATTCAAGACCTGGGGAAATACTAATTGACCACTCTGCTGTTCTTTCTAACAATCATACTGACATTTTTCATGCTTTAAGGAAGATTGACGTCAAAGAGAGAACTTTGAACATTCCAATAAGCTATGGAGATGACTTTATGAAACAGAAAATAAAAACTTATGAGAGTTTTAATGGTTCAAATACCTTATTTTTAGAAAGCCCTATTCCTTTTAAGGATTATCAAGAAATGATACGAAAATGTACTCATGCTATCTTTGGTGGAATACGCCAAACGGGATTAGGAAACATTTATTTATGCTTGAGGAATGGCGTCAAAATTTTCATGTTTAAAGATAGTATAACATATAAATATCTTACAAAGACTGGATATTACGTGTTTTCTATTGAAGATGACTTGTCTGATAGAGAAATAAAGGTTCCGCTTAGTGAGAATGCAGCAATGCATAATTTTAATTTATTTTACAAATTGCACGGTGTCTCACATGGGACATATGAAAAACAGTTTGATAGACTTTTAATAAAAGAATGAGTCCGTTAAAAAAAGGGTTAGTTTTTAATTATTTTTCTTTATGAATATAATATTAGCATGGCTCCGTGATACCCACTGGACAATTGGGTTCGTTGAAAACGACATTACGGAAATAATTAAAGGTGAGAAGCCGAAAGTCAATTGGGTAGAGTGTGACTACAAAGACAGATGGTACGCTGATCCTTTTGTGCTGGATGTTACAGACAGCCAAATTACTTTGTTGGTTGAGGAATTTTATTACCCCATCAAGAGGGCGAGAATTACAAAACTAGTCATCGACAGAAATAACAACCAAATAGTATCAACCAAGCCAATTCTAACATTGCCGACACACCTTTCTTATCCAGCTATCTTAAGGAGAGACGGCAAGATATTCATTTATCCTGAGAGTGGACAGTCAGGGAAGCTGAAGCTTTATCAATATAACCCTGATACTGATGAGGTGACTGAAAAGAAAGTGCTATTGGAAGAAAATGTTGCGGATGCCACATATACAGATTTGTTCGGTGAAGACTTATTATTCTGTACTATACCACCAGATATCAACAAAAATGAACTGTTCGTGTACCGAAAAGATGGCAACGGGAACTATCATCGAAATGAAAAAATAGTATTCAATGATGATATCGCAAGAATGGCGGGGGACTTCTTCACAGTGAATGGGCGAATTTTCAGACCTGGCCAGGATTGTAATATATCGTATGGTAATGGTACAGTTATTCAGGAAGTGGAATTGGTTAACGGCGAATGGAAATTCAAAGAAGTCAACAGATATTTCTCAGAAAACCACAAATATCCTTTAGGCATTCATACTCTTAACATGTACAAAGGCATTATTGTTGTTGATGCGGTTGGATATTGTAGACCAAAATCAGCTTATATCACAAATGTAATCGTTAATGCTATCAAAGCAATAATTGGGAGAAAAAAACAATGATACCCAAGATTATACATTACTGCTGGTTCGGAAGGAAACCTCTGCCGGAATTGGCGCAGCGGTGCATTGCTTCGTGGCGGAAGTTTCTGCCGGACTATGAGATAAGGGAATGGAACGAGGACAACTTTGACGTAGATATGATTCCCTATACGGCGGAGGCATACCAACAAAAGAAATATGCCTTCGTGAGTGACTATGCCCGATTCTGGATTATATACCACTATGGTGGCATTTACTTCGACACGGACGTGGAGGTGATTCGACCGATGGACGGCATCATCGAACGTGGGAACTTCATGGGGTTCGAGGTGGATCCCGACGGGGAGAATACACCTGGGCGGTATGCACCACGATACTGCTTTGACGTTGCACTTGGACTTGGCTTTGGCTTGTCAAAAGAGCATCCTTTTATGCGGAAGATGATGGACTACTACGCGGATCTGGAGTTTAACGGCGGCGTGATGAACCCTTGGCTGAAAACCATCGTGGCCTATACTACAGAGGCTCTGATGGAAGAGGGATTGGAAAACAAAAGCGGTATACAACAGGTGGGCGACATTACGGTGTATCCACACGAGTATTTTGCGCCAATAGACGTGATTACAGGACGATTGCATATTACGCAAAACACTTATACCATTCATCGTTATATGGGGTCGTGGGATGAGAATAACGGGAACTTGGGGATTAAGGCATTGAAGAGAAAATTAAGGAACTTAGTGCCCGAATGGGTGTTTTACATGAATAACAGAATCAAACGAAGTCGGTTCAAAGTCAAATAAAAACGGAGATATGCTTGGCTGTTTCGCATAAAAGTCGTAACTTTGCGGAAAAATTGCGAGAAAATGAAATTCCCGATAGGCATACAGAACTTTTCAAAGCTACGCAACGAGGGCTAC
>ODAI012495182.1_pt1 | contig 19245 bp, 25 predicted proteins | sample 1539321 | NCBI WGS metagenome assembly ODAI01 (sample SAMN02144231, study PRJEB22623) | gut metagenome | biome: sheep rumen | host: Ovis aries | place: New Zealand
AATAGGTATTTTCCAAAAATTAATTTCTTCAAAAAATTTTTTTTCTTCTAAATTATTTTTGAATTTTGGTAGCTTATTATTTTCTAAATAATAAGCAAATAGCTTGAAACTTTGGGAGTCTCTATCTAGGAAAATATGTCCGTTTTTTTTTGGCAAATTAATTTCAGAATTAAATAAAGAAGCTAAAACTGAATTTGAATATTTTTTCAGAACTGATTCTTTTTCTTTAATTAAGTATAATATCTCTCTGGCTTTATCTGATAACCTTATAACATTAAAAAAAGCTGCACATTTTTCTGCTATATCATCATCAGACATTTTTTTCATATAATCTTTGAATGATGAACTTGTAAAAATTTCACTGCCTTCATAAAATTCACCATTTTTTACATTTGAAACGTGAAAAGACATTCCGCCATTCTCTGTAGGAGTTACGTATAAAGGCTCTGAGTGATTCTTTGTAATATTTGCATATATATTGCGAATATTTTTTAGTCTGGTTTTATTAGCAATTTTCAGAGTTGTAGTTTTTAAGTCTCCTTTAAAAGAACATGTACAGTCAATATGTTTAATCATGATTTACTCCTTATTGTATACACTATATTATAAAACGCATAAAAAAATTTTTTGCTATTAATCATAAATATTTACATATATTAATAAAACAGGTACTCTCATAAAGTAAGTACCTGTTTTATTAAAAAAAAAGGCCGGTCCGAAGACCAGCCGTAAATATCAACCAACAATTTCTTTAACTTCTGCTTGAAGGTTTTTAGAGTCAATCTTAATGCTGGGTCCCATTGTTGTTGTCAAATAAATTGACTTAACATATGTTCCCTTTGCTGCTGACGGTTTAGCCTTCAAAACGGCATCCACTAATGTTGCATAGTTCTTAACCAAGTCATCATTAGTAAATTGAACTTTTCCTATAGGACAGTGAATCATACCCTGTTTATCAGCTCTGAATTCAACTTTACCTGCTTTTGCATCCTTAACTGCTTTTGCAATATCCAGAGTTACAGTTCCTGTTTTAGGGTTTGGCATTAAACCTTTAGGACCCAAAACACGACCTAACTTACCTAACATACCCATACAGTCAGGAGTTGCGATTAATGTATCAAATTCAAACCAACCACCTGAGATTTTATCTATAATGTCTTCTGTTCCATAAAAATCTGCGCCTGCATCTTTTGCTTCATTAACTTTTGGCCCTTTTGCAATAACGCAAACTCTTACTTCCTTTCCTAAACCTGCAGGAAGAACTACGGTTGATCTGATTTGTTGTTCTGCGTGTTTTACATCAATACCTAATCTCATGTGGCATTCAACAGTTTCATTAAACTTAGCTACTTCCTTAGATATTTCTTGTAATTTTGTTAATGCTTCTTTTCCGCCTGTTGGTTGTTCAAATCCTTCAAGCATTTCCTGAAGCTTTTTTTGTTTCTTAGTTATTTTTGACATTTTATTTTCCTTTCATGGTATTAGCGGACTCTTTATAGTGAGCAGGTGAACCGGTGAACAAGCGGACAGGTGAATTTTAAATCACTTAATCACTTCATCACTCAATCACTTAATCACTTTACCATACATCCTTCCATTTTTTACTAATCTTTTACTGTTACACCCATTGCTCTGCAAGAACCTGCTATCATTTTAACGGCAGCATCCATTGTTGTTGCGTTTAAATCGTTCATTTTAATTTTAGCGATTTCTTCCAATTGAGCTCTTGTAATTTCAGCAACCTTTGTCTTATTAGGAACAGCTGAACCTTTTGGTATATTTAAAGCCTTCTTAATAAGAACCGGTGCCGGTGGTGATTTTATAACAAAAGTAAAACTTCTGTCTTCGTAAACATCAATAATAACAGGAATAATATAACCTGCTTGTGATTCGGTTTTAGCATTGAATTGCTTACAGAAATCCATAATATTTACACCATGCTGACCTAATGCAGGACCAACCGGAGGTGATGGATTTGCTTTTCCTGCTTCAATTTGAAGCTTAATTTTTCCTACTACTTTCTTTGCCATTTTTGTTCTCCTTTCGTGGTACCAACGGGGGGCATCCCCTTCCACGTTATTGCTAGTTTATTCTACTAAAGGGGTATTTCGGTATTTCGCATAAATACGAAATACTTTTACCTTTATAATTTTTGTATTTGCTTATATTCTAATTCAACCGGAGTTTCACGACCGAATATAGAAACCATTGCTCTGAGTTTTGCTTTATCAGGATAAACTTCCGTAATATCTCCGACAAATTCTGCGAATGGTCCGGAGACAATTCTGACTTTTTCGCCAACTTTGACATCCATTTCAATTTTTTGAGTAGTCGTTGTTGAACGATGAATAATCTTTTTAATCTCAGATTCTTTTGCAGGTATTGGTTTTTTAGCTGAACCAACAAATTTTGTAACACCTGCAGTATGTCTTACTACATACCAACTGTCTTCATCCATAATCATTTCAACCAATACATAACCGGGGAAGATTTTTTCTTCTTTTTCTAATTTTCTTCCGCCTTTTATTTGGGTAACGGTTTTTTGAGGAACTTCAACTCGGAATATTTTATCTGCCATATTCATGTATTCAATTCTTTTTTCCAAATTGCTTTTTACCTTGTTTTCATATCCTGAATATGTATGAACAATGTACCAGCGTTTTTGGCTCTTGACCGAAGACTTATTTTCTTCTGCCGATAATGATTCACTTGTCATCTCTTCATTCGTTGTTAAGTTTTCTTCTTTTTCACTCATTATTCTTACCCTTATATTTGGTTTATGATTTATTAAAATTTTGCAAGCATTGCATTAAAAATTATATCCACAACATATATAAAAACAGTAAATATAAATACGATAGCAACAACAAAACAAGTTTCTACTACTACTTGATTTTTTTCCGGCCAAGTAATTTTTCCCCATTCAGTTCTTACGCCTCTAAAATATGAAATAACTGACTGTTTAATTTTATCTGCTGTATCGTTCATTTTAATTACCTTGTTTCTGATATAAATTCGCGCCCTGAAGGACTCGAACCCTCGACATCCGGTTTTGGAGACCGACGTTCTACCAACTGAACTAAGGACGCTTATTAAAGTGACTAAGTGAAATGTGACTAAGTGATTGAGTGAATTTGTAACCCACCAGTTCACTTGTTCACATTTTCACGTGTTCACTTCTATTTTGTTTCCTTGTGAGTTGTGTGTTTTTTGCAAGTAGGACAGTATTTAGAAAGTTCCATTCTGTCTTTTGTATTCTTTTTATTTTTAACTGTTGTATAGTTTCTTTCCTTGCAGTCTTCGCAAGCAAGAACTACCATTCTGTCATTTTTACCTTTGATACCCATTGTTTTTTCCTTTATTTTATTCTCTTTTTGCTATTTTATTCGCCAGCGCAGCTTAATGTGCTGTGATTACGCTCTATTTAAAAAAGAATGTGAAATAAACACATTCTATAAATTCGGCGTATAGTGAAAGTTTAAACTAAACATAAATAAAATGCAAACTATTTGTGAAGAAAATTTAAGGCGGCAAAATTTTCGATATGAAAACTTTTTTATATTAATTGTTATGCTATGGTTATTTATGTTAATATATTTTTAACACATAAGGAGTAAAGGATGAATAAAGGTGTAGAATTTGATCCGGGTTTTGGTCCGCATATACTTGCCTTTCAAGGGACAGTAGAATATTTATACAGAGATATTAACAGATACAAAAATTTTTCTCAAAGAAAATTAAAGTTTAAACAATACTATCGGAAAATTTTAGATGTATTTAACAACAATTTGGGATTTTACGTCGGGTGTTTAATGTGGGCAAGTTATATTAAACAGCAAGAAAAGCAGAAAATTCTAAACAATCATTGTCTTGGAAAAGAATTCAACAAAGAAGAAAACACAGCAGAAACAGATTATATGATAAAATTTGTTGAATTGTTTCCGAAGGATATGAAATACTTTATGGGACAAGACTTTGCTTTTGAAAGCTATATTAACAAAATATTAACAACATATAAAGAATTCTTAGATATAAACTTGGGGTTTGTAAATTCAGAATACAATACAGATATAAAAATTCCCGATTCTGTTAAACAAGAAAATGTTTCAGTTTATAAAGAAAAAATTGATAACTCTATCAGAGAAGGGGATTTGTCAAAACTAATAGAATATCACAGCTTATTATTTATCTAAGATTACTGATTGCCTGTCTGTAGTCAGTGCTTCCAAATATATAACTTCCCGCTACTAAAGAATTTGCCCCCAAAGATGTGCATATTTTGGATGTGATGTTATTTATGCCGCCATCTACTTGTATGATAGTGCCGCCATTTGTGTGTTCTTTTATTATAGGTATTTTAAGCGCGCAGTCATGCATAAATTCCTGTCCGCCAAACCCCGGTTCGACAGTCATAATTAGAACCAAATCCACTAAGGACAAATATTCATATATCTCTTTTGGATCAGTATTTGGTTTTATTGATATGCCGACTTTTTTATTAAATCGTCTAATCAAAGATATAGTATCTTGAATATTGTTTTTATCTTTGCAAGCTTCATAATGGAATGTTATAATATCAGCTCCTGCATTGACAAAAGGCTCTATAAATTCTATAGGATTTTCAATCATCAGATGAGTATCAAGTATTAAATCTGTTATTTTTCTTATAGATTTTACGACAGGAACGCCTATCGTAATGTTTGGAACAAAGTGCCCATCCATAACATCAATATGAAGCCAATTTGCACCTGCTGATTTTACGATGGTAATTTCTTTTTCTAAATTTGAAAAATCTGCAGAAAGAATTGATGGAGAAATTATAACATCACTATTCATACTTTTATTCTAACACATATATTGATATTTGATAATATTTTATGTAAAATATCACTGTAAAGAGAGGGTAGCAGAATGGATGAGCATACTAATATTTCTGAGATAAAAGCTTATATGGCGAAGATTAGGCATGCAATAAACAGTCCTGAATTTTCTTTGGGAAGTACGAAATTTGTTAAAAAGACCAGAATGGATGATTTGTGGTGCTGTTTGTTAGCACTTCTTCCCAAGTCGTATAAAGATGAGGCTTTGAGAAAGTCTCAAGAAAAAATCTCAAAGAAAAACGAAGTGATTATATATAAGTTTCAATCTGTTATAAGTTTTAACAAATTAAAAAATATTATACTAAAACCGTTTTTTTTATCCTCAGATTTGTATATTGTTGATTCTGATGAGGTTACAGTATTGATGAATAGTATGCTTGATACTTTAGAATCTGATATTAAACGAATTGAAAAATTATAACGTTTACAGCGTTGACTTTTTATATATTACTGGTGTAATATTTTATTGACTATCATAATGAACGGAGTAAGAAATGAATTCACAACAAGATGTTATATATGATTTAATGGGAAAGTTGGAAGATGCTTTGGATAAAGGACTTCCTCTTTTAGGATATTATTCTGTAGTAAAAAAAGATACTGTGACAGATCTTCTGGATAGGTTATATGCTGCTCTTCCGGACGAAATTAAAGAGGCGCGTGCATTGTTAAGACGAAAAGAAGAGTTACAATATGAAGCACAACAAAAGGCAGAAAGAATAATTGCAGATGCTCAGGGTGAAGCAAACAGATTATTAAGTGAATCTGATATCTTGAGAGCTGTGCAAAAAGAGGCTGAAAAGATAAAAGAACAAGTAATTAATGATTGTGAAGAAATCAAAAGAAGAGCTATTGACGAAGCTGATTCTATCAGAGCACAAGCATTAGATGAAGCTTCCAGAACAAAAGACGGAGCGTCAGTATATGCGGAAAATCTTTTAGCTAATTTGGAACAAAACTTAGCACAGATGCAGGAAATTGTGAAAAATGGTCAAGTAACATTAGAAAAACGCAGAATGGAAGCTGAGGAATCTTTGCAAAGTAATTATGCAAATCAGCGCCCTGAGTATGCTCAAGATTTTAGTATGAGATAGTGAAAGTTTTTAAATAAAAAAAGAGTTCCAAAATGGAACTCTTTTTTTTATTCAAAAAAATATTAACCGCGTTTTACAACTGTTGTAATTTGCTCTCCATAACTATTTACACACCCGTTAGTTTCTTCTATCGTGTATGAAATCTCGGAATCATCAGCTTTTTGCTGTTCTGCAAATTTTTCGGCATCTTTTAATTCTTTAAATTCTCCTGCCATATCCGGTTCAAAATATGCCGGCTTATCGATATAAACTTGATACATAACAAAACCTCCTTTTATTTACGAATCAGGCAGCATTGATGAAATTTCGGCTACGATTCTTGATATATCCGGACCTCCAAAAACTGCTTCCAGTATCAGAGCCGAATTTATTATTGTTGTTTCACGATATTCCATTGTATCTACATCAATAACATTGAATTCAACGTAATCATCTCCGACATATGTTATTTTCCCGTACTCGGCGCCTGTTACCCATCTTAAAAATACATATTTTTGCTCAAAAATTTTTAGTCTGTTTAATAATTTCATTTAAATACCTTCACTATATATTAATTAGTCTAAATCTTTCTAAAGTCAATACGTGATAAATGTTTTTTGAATATACTCTCTTAAGTGTAACATTATTCTATCACATAATTAATAAGATAACAACTTTGTATGTATATTAATTTTTAAACTTTATTAATATCATCTAAGATTTTATCGGCTTTCTTTTCTGCCTTTTGCAGAATCTCTTCAATCTTTGCACCTTGAATATCAAGCCCTTCTGCTTTTATATATTCGACATCATTTATGCCATGGAATTTCTGAGCAAGGGTCTTAATATACCCATAACCAAACTCATCAGACATTATATCACCGCCTGAAGTTGTTATGTAAACAAGTTTATCTGCTTTACAAAGTCCTTCTACATTGCCTTCATTAGTATAACGAAATACGAGTCCGTTTACATTGATTGCTTCTATATAGTTTTTTAACAGAGCAGGAAAAGATAAATCCCAATATGGAGCAACAATAACAATCACATCCGCTTCAGCATAATCTTTTGCATAATGAAAAATAGCATTATCAAAATTTTGTTCTTCAATAAGTCTAGTTCTAAGTTCTAATAGCTCATTATTTAACGGTCTGATGTTTTCTTCTTCGAGATTAACAATTTTCTTCTCAGCAGGAATTCTGTCCAACAAATATCTTGCAATTCTTTTTGTTCTTGAATCAGGTCTTACTGTGGCATTAACGTATAAAATTTTCATAATATTCTCCTTCTACTAAGGATACCATATTAAATCAATAAAAGCTATTTTTAATCAGACAAAGGGGTAAATCTATTCAGCGGATTGAATACTTAAGGATTTTAACTCATAAAGATGATGTATTCGTTGGATTGAGTAAATAGGTCGGGTTTTAACCCGACAAAAATATAACAAATAATACAAAAATGCGGTTTTGCAAATTGCAAAACCGCATTCATTACATTTACCCCTTGTAAACTGAGTCAACCCTCTTGAAGTTTTATCATTGAGGCGGACGTGAAGTTTTTTATTAAACTTGTGGTCTGTTCAAGGAGCCGACCGTCTATTAAAAGTCTTTTGGTTCTTTTCTTCAGAAAAGAACACCATTTCTTTCTGTCAACCCCTCACCCATAAAATCTACTTTGTCCATTATAAATAAATAAAAAAGGTGGGCACACTTTCGTTTTGCCCACCCTACTTTGCTTTACTTATAAACAAAAAATAAGGTGTGTCATTTTGACGCACCTTATTTTAATAACATAAACCCCACCCCGACATCAAAGATGTCGACCCTCCCTCAAGGGGAGGGTGTGATGTGTTATACCAAACTCATTGGTTTAGGACCTGCGTTTACGATTTCTGAAGGCATGTTCGGGTACTTCTTAGCGAAGTTATCGTTGAACATAGTAGCTAACTTGTTAGCTGCTTCATCGTATGCTTGTTTATCTGCCCACATTCCTCTTGCATCGAGCATTTCAGCAGGAACGTTCGGACAAGATGTAGGATAATCTACGTTGAATACATCGTGATGTTTGAATTCGATATTATCGAATGAGCCGTTTAATGCAGCTGTAACCATTGCACGAGTGTATGAAAGTTTCATTCTCTTAGCACCTGATGAAGCTGAACCGCCAGCCCAACCTGTATTTACTAAGTATACTTTAGTACCGTATTGGTCTAATTTGTCACCTAACATTTTTGCATAAACTGAAGCATCCATTGGCATGAATGGTTCACCGAATAATGTTGAAAATGTAGGAACAGGTTCTGTAATACCTCTTTCGGTACCTGCAAGTTTAGAAGTGAATCCTGTTACAAAGTGATACATAGCAGCATTCTTGTCTAATCTTGAGATTGGAGGAAGAACACCGAACGCATCTGCTGTTAAGAATACAACAACTTTAGGTATTCCGCCCATGGAAGGAATAGCTGCATTATTGATGTAGTTTACAGGATAACCTACACGAGTATTTTCGGTAAGTGAACCGTCTGCAAAATCTAATTCTCTTGTTTCATCGTTCATAATAACGTTTTCAACCAAAGAACCAAACTTGATAGCGTGGTAAATATCAGGTTCATTTTCTTCTGTTAAGTTAATACATTTAGCATAACAACCGCCTTCAAAGTTAAATACTCCGTCAGGAGACCAACCATGTTCATCGTCACCGATTAACTTACGAGCAGGGTCTGCTGATAAAGTTGTTTTACCTGTTCCTGAAAGACCGAAAAATACAGCAGTTTCGTGAGATTCAGGATCCATATTTGCTGAACAGTGCATCGGAAGCACGTTTTTCTTAGTCATAACGTAGTTCATTGTAGCGAAAACAGATTTCTTAATTTCGCCTGAATATTGAGAACCTGCGATAATGATTGTATGAGCTTCATAATCGATTGCGATACAAGCTTCTGAATTAGTTCCGTCGATTGCAGGATCGCATTTGAATCCGGGTGCACAAAGAATTGTGTAATCAGCTTCACCGTAGCTTGCTAATTCTTCTGCAGTCGGTCTGATTAATAATTGATGAATAAACATATTTTGAGATGCTAATTCATTTATTACTCTGAATTTTTGAGTGTATTTCTTGTCAGCACCTGCATATCCGTCAAATATAAATACTTCTTTACCGTTCAAGTAGTTAGCTATTTTATCTCTGATTGAGTTAAAAGCTTCTCTTGAGATAGGTCTGTTAACATTTCCCCATGCGATATCATTGTGAATAGATTCCGTATCAACAATGAATTTATCCTTAGGTGAACGACCTGTGTACTTACCGGTAGTTACAACCAAAGCACCTGTTTCGGATAATTTACCTTCGCCTCTTCTTAAAGCAGCTTCGGTTAGTTGTGCAGGAGTCCAGTTTCTGTGAACTTCGCTTGGAGATGTAATCCCCCATTTTTCAATTCCATAAGTTTCCATTTATAAAATCCTCCTTTTTAGGTTTAAACGGTTCCTATACATGCCTAATTCTACTATATAAAGGAGGAAAATCAATAGCATTATTGTTGGAAATACACTATATGACCGAACATTTTATACTTTCATATTTCCTTGCGGGATGTTGTATACACTCGGATTTTTCTTTATATCTTTATATGTATTTTGAACTTTTGATGCTGTGTAGTTTCTTACAATAGGAGTAATTATGTTGCATGATAAAATACTTGCACCTATCGTTCCCATTGTTGTTGCAAAGTTTTTGTATGATTTATAGTTTTCATACAGTTCTTTATTTTCCGGATATTTTTTTAGAACATCATCAAGATTAAAATCCAGTTTTCCTACCTGCTTTTTGTATAGAGAATTATTGTTCAAAAATTCTCTTACACTTTTTGGTGCGATTTTGCCTGTTGTTGCCATTTTCGCAATACATTTTTTAGTAACGGTTGTAAATCCTAAGAACGCAACAATATTTACAACCGCATCCATAAATTCCTGCGGGAGAAGAAAACTTTTCTTTTCTGCAGAAATTTTAGAGTTGCTAAAAATTGCACCTATTTGTGCGGCTGAAGATAGAATCCAACCAAGAGTTCCTGTTGCAATAAGCATTTTGGAAGTATCATTTTTAAACGTATCATAAACCCATTCTAGTGAGCGTTGGAAAAAAGAATTACGCACTGCCTGCCTCCTTTCTTTCTTGCTCAGTATCCGGTCTTAAATTCGTATTATCAATATTATTAATGCCTTCTGTCTTTGCGTCGGCTCCGATTTTCCCGACACCGGATTTTTTGTTTAAGTAGTTTGTGAAGAAGTTTGTAAGCGGTGCATCAAGAAGGAAATTCGTAAAACACATAGCGCTAAGAGCAAGAATCATGGATATAGTTGCTCTGTAATTTTTTAAGCCGCCCGAATCGCGTCGCATTTTGTCTATATAGTTCTTAGGAAGGAGTATTTTTCCCCACTTTGACTTAGCTTCAGGGTTAGTCATTTTATCAACAATTTTAGAGACAGGCCCTCTTACGACAAACATCCCGACAAGAGTTCCGGCTATAATTTTCGAGATTGTTCTGTTTCTGGAGACCGTTCTGGTTTCGTCATCGACTCTGTGGTTATAATAGTCAATCGCAGGTTGAGAGAGAAGTGCTGTTGCTCCCATAATTCCTCTGTTCCACATCGGATCTCCAACCCAATGACTAATCTTGTCCCAATTCTCTCTTGATTTTTCTCCCTCTTTAGACGTAGCGGAAGGCGACTTGTCAAGAAAATACTGCTTGGCACGTCGAATTTGTCTTTTTACCCAATTAGGGTTTTTGTTTTTTCCCTGCATGGAAATATTGTAATTGTCGTTAACGCTATAAATATTCATACAACACTTCTTCCATATAGATAAAAACATTTTTATCCAAGAAATTGACTAAATATTTACAAAATTTAACAAATTACAGGCAGAGATTTTATGTTTAATGTTCGAGGTATTGTGCATGATAAAAATCCGCTTAGCAGCTTTTTGTCTCAATTATAACGATAAATACTTAAAATACTGTTTTTATTCAAATATCAGGCAATATTTTACAGTGTATGAATAATTTTTATTTGAATAACAATTTTCCCCTTAAAGATTTTGCTGTTATAGTTTTTGCCAGTCCGCCCTTTGAAGTTTCTTTTAAAAGAGGAGACATTAGTTTGCCGGTTTGTTCCATTGCATCTACTATTTCATCTGTAGGGATTACTGTTTTTATATTTGCCATAGCAAGTTCAGATGCTGTAATTGAGTGAATTGCCAGAAACGAATTCCTTTTTATGCAGGGTATCTCAACAAGTCCGCACACAGGATCGCAAGTTAGACCCAGAATGTTTTTTAGCGACAAACCAACAGAATTAATAATTTGTTCAACGGATCCTCCTCTCATTTGAGTGAGTGCTCCTGCCGCCATAGCTGAGGCAACACCGCATTCAGCCTGACATCCTCCGACAGCACCTGCAAGTGCCATCTTTTTAGCAATAAGATTCCCGATTTCACCTGCAGTTATCAGCGCATTTATTTGTTCTTCTTCATTAATATTATAGTCTTCAGCATACGATATCATTACAGCAGGAACAATTCCGCAGGAACCGGCAGTAGGACAAGCAACAATAGTTCCCATTCTAACGTTCTGTTCACCGGTTGCAAGTGCATACATCATGACTTTTTGAGCAGTTTTCCCCAGTATAGATGTTTCTGTTTCAAATCTTTGTTTGAGCTTGTAGCAATTTTCACCGCTCATTCCGCTGGGAGAAAGTTCTTTACTGTTTAATCCGGAAATTATAGCAGACTTCATTGCGCATAAGCTGTTTTTTGCCTGCAAACGAATTTGCTCTTCAGTGTACTCACCCAGTGAAATCTCATATTCAATTGCAGATTCATATATTTTCTTATTATTTTGTTTACAATCATCATAAAGTTGTTTAAATGTATTTATATCCATCTAATGTTCCAGTTTCCTTATATATTTTACTATTTTTACGTCAGCGCTCACTTTTATCTCTTCTAAGCAGTTTTCATTAAGCTCTCCGTCAATACAAATAATCATTGTGGCATCTTTGCCTTTTGCATTTCTGTCGCAATGAAGCGATGCAATGTTTACTTCTCTTTTTTGAATAATCTTTGTTACTTTCGATATTACGCCGGGTTTATCTTTATACATCAAAAGTAATGAATTATATTTACCGTTCAAAGATACTGTAAATCCGCTAATTTTAGTAATTTCAACTTCTCCGGCACCGATTGAATCACCGCTTATTATTGTTTCATCATCAAAAATAAAATCTACGGAATTCGGGTGTCTGTTAAAATCTTCTACACATTCATATTCATATTTAATTTTTTTTGCTTCCGAGGTTTCATAAATATTTTTTATTCGTGAATCTGCTACAGAAAAACCTAATATTCCGGCCAGCAGCCCTTTATCCGTTCCATGGCCTTTCCCTGTTTGAGCGTATGAATTATACATGACAAATTTAACTTTTTGAGGAATTCTGTTATATATATTACGTGCTAACAGTCCTAAGCGAACAGCTCCTGCCGTATGAGAACTTGACGGTCCTGCCATAATCGGGGATATTATATCTATTATTGAAGATTTGTTGCTCATAATTTACCTTTATTTATCTCTCCTTTTCGCCTTTTAGATAAGCTTCTATAAAGCCGTCTAGATCTCCATCCATGACAGCATCCACATTACCGACTTCATATCCTGTTCTGTGGTCTTTTACCATTTTATACGGATGAAAAACATAAGAACGAATTTGAGAACCAAAATTTATATCAAATGCTTCTCCCTTCAACTCTGCAAGTTTTTTCTCATGTTCTTTTTGACGCAGTTCAAGGAGTTTAGACGCAAGCATTTGCATTGCATTTTCTTTGTTCTGAAGCTGTGATCGTTCTTGCTGGCATTTTATTACTATTCCTGTAGGTTTGTGCAATATTCTTACCGCAGTTTCTACTTTATTTACATTTTGTCCGCCTGCCCCGCCTGAGCGCATTGTATCAATCTCTAAATCTTCAGGGGGGATAGTAATAGTTTTTTCATAGTCAGGAATAATGGGAGAAACTTCACATGATGCAAAACTGGTTTGCCTTTTTCCGTTTGCATTAAACGGAGAGATTCTTACAAGTCTGTGAACACCCTTTTCGGCTTTTGCATAACCATAAGCATATTTCCCTGAGATTTTTATTGTGGCTGATTTTATGCCGGCTTCTTCTCCGTCAGATTTTTCAACTAATTCAACCTTCCATTTTTTTGATTCTGCCCATCTCATATACATTCTAAGAAGCATATTTGCCCAGTCTTGTGCGTCAGTGCCTCCGGCACCTGCATTTACCGTTAAAAAAGCGTCAGCTTCATCATATTCTCCTGACAGCATTTTTTGAATATCATATTTATCAAGCTCTTTTTCAAGCTTTTTCAATAAATCTTCACTCTCGCTTATTAACTCTTCATCACCAATTTCGAACGCAGTTAAAACATCTTCTATAATAGAGTCCCAATGTTTGAATCTCTCCAGCGTATCTTTTATCTCTCTGATTCTTTGCCCCAATTCATTTGCTAAATCCTGATTTGACCACACATTTGGATTTTGCAATTCTGATTCTAATTCGGCTAATTCTGCTTTCAATGCAGTTTCGTCAAAGACACTCCTTATTTTTGTTTACTCGTTCAGTCAATTCTTCGATATTCATAATTTTTCAACCAACTCCACAACCTGTTTATGTATATTATCTATTGTATCAAGAGCATTTATTACTTTAACTCTTTGAGGATTTTTTTCTGCAATTTCTAAAAAACCATTTCTAACACGTTTAAAAAATTCTAAACCTGCTGATTCCATTCTGTCCTTGTTTTGTCCTACTCTTTTTAATGAAGTTTCAGCATCAATATCAAAAACAATTGTTAAATCAGGTTTAAGTCCGGTTGTTGCATATTCATTAAGTAAGTTAATTTTATCAATGTCTAACCCTCTGCCATAGCCTTGATAAGCAACAGTAGAATCCGTATGTCTGTCACATAATACAATACTTCCTTTTTTTAAAGAAGGTCTGATAATACAATCTACATGCTGAGCTCTGTCTGCAAGAAATAAAAAAGATTCACAATTTGAAGAAACTTCACCGTCATAATTTAAAAGAATTTCTCTTATTTTTTCTCCGAGCCCCTTTGCACCTGGTTCTCTTGTAAGCAGTGTTTCATATCCTTTATTAGTCAAATATTCATTTAAAAGCTTTATCTGGGTTGTCTTTCCGCAGCCGTCTGCTCCTTCAAATGTTATAAATAAACCTTTTTTCATTATTTTATGCTCCCAAAACAAAGTCTAAGAATTATTCTCGAACCGATAACAAGCACATTATAGCATAAAAGAAACAAAATTTACTTTATACAATTTATGTATTTTATTCTGCTTAATCTCGCAAGAAAGGAAGATGGGAATACATCTGTAAGGTGTCTTAGTTTTTTTGCATTTGAGTTGTATATCGCTTTATTTTTATCAAATTTTTTTTGCAGTGATTCATATTCATCAATGTATTTAGATGGATTATTTTTCTTGATATTGATGATAAGTTCATTCGTTTTATTGTTCAAATCCCAATCAAGAGCGAATATTTGATCTATATTATCGGGATTTCTTTCAATATTAATTATTCTGTTCTTTAAAGATTGTATATATTCACATAAAGACTGAAGATGTTGATTGTTTTGGAAATTATCATTAATTATATTGTCTATTATTGTATACTTAATTGTTAACAGCTTTTCAATTTTCTTGAATTCTTTTAAAACATTATTTCTTTTCATAATAAGATTTAGCTGAACGTACAAAATGTACAAAATAAAAATACTGATAAATAGATATAATATAATCATCTCACACTCCTATAATTTCAGTTTATCATATACACAATAAATTTAAAAGCAAATTGTAATAATTACAATTTGTAACAAGAACATATTGCATATAAAATTTATTCATGCTAACATTATTGACGTCAGACTACCGAAAGAAAGTTCTTATATGGAGCGCCAATTAATTCGGAAAGTGACGAGCACTCGGGTAAATAAAAAGTATCCGGATTGATGACATGAGTTAAAATATCTTCTTAGTCATTCAATGCCAAGGTATGATTTATCTTACTCACAACAGAAAAGGAAAACATATGAACACAGATCCTATAGCAGATATGCTAACAAGAATCAGAAACGCAAATGTTGTTTCTCATCCGTCAGTAGAATTGCCTTCATCAAAATTAAAAGTTGCTTTGGCAAAATTATTAAAAGAAGAAGGTTATATTGTTGATTATTCAGAAAAAGTTGACGGCAGCTTTAAAACTTTATCAATTGAATTAAAGTATGACGAAGCAAATAAACCTGTAATTACAAGCCTTAAGAGAGTTTCTAAACCGGGTTTAAGAAGCTATTGCAAGGCTAAAAATTTACCGCAAGTTATGGGTGGTATGGGTATAGCAATTGTTTCAACAAGCAAAGGTTTATTAACTGACCGTAAGGCAAGAAAAGAAAACCTTGGCGGTGAAATACTTTGTTATATCTACTAATCAAAGTAAAAATGTAAAATGGAAAATGGAAAATTATTGATAATGAACAACATTTAATTTTCTATTAATAGCAACAGGTTATTGACAGAAAGCCTGTAGAAAGGAAAAAGAAAATGTCACGTATAGGTAAAAAACCGATTGATATCCCATCAGGGGTAGAAGTTAAAATAGAAGGCAATTTAATTACGGTAAAAGGTCCTAAGGGCACCGAAACAGTCGCTTTCAGAGATGAAGTAAAAGTTTCTCAAAAAGAAAATCAAATTATAGTAGAACAAAATTCTGATGACAGAAAAGCAGGAGCTCTTCATGGTTTATTCAGAACCCTTATTGCAAATGCAGTAACAGGTGTTTCAAAAGGATTTGAAAAGAAACTTGAAATCGTTGGTGTAGGTTATCGTGCAGCATTAGAAGGAAAAAATCTAAACATGGCACTTGGTTATTCTCACCCTGTAATTATAGAGGCTCCGGCAGGCATTACATTTGCAGTTGAAGCTAACACAAAAATTACTGTCAGCGGCTCAAATAAGCAAGCTGTAGGTGATATTGCAGCGTTCATCAGAGGAAAAAGACCTCCTGAAGTATATAAAGGAAAAGGTGTTAAGTACGAAGGTGAATACATAAGACGTAAAGCCGGTAAAGCCGGTAAAAAGTAGGTGACTGAGTGATTAAGTGACTGAGTGATTAAGTGATATTTTGGTTAATTACACTTGTTCACGAACTCACAGAATTGCTTGTTCACTCCAAGTATTACATGTGAAGGGCTTTAGCCCGTTAAAGCAGTAAAAGGAGAAAATAAAATGATTAAACAAGAAATCAGAAAACCAAAAGTACAAAAAAGACATCAGTCTATAAGAGTTAAAATAGCAGGAACTTCAGAATTCCCTCGTTTAGCTGTTTATAGAAGCACAAAACATATTTACGCTCAACTTATTGACGATGATAAGCATGTAACAATTGCTTCCGCATCATCTGTTGATAAAGATTTGAAAGAAAAATTAGCTCATGGCGGAAATATTGAAGCTGCTAAAGTTGTCGGCGAAGCTATTGCAAAAAAAGCAAAAGCAGCAGGAATAGAATGTGTTGTATTTGACAGAGGAGGATTCTTATACCATGGCAGAATCGCAGCTTTGGCTGATGCAGCAAGAGAAGCAGGCTTGATGTTCTAATATTTATTTTAATAACGAAAAACTCACTTCTAAATTTTAGGAGTGGGTTTTTTGTTATAATTTTGTTAAAAATTTTGCTATACACATCTGATATGTTAAAATTATAATATGGAAGGTGTAAATCAAGAATATTTAGACAATTTAAAAAAGAAAGTCCATGATAAAATCGGCGGTATAGATTTATATCAATATAAAGGCAGTGTATCAAAACTTTTAGGATTAACTGTTGAAGTCAAATTACCCGGCTTGAAAATTGGTGATTTATGTTATATAGAGGCTGCAAACGGAGAGAAAAAGCCTGCAGAAGTTGTAGCTTTTAAAGGTGATGTTGCGCAGCTGCTTTTGCTCTACGACGGTTCAGGAATCGGACAAGGCAGTTTGGTAACTTCAACAGGAGGACCGATTATTATACCTGTCGGAGATTTTCTTCTCGGAAGATTAATAAACCCTATGGGAGAACCCATAGACGGGAAACCCTTAGACTTAACAAACGCAACTTGGAGACCGTCAGACGGTCCGCCTCCGGGGCCGTTTGAAAGACCGATTATTACTGAAATGTTTTCAACTGGTGTGCGTGCAATTGACTCTTGTTTGACTTTCGGCTGCGGTCAGCGTATGGGGCTATTTGCCGGTTCAGGAGTCGGTAAAAGTACACTTCTTGGTATGATTGCAAGAAACTCGGATGCAGATGTTAACGTAGTTGCGCTGATTGGAGAACGTGGAAGAGAAGTTAAAGAATTTGTTGAGGATGCTCTTGGTCCTGAAGGTATGAAAAAATCCGTACTTGTTTGTTCAACAGGTGATCAACCTCCGTTAATTCGTCAGAAATGTTTATTAACAGCAACATCTGTGTGTGAGTACTTTAGAGATCAAGGCAAAAAAGTATTTTTAATGACAGATACGGTTACCCGTTGTGCCATGGCAGGTCGTGAAGTAGGTTTGTCTATCGGAGAACCTCCGACAATGAAAGGTTATCCGCCATCAATATTTTCTTGGCTTCAAAAGGTTCTTGAAAGAGCCGGAAATAGTCCTAAGGGTTCTATTACCGCATTTTACACAGTTCTTATGGAAGGTGATGATATCAATGACCCTATAGTTGATACGGTACGTGGTATTACAGACGGACACATATTCTTATCCAGAAAAGTTGCAGAAGCTAACCACTATCCAGCAATAGATGTTCTGGGAAGTATATCTCGTTTGATGTCAGCTATTGCTTCAAAAGAGCACAAAGAAGCTGCAGCTAAAATGCGTACTTTAATGTCACTGTACAGAGAAAATAAGGATCTTATAGATGTTGGTATGTATCAGGCGGGTTCAAATCCCAGACTTGATATAGCGATTGAGATGATGCCAAAAATTAATGCTTTTTTACAACAAAAAACTACGGATTCTGTGAGTATGCAAAATACAATTGACACTCTTATTAATATGATGTCCGGTGTTGATATATAAATATTTTATGTTATATTTTTCATATGAAAATTGGATTTTGGGGGTATCCGCACCCTGATATTATTGAAAATACTAAAAAAGAGTATCCGAACGCAGAATGGGTAGATTTGGATATAGATTTTAATTATCCTAAAACAAATATTCTACCGGAAGCATATTGTAAAATTATTCGGAATATTATAGATAATTCTGTATTTTTAAAGCCTGATTTGATAATAGCACCGATAGGAAAAGATAAATGCGACAGCGGGTGGTTTGCTTCTAAAATTCTTTCAGATATGGGGTTCAATGTTATACAGAGCACATTTGAAGAACTCTCATTTAGAAAAGAAATTATTATCTCAAAAAGTAAACTTCCTTTAATAGATAAAATAAACAATATTACAGGAAATATTATTTATCAAAAAAGTGCAGATTTAGTGCAAGCACAGATTCCTGAACACAATACATCATCTAATCCTCAATTTGTACCTGGTTTTTGGGGAGTTCCGCCAAATGATTTAAGCATACTGGAGTTATTCCCTGATACAACTCATGTGTACGGATGGACTCGCTGTGTGGAAGCGGGTGCTCCTGCTGACATAGACTTGGAAATGTATGTAAATCCGAATGTGCCTACTGTTTTTTATTCGCAGGCTTTTTGTTCAAAAGCTCAACTGGCTAAGTATCTTGCAGATAAATACAATGGTCTTTATATTGATATAAATGATTATGCTACAACTTCCGTCAGGGCAAAAATAGAAGCATTTTTAAGGCTCAATTAAAAATATTATGTTATGATTTAAATAATTTTTTTAATCTTTCCATTGCTTCTTTAGTATTTTCTGTAGAACCAAATGAAGTTAAACGGAAATATCCTTCACCGTTTTTGCCAAAACCTGCTCCCGGAGTTCCTACTACTTGCGCATTATTTAGTAAATAATCAAAAAATTCCCATGATTTCATGTTGTTCGGACACTTTAGCCAAATATAAGGGGAATGTTTTCCTCCGACATGCCAGATTCCGCATTCTTTTAAAGTATCAGATATAAGTTTTGCATTTTCTTTATAATAAGCAATATTAATTCCTATTTCTTTTTGACCTTCTTCGGTAAACACAGCTTCGGCTCCGCG
>ODAI013325092.1_pt1 | contig 19243 bp, 16 predicted proteins | sample 1539321 | NCBI WGS metagenome assembly ODAI01 (sample SAMN02144231, study PRJEB22623) | gut metagenome | biome: sheep rumen | host: Ovis aries | place: New Zealand
CACGCGATCGGGAGAGAGGACCGGCGGATCGTGGAGGGCTACGCGAAACTGCCGATGCGAAAGATCCTCGTACTGAACAAGACCGATTTGCTGGACGAGAAGGGCGTGCTGGACGCGCTCGCCTCCTTCGCCGGTGCCGGGTACACGGAAATCGTCCCCGTCAGCGCCGCGACGGGCAGGGGAATGGAGGAGCTGAAGCGCACGATCCTGTCCGGGCTGCCGGAGGGGCCGCGCTATTTCCCGGCGGATATGCTGACGGACCAGCCGGAGCGGGATCTGTGCGCGGAAATCATCCGGGAAAAGGCGCTCATCCACCTGAAGGACGAGGTGCCGCACGGCATCGGCGTCGAGATGATGTCCTTCGTGGTCAAAAGCGAGCATCTGACGGAGATCCACGCGACGATCTACTGCGAGAAGGCGGGGCACAAGGGCATCATCATCGGAAAGGGCGGCAGCATGCTGAAGCTGATCGGCGCGGAAGCCCGCAGGGACATCGAGCGGCTGCTGGATACGAAGGTGAACCTGCAGCTCTGGGTGAAGGTGCGGGAGGACTGGCGCAACCGCGTTTCCGATCTGCGCACCCTGGGCTATGATGCGTAAACGGCGTAACTACACAGACAGAAGCGTTTGCCCGTGGCAGGCGCTTCTGTGTTAAGGGGCAGTATGGAAAAACAGGAGCAATTTGCCGCCCGGCTGATCGGCTGGTATGAGAAGGGGCACCGGGACCTGCCCTGGCGCAGCGCCGCGACGGCGTACGAAATCTGGATCTCCGAGATCATGCTGCAGCAGACGAGGGCGGAGACGGTCATCCCGTATTACCGCCGCTTTCTCAGGCTTTTCCCGGACGTACGCAGCCTTGCCGAAAGCCGGGAGACAGACCTGCTGAAGGCGTGGGAGGGCCTGGGTTACTACAGCCGCGCACGCAACCTGAGACGTGCGGCGGGAATCATCATGGACGAGTACGGCGGGCAGCTGCCGGCCTCTGTGGAGAAGCTGCGGAGCCTGCCGGGCATCGGCGACTATACGGCGGGCGCAATCGCCTCCATCGCCTTCGGGATCCCGGCGCCGGCCGTGGACGGAAACTTCGAGCGCGTCTACTGCCGGGTTTTCGGCATCGAGGAAGAGATGGACGCGGGCGCGCGCCGCCGGCTTTCCAAAACGGCGGAGGGGCTCGTCCCCAAAGACCGGCCGGGCGTGTTCGCCAACGCGATGATGGAACTGGGCGCGACGATCTGCCTGCCCCGCTCGCCGAAGTGCGCTGAATGCCCGCTTTGCGGCAGCTGCCGGGGCCGCCAACGAGGCGACCCGGAGGCGCTGCCGCGCAAGCCCGAAAAGAAGGGACAGCGGGTGGAACAGCGCTGCCAGATGCTTGTCTTCGGGCCAGAGGGCGTGCTGGTCTGCCGGCGGCAGGAGCGGTTGTTGCAGGGGCTGTACGTCTTCCCGGACAAGGAGGGCGAGCTGACGCCGGAAGAGATGTGCGCGGCGCTGGAGGAGGCGGGGATTTCCGCAGCCTATGAGCAGATGCTGGGCACAGCGCGCCACGTGTTTACGCACATCATCTGGGAGATGAAGATACACGCGCTTCGGCTGCTGGCACCCGTGCCGGCGCCGGAAGGCGCGATGTGGGCGGACGCCGGCGCGCTGTCGGCGCTGCCGATGCCGACCGCCGTCCGGGCGGCAAAGCAGCTCGCCATCCGCAGGATGGGCCGCGGATGAGGGCTGTTTATGGGGGAAGGAGCGAGTCGCTTGCAGTTCTGTCAGGTCATCGTGGACATTGCGCATGAAGAGGTGGACCGCGTCTTCACCTACCGGATCCCGGAGGGGATGACGATCGTGCCGGGCATGCGCGTGCACGTGCCGTTCGGCCGCATGAAGCGGGTGGAAGGCATCGTCATCCGGCTCGAGGAGCAGTGCGACGTGCCGGAAGAGAAGATCCGGGAGATTCAGGAACCGCTGGAGGACTATCCGGCGATCCTGCCCCAGATGCTGGATCTGGCGGAATACCTTCACCGCACGTCCTTCTGCGCAATGGCGCAGGCGCTGAGGCTCCTGTACCCTTCCGAGATGCGCAAAGGGCGCGTTTCGGAGAAAAAGCGGGAAGTGGCCGTGCTGACCGTCCCGCCGGAAATCCGGGAACAGGTGCGAAGGGCGCAGCTGAGGGCGCCCAAGCGGGCGGCCGTCCTAGAGGCGCTGGAGCGCGTGGAGGGCAACGAGGCGGAGACGGCCGCGCTGCGCAGGGAACTGGGCGAGTGCCGCGGCGCGCTGCAGGCCCTGGCGCGCGCCGGCTTTGTGCGGCTGGAACAGAGGGAGGTGCTGCGCAGGCCCTACGGCGCGATGGAGGCGCTTTCCTCGGCCGATCCGGAGCTGACGGCGGAGCAGAAGGACGTCCTCACGCAGCTGCTGCCCGCCGTGCAAACGGGAAGCGGCCGCTTTCTGCTTTACGGCGTCACCGGGAGCGGAAAGACGGAGGTCTTTATCCGCGCGGTGCGCGCTGCCGCGGCTCTGGGCAAAACGGCGATCGTCCTGGTGCCCGAGATCGCGCTGACGCCCCAGATGGTTTCCTGGTTCCGCTCGCGGTTCGGCGAGGACGCCGCGGTGCTCCACTCCCGGCTTTCCCCGGGGGAACGGTACGACGAGTGGCGCAGAATCCGCAGGGGCGAGGTGCGCGTGGTCATCGGCGCCCGGTCGGCGGTCTTCGCGCCGCTGGAGAGGGTCGGGCTCATCATCGTGGACGAGGAGCACGAGCAGACCTATCAGGCTGAAAACGTACCGCAGTACGATGCACGCGATCTGGCGCGCCGGCGGTGCGAAAACGAGGGGGCGACGCTGCTGCTGGCGAGCGCCACGCCGAGCCTGCGCTCCTTCGCACTGGCGCAGCGCGGGGACCTCGTGCTGCTGGAGATGCCCAGCAGGGTTTCCGGCAGGCCGCTGCCCGCCGTGCACATCGTGGATATGCGGGAGGAGCTGCGGCAGGGAAACCGCTCCGTGTTTTCGGGCGCGCTGCTGGACGGGCTGACGAACTGCATGAAGGCCGGGAAACAGGCCATCCTCTTCGTCAACCGCAGGGGCTATTCCACCTTCGTCTCCTGCCGCAGCTGCGGGTTTACGATCCAGTGCGTCCACTGCGACATCTCGATGACCTATCACGCGAGCGGCAACGTGCTGCGCTGCCATTACTGCGGCAGAGAGGAGCCCGTGCCCGCCGTCTGCCCGGAGTGCGGCAGCCGGTACATCCGCTATTTCGGCACGGGGACGCAGCGCGTGGAGGAGGAGGTGCGCAGGCGCTTTCCCGACGTCCCGGTGCTGCGGATGGACAACGACACCACGAGGGGCAAGGACGCGCACGCAGCCATCCTGGAGCAGTTCCGCTCCGGCGCGGCGAGGATCCTCGTCGGAACGCAGATGATCGCCAAGGGGCTGGATTTTCCAAACGTCACGATGGTGGGCATCGTCGCCGCGGACGCGATGCTGAAGCTGCCGGATTACCGCTCCGCGGAGCGCTCTTTTCAGCTGCTGACCCAGGTGGCAGGGCGCGCGGGCAGGGCCGACACCCCCGGCGAGGTCTTCCTGCAGACGTATGACCCGGATCACTACGCGATCCAGACGGCGAGCCGGCAGGACTACAGGGCCTTCTACGAGCGGGAGATGCGCTACCGCCGGCAGGCGCTCTATCCGCCCTTTACCGTCATCGCGCGCCTGGTTTTCGAATCGGACGAGGACGAGCCGGGCAGACGGGAGGCACAGGCCGCCGCCGCGGAGATGGAGGCGTTTTTTGACAGACGCACCTACCTGAAAAAGTACCTGAAAACGCTGCGCGTGCTGCAGTGCCCCGTGCACAGGCTGCGGGACAAATACCGGTGGGAACTGGTGATCAAGATGGTGGACCAGCCCGTCTGCCGCGAAGCGCTGGGGAGGATGAGCGAACTGGCGGCCGGGACCGCGGGAGGGTGCCGCTGCGTTTGCCAGATCAACCCCCAGTCCCTGCTGTGAGGGGTTTTCATCGGGGTTAAAATGCGTTATAATCAATAGGTTTAAGACACGGAATCAAGCGAAGGGGAGTAAGACCGATTATGGCACTCAGAAAGATCATACACATCGAAGACGAACTGCTGCGCAAGAAGAGCAGGCCGGTCGAGCGGTTCGACGCGAAGCTGGCGCATCTGCTGGACGATATGGCCGAGACGATGTACGCGGCGGAAGGGGTCGGCCTGGCGGCGCCGCAGGTGGCGGTGCTGCGCCGGGTCGTCGTCATGGACTGCGGGGACGGGCTGATCGAGATGGTCAACCCGGAGATTGTCGCGACCTCCGGTGAGCAGGAGGACGCGGAAGGCTGTCTGTCCGTGCCGGGGCGCAGGGGGCTGGTGAAGCGTCCGATGAACGTGACCGTCCGTTTCAAGGACAGGACCGGCGCGGCGTGCGAACTGGAGGCGGAAGGCCTGCTGGCACGGTGCATCATGCACGAAACGGACCATCTGGACGGCAGGCTCTACGTGGACATCATGGAGCGCGAGATTTTCGAAGACGAAGAAAGCGACGGCGAAGAGGAGCCGGAGGAGAACGAATGAGGATCGTCATGATGGGGACCCCGGATTTTGCGGTGCCCTCACTGAAGGCGCTGCTCCGGGAGAAATACAACGTCGTCGGGGTTTTCTGCCAGCCGGACAGGCCAAAGGGGCGCGGCCATAAGCTGGCTGCCTGCCCTGTCAAGGAAGAGGCGGTCAAGGCGGGCATCCCCGTCTTTCAGCCCGTGCGCATCAAGAGCCCGGAAGGGCTCGCCATGCTGCGCGTCCTGGAGCCCGACCTGTGCGTCACAGCCGCCTTCGGGCAGCTGCTGTCTGCCGAGTGCCTGGCGGTGCCCCGCTTCGGCACGATCAACGTCCATGCGTCGCTGCTGCCCAGACACCGGGGCAGCGCGCCCGTGCATTACAGCATCATCGGCGGGGACAGGGAGACCGGCGTCACGACGATGATGACCGACATCGGGATGGATACGGGCGACATCCTTCTGCGCGCCAGCACCCGCATCAGCGAGGACGAGACGGCGGAAACGCTGACGTGCAAGCTCTCCCTGCTCGGGGCGGAGCTATTGATCGAGACGATTACGGCGCTGCGGAACGGGACGCTGGAGCGCACGCCGCAGGATGACGCGCGCGCGACGTACGAGCCGAAACTGACGCGCGAGACCGGCAGAATCGACTGGTCGAAGAAGGCTGCGCAGATCGACTGCCTGGTGCGCGGGACGGACCCGTGGCCCGGCGCATATACGAAACTCGGCGAAGAGACGATGAAGGTCTTCCGCGTCAAACGGGTCTCCGGTTTTCCGGAGGCTGCGCCCGGGACGGTGCTCGCCGCGGACAGGAAGGACGGCCTTGTAGTCTCCTGCGGCGACGGAGCCGCCGAACTGACGGAGATCCAGATGCCGGGCCAGCGCAGGATGTCCGCAAAGGACTACCTGCTCGGCCACACCATCAAGACGGGCGTCTGCCTGGGAGGAGACTGATTATGGCTTTTGACGGATCCAAACGACTGCCCCCGCGGCGCAATGCGGGCGGGCTGCGGAAGCATGCCGGCCCGGGCCCGGCAAAGGCCTCCGGCCTGGTTTCCAGGCGCGTGGCGCTGGATACGCTTCTGGATGTCGAAAGGGACGGCGCCTACGCTTCCCTGGCGCTGGAGAAGCGGCTGGACCGCTCCGCCCTTTCGGAACGGGACCGCGCGCTGGCGACCCGCCTGGTGTACGGAACCATCGAGAACCGCATCCAGCTGGACTGGCTGATCGATCAGCTCCTGGAGGAGAACAAGGACCTGGATCCGGTGCTGCGTGTAATCCTGCGCATGGGCGCCTATCAGATCTTCAAGCTGGACAGGGTGCCGGATATGGCGGCCGTGAACGAATCGGTCACGCTCGTCCGATCCATGGGGCTGGAAAGCTATACCGGCCTTGCCAACGCGGTGCTGCGGAACCTCATCCGCAAGAAGGACGAAATCGTCTGGCCCAAGCCGCAGGAGGATCCGGTCCGCTATCTGTCCATCCTCTTCAGTGCGCCGGAAGAGCTCTGCCGCCTGCTCATCGACGCGTGGGGAGAGCACACGGCGCTGGAAATCCTGCGTTACCGGCCGGAAACGAGGACGATCGACGTGCGCCCCAACACGCTCCGCTGCACGGCGGAGCGGCTGCTGCGCCTGATGGCGGAGGAAGGCCTCGTTTGGCATGAAGGCGTCGTCCCCGGCGTCTACAAGGTTGAGAGTGCGGGCGACCTGACGAAGCTGCGCGCTTTTCAGAACGGGCTGTTTACGATACAGGGCGAAAGCTCTGTACTGGCGGCCAGGGCGGTCGGCGCCCGGCCGGGACAGACGGTGCTGGACGCCTGCGCGGCGCCCGGCGGAAAGAGCGCCGTCCTCGCAGAGGACATGAAGGGCAGCGGACGTGTCTTCGCGTGGGACACCCACGCGCACCGCGTGGAGCTGATCCAGAAGACGGCGAAGCGGCTCTTCCTGGACAACGTGAGACCGATGCTGCGGGACGCGGCCCAGCCGCGCCCGGAGATGAACGGGACGCTGGACGCCGCCCTGGTGGATGCGCCCTGCTCCGGGACGGGCGTTATGACGGAGAAGCCCGATCTCAAGTACCGCGTCACGGCGGAGGGCGTCCGCTCGCTGTGCGAGACGCAGAAGAGCATCCTGGACGCGGTGGCGCCGATGGTAAAGCCGGGCGGTACGCTGGTCTACTCCACCTGCTCCGTCCTGCCGCAGGAGAACGAGGAGCAGATCCGCGCCTTTCTGCAGCGGCATGACGAGTACGAGGTCCGGCCGCTTGCGGGCGAGCTGCCGGCCGCGCTTGCGGCGCTGGAGGGCGACTGCGGCCTGCAGTTGTTCGCCCACAGGGACGGGATGGACGGATTTTACATCTGCAGGTTGCACAGAAAATAACAAACCGGGAGAGAGCATATGCAGCTGGAACTGTTGAACATGAATCCGGAAGAGCTGACCGAATGGGCGAAAAACCAGGGCCAGCCGGCCTTCAGGAGCCGTCAGCTCTTCGCCTGGCTGCACAAGGGCGTACCCTTTTCCGGGATGCTCAATCTCCCGAAGGACTTCCGCAGCCGGCTGGAGGCGGAGTGCAGCGCCAATCCGGTCAGTGTGCTGGAGACCGTCGTCTCCAGGCTGGACGGGACCGTGAAACTCCTCTACCGGCTTGGCGACGGCAACGTCATCGAAGGCGTGCTGATGCGCTACAGCTACGGCTGTACGCTCTGCCTGTCCACGCAGGTGGGCTGCCGGATGGGCTGCCTCTTCTGTGCCTCCACGCTGGACGGATGCGTGCGCGGACTGACGGCCGGCGAGATGCTGGGGCAGATCGTCTGTGCCAATACGCTCTTGGCGGCCGAGGGCAAGGGCGAACATGTGGGCAACATCGTGCTGATGGGCAGCGGGGAACCGCTGGACAACTACGACGAGGTGGTCCGGTTTCTGCGGATCCTCCGGCACCCGGATGGGCTGAACATCGGCATGCGCAGCGTATCGCTTTCCACCTGCGGCCTTGTGCCGCAGATGCTCCGCTTTGCGGAGGAGGGGCTTCCGGTGACCCTGTCGCTGTCCCTGCACGCGCCGAACGACGAGGTGCGCAGGCGGATTATGCCGGTCGCCAAACGCTACGCGATGGCAGACGTGCTTTCGGCCTGCCGCACCTACATAGAGAAGACGGGGCGGCGCGTGATCATCGAGTACGCCCTGATTCACGGCATAAACGCCGACGTGCGGCAGGCGTCGGAACTGGCGCACGTGCTGCGCGGCATGCAGTGCCACGTCAACCTGATCCCGCTGAACAGCGTACCGGAACGGGGGCTGTGCGGCGTAAGCGAGCGGGAGGTCCGCGCCTTTAAAGAAGCGCTTGAGGCGGCGAGCATCTCGGTGACGCGGCGCAGGGAGATGGGGGACGACCTTGAAGGCGCCTGCGGACAGCTGCGCAGGCGGTATATCCGGGAGAGCGAAAAGGAAGCGGGGGAGGTGACGCAGGATGCCGTCGGCCATGAGGACAAACATCGGCCTGTCGCGGATCCAGAATGAGGATTCCGCCTGGTACGACGCGGACAAGGGCATCTTTGCCGTCGCCGACGGCATGGGCGGCCATCTGGCGGGCGAGGTTGCCAGCGCCATGGCCATCGAGGCCGTGCGAAAGATGGCGGAAGGCGCGAAGAGGGCTTCGTTCCCGCAGCTGCGGGACGCTTTTGCAGCGGCCAACGCGGATATCCTGAAGCATGCCGAGACCCACGCGGAATGCAGCGGCATGGGCACGACGCTTTCCGTCCTCTGGCTCTCGGGAGACCGGGCCTATCTGGCGCATACGGGTGACAGCCGGATTTACCGGCTGCGCGACGGTAACCTCACGCAGATCACGCGGGACCACTCGCTGGTGGAGGAGCTGGTGGAGGCCGGCATCATCACGAAGGAAGAGGCGAGAAGCCATCCGCGCAGGAACATCATCACGCGAGCGCTCGGCACGGAAGGGGACAACCAGCCTGATCTCATCCTGGAGGACAACCGCCCCGGCGACTGCTGGCTGCTCTGCTCGGACGGCCTTTCCGGCATGGTGAGAGACGAGGCGATCGCCGCCGAAATGAAGAAAGGGGATCCGGAGGAGGCTGCCGACGCCCTGATCCGGCTGGCGCTGGCTGCCGGCGGACTGGACAACGTCACCCTCATCCTGTGCAGAGAGGAGGCGGCGGCGTGGAAGCGAGGTTGATCGGCAAGGTCGTCAGCCGCCGGTTCCGCGTCGAGGAGGTCATCGGCAGCGGCGGCATGGCCGTCGTATACCGCGCCTTCGACCTCAAGACCCACCAGACGGTGGCGCTCAAGGTCCTGCGCGAGGAATACGAGCACGACGAGGAATACCGCGAACGCTTTCAGCGGGAGGCGGAGGTCGGCAGGAGGCTGAACCATCCCAATATCGTCAACCTGGTGGATTCCGGGGCCGTCGGCGGCGTGCGCTATATCGCGCTGGAATACGTGGACGGCAAGACGCTCAAGGAAATCATCCAGCAGAAGGGGACGATGCAGCAGGAGGAAGCGGTGCATTACGCGCTGCAGATTCTCGCTGCACTGGGGCACGCGCATTCGCGCAAGATCATCCACCGGGACATCAAGCCGCAGAACCTCATGGTGACGCGCAGCGGCCAGCTGAAGATGGGGGATTTCGGCATCGCGGGCATCGCGGATACCAAGACGCTGACGGGAGACGGCAGCGTCATCGGCTCCGTCCACTACTTCTCGCCGGAACAGGCGAAGGGCATGCGGGCGACGGAGGCGAGCGACCTTTACTCGGTCGGCGTGATCCTCTACGAGATGCTGACCGGGCACGTGCCCTTCCAGGGGGAGACGGCCGTCTCCGTCGCGATGATGCACCTGATGAAAGAGCCCACACCGGTGGAGGAGGAAGCGGAGGTTTCCCCGGCGCTGGCCAAGATCATCCGCAAGGCGCTGGAAAAGCAACCGCAAAACCGCTACCAGAGCGCGGACGCCATGATCCGCGATCTGCGGCGCGGTCTGCGCCATCCGGACGGCGCGTTTATGGACAACGAGAAGCGCAGGCGGAGCGCGCCGGCCGGAACGGAGCGCCCGCAGACCGACAGGAGGATGGGAACCGTCATCCTCTGCCTGGCCATCGTGCTGGCGGTTCTCGCGGGATTCGCCGGTTACCGGCTGTACCGGACGCTGTTCGTCGTCTCGGACGTGCCGGATCTTGCCGGGCTGGACGCGTCCGGCGCCGAGAAGATGCTCTCCGGCTCCGATCTGCAGATGGGCGTACAGTGGGAATACGACGACGCCGTGGCGGAAGGCTACGTCATCGGACAGGAACCGGCGGCGGGACAGACCGTGGACAAGGGTTCCACCGTCCTCGTGCGATTGTCGATGGGCAGCGACATGATCATGGTGCCGTACGTCGCCGGGATGACCCAGCAGGAGGCGGAAGCCCTGATCACTGGGAACGGGTTTACCGTGGGGACGGTTACGGGTACGGTCAGCGAGGTCATCCGGGGCATGGTGGTTTCACAGGAGCCGGAGGCCGGCGCGCGCCGCAAGGCCGGCGAGGCCGTGAACCTTACCGTTTCAGTGGGGCGCGTGGTCGTGCCGGAACTGACGAACGTGCGCGAGGAGGAAGCGCTGCAGCGCATCGAGCAGGTCGGCCTCTCCGCGGGCGAGGTCACCTACCGGGATACGCGGTCGCCCACACAGGACGGCGTGGTGCTGGAACAGTCGCTGCCGCAGTTCATGGAGGTTGAGCCCGGGCAGGTGATCAGCCTGGCCGTCGGGCGCTACCGCCAGTGGGACAAAACCTACGCCGTTTCGGCGGAGGTCGACGTGCCGGAGAGCGGCTGCGCCATACGCATCACCCTGGTGGACGACGCGGCGGAAAACGAGATGTATTCCGCCCGGCACGGGACGCCGGGACCGGTGCAGATCAGCGTGACGCTGCGCAGCGAGACCTCCGGGCCGAAGAAGTGGCGGCTCTACGTCGACGGAAACCTGAAGGAAGAACACGAAATCACGATACTGTGATGCGGCAGACGGGGTGAAAATTGGAAGGAATCATTCTGCGGGGCATCGGCAGCTTTTACACGGTGGAAGACCGGGCCGGCAGCGGTTTGTATACGCTCCGCGCGCAGAAAAAGCTGCGCAGGACGGGGCTGAAACCGCTGGTCGGCGACAGGGTGGCCTTTATGCCCGGAGAGGGAGAAGAGGACGGATGGATCGAGCAGATTCTTCCGCGGAAAAACGAGCTCGTACGCCCCAGCGTTGCCAACGTGGATACGCTGATGCTGGTGCTGGCGCCCGTTCCGCTGCCCGACATGGTGATGATCGACAAGCTGATCCTCCGGGCCAGGCGCGGCGGCATGACGCCGGCCATCTGCGTCAACAAGACGGACCTTGAAAGCGACCTGCCGCAAAGAATCGGCAGGGAATACGCAGGCAGCGAGCTGCGGAGCTTTTTCGTCAGCGCCAGGACGGGCGCCGGGCTGGAGACGCTGCGGCCCATGATGGAGGGCCGGGTGACGTGCCTGGCCGGCCAGTCCGCCGTCGGCAAGACGAGCCTGCTCAACGCGCTCTTCGGGCTTGAGATGGAGACGGGCGGCCTCAGCGAGAAGACCGAGCGCGGCAGGCACACGACGAGGCGGGCGGAACTGATGGCGCTGGGCGGGGCCTACGTGATGGATACGCCCGGATTCAGCCTGCTGGAACTGGACGACGACCTGACGCCTTTGGATATCGCCGGATACTATACGGAATACGCGGCGCTGGAGGAAGGCTGCCGGTTCCAACCCTGTCTGCACGACAGGGAACCCGGCTGCGCGGTGCGCCGCGCGGTGGAAAAAGGAAAACTCGGCCAACAGCGGTGGGAGAGATACCGTACGCTGCTCGCCGAGGCACGGGAAAACCAGAAAGGAAGATACACATGATCTTTGCGCCTTCGCTCCTCGGAGCGGATTTACTGAACCTGGGGGAGGAAGTCCGCCGGGTGGAAAGCTGGGGGGCCGAATGGATTCACTTTGACCAGATGGACGGCCACTTTGTGCCGAACATCAGCTTCGGTCCCGCGTTCGTGGCAGCGGTCCGCAAAAAGACGGACCTGTTCCTCGACGTCCACCTGATGCTGTCCGATCCGATGAACTATATCGACGCGTTTGCGGACGCGGGCGCCGACGGGATCACCGTACACGCGGAGGCCGCGGAGCCGGCGGCCGTGCTGGAGAAAATCCGCACGAGAGGGCTGCGCGCAGGCATCTGCGTCAACCCGGGGACACCCGCATCCGTGCTGAAGCCGCTGCTTCCGATGGCTGATCTTGCGCTGATCATGACGGTGCAGCCCGGTTTCGGCGGGCAGAAGATGCGCAGGGAGTGCCTGCTCAAGGCGGCGGAAATCCACGCGATGGCGGAAGCGGCGCGGCATCCGGTGCTCATCGAGGCGGACGGGGGAATCAACGAAGGCAACGCGCGCGAAGTGCTCGACGCGGGGGTGGACGTCCTCGTGATGGGGACGGGCCTTTTCAGGGCGGAGGACCCTGCGGGGGTCATCGCGGAAATCCGCGGCGGTCGGGCGTGAGGGCGCTGATCGTCCTCGGCGGTGATCCGCCGGGCGCAGCACTCCTCCGCCGCTGCGCGCGGCAGGCGGACTGGACGGTGGCGGCGGACAGCGGACTGGCGGCCTTTCATTCGGCCGGCCTTGTGCCGGACTTCCTGTTGGGGGATATGGATTCGGTCGACCCCGGGGTGCTGCGCCGGTACGAGGGCCGCGTGCCGGAGGAGCGGCTTTCCCGCATCAAGGACGACACGGACGGCGTGCACGCCGTGGACGCAGCGGTGAAACGAGGGGCAAAGGATATCACGCTGCTGGGCGCCCTCGGCGGGCGGCCGGACCATCTCCTGGGCAACCTGATGCTGCTGATCCGCGCGCACCGACTGGGGGCCCGGGCCGAGATCCTGGCGGAGGGGCTGCGCGTCTGCCGCGTGCCGGGGCGGATGACGCTTGACGGCGCAAAGGGGGAGACGGTTTCCCTGCTGGCCCTGGGGGCGGCGGAGGGTGTATCGCTCCGCGGTTTTTTCTACCCGCTTGAAGGCGGCAGGATGGATTCGGGTTTTCCGCTGGGCATCAGCAATATCGTAACGGCGGACACAGCAGAAATCTCCGTGGAGAGCGGAGATGTGCTGCTCTTCGAGTTTTTCCGGTGAAGCGGACGGATTCGGGAAAGAATCCGTCTTTTTTGCGGCGAAAAAGGGTTTTGCCGCGAAACGTCGAATTTCTATTAAGCAAATCGTGGGACGGGAGGCGGGAGACGTGACCATCCGGCAGAGACTGGAGGCGCAGGAGCGGCAGAACCTGTCGGAACGCGCGACGCTCAGCAGCAGGACGAAGGGGCGGGAAGCTCCCGTCACCCCCGACGACATGCGCACGGAGTTCCAGCGCGACAGGGACCGGATTCTCCACTGCAAGTCCTTCAGGCGGCTCAAGGGGAAGACGCAGGTCTTCCTTTCTCCCGTCGGCGACCATTACCGCACGCGCCTCACCCATACGCTGGAGGTGACGCAGGTCGCCCGTACGCTGGCCAGGGCGCTGGCGCTCAACGAGGATCTGGCGGAAGCCATCGCGCTGGGACACGATCTGGGGCACACGCCCTTCGGCCACGCGGGCGAGGATACGCTGAACCGGCTGATGTCCTGCGGATTCGAGCACAGGATCCAGAGCCGGCGCGTGGTGGAGCGGCTGGAAAACGGGGGCCGCGGCCTGAATTTGACCTGGGAGGTGCGTGACGGTATCGAGCACCATTCGGGACGTGTCCCGCCGGCCACGCCGGAGGGGTGCTGCGTCCACCTCGCGGACCGCATCGCCTACGTCAACCACGATATCGACGACGCCGTGCGCGCAGGGATCCTGACGCAGGAGCAGCTGCCGAAGGAGGCCATCCGGATCCTCGGCAGCACGCACGGCCAGCGCATCAATACGATGATCGTGAGCGACGTGGAGTGGTCGAAGGACAGGGCGGAAATCGCCATGGCGCCCAGGGAATGGGAAGCCCTGCTGCAGCTGCGGTCTTTCCTGTTTGCCCACGTGTACTCCAGGGACTGGGCCGAGGGGGAAACGCGCAAGACGGCGCACATCATCGAGGAGCTGTTCGGCACGTATCTGGAGCACCCCGCGCTGATGCCCAACGAGTACGTGGAGATCGCCTATAAAGAGGGAACAGAGCGGTCCGTGGGCGACTACATCGCCTGTATGACGGACGCGTTTGCAATCAAGCGCTTTCAGGAGCTGTTTATCCCGCCTTTCTTCGACGGAATGAACTGAGCCCCGGGAGATTTGGACGGCGCGGCAGGAAAAACGCCTGCCGCGGCGAATAGGGACGGTGAATCATGTGGCAGGAAGGTTTCCTTCTGCCTGGCTGGATGAACTGAGGGACCGGACGGATATCGTTCAGGTTGTTTCGAGGCACGTACAGCTGACCCAGCGGGGCGGACGGTACTGGGGGCTATGCCCCTTTCACGGAGAAAAGACGCCGTCCTTCAGCGTGAACCCGCAAAAGCAGATGTATTACTGCTTCGGCTGTCATGCCGGCGGCAGCGCCATCACCTTCGTCATGGAGATGGAGCATCTGGAGTTCCGGGATGCGGTGATTGCCCTGGCGGAACAGGCGCACATGGAAGTGCCGCAGCTGCAGGAGTCCCGGCAGGAGCGGCTGTCCCGCACCGAAAAGGACAGGCTGTTTGAGGCGAACCGGGAGTGTGCCCGCTTTTTTCATGCACAGCTGTGGAAGGACGAAAACGCCCGCATGCTCGCCTACCTGCATGAGCGCGGCGTGAACGACCACACGATCCGCAAGTTCGGCCTGGGCTGCACGCCGCCCACGAGCGACGGCGCGACCCGCGCGCTGACGGACCTGGGTTTTACGGCGGAGGAACTGGTGCGCGCCGGTATCAGCGTACAGCGCGACGGGCGCACCTACGACATGTTCCGCACGCGCGTGATCTTTCCGATCATCGACGCGCGCGGCCACGTTCTGGGCTTCGGCGGCAGGGCGCTGGGCGACGCGAAACCGAAGTATCTCAATACGGGGGATACGCCCGTGTTCAACAAGCGGCTCGGCGTCTTTGCGGCCAACCTTCTGGTCAAACAGCGGAATCTGCGCAGGATCATCCTGACGGAAGGCTACATGGACGTGATCGCCATGACCCAGGCGGGTGTGGAAGGCGTGTGCGCGACGCTGGGCACGGCCCTGACGCAGGAGCAGGCGCGGCTGCTCAAGCGGTGGGCGCCGGAGGTGTGGGTCTCCTACGACGGGGACGCAGCCGGACAGCATGCGATCCTGCGCGCGCTGGACATCTTCGAGGATGAGGATCTCCCGGCACGCGTGCTGGATTTTCCGGACGGCATGGATCCGGATGAGTACATCCGCAGCCAGGGCAAAGAGGGCATCAGCCGGCTGCGCCCTATGGACGGCAACATCTACCGGATGCGCAGGGAAGCGGAAAACCACGAGATGGCCACGCAGGAAGGCCGGACGGCCTACGCCAAGGCGTGCGCCAAATGGCTGGCCAGGGTGAAAGAGCCGGTCGAACTGGAGAACTACGTGCAGCGGCTGATGATCGAGACGGGCTTTTCGAGGGAAGTGCTGCTGGCACAGATCGGCCGGACGGAGATGATCCGCCAGGAAGACCGCAGGACGTATCAGCGGGAGGCCAGGCCGCTGGACAGGACGGCAAACGGGGAAGACCGCGGAACCGTGGCGGCGGAGCGCCAGCTGCTGCGCCTGCTGGCGGACGGTCTGGCCGGAAACCAGACGATAAGCGCGGACGACTTCATTACAGAGGAAGGACGGGAACTGGCAGAGCAGCTGCTTGCCGGCCGCCAGCCCGGCGCCATTCTGGAAGCGATAGAGGACGACGAAAAGCGGAGCCGTGCGGCGGAGATCTTTCAGGAGGATTCGCCGGGCGACGAGGAGACGGATTTGCAGATCGTGCACGACTGCCTGGAGAAGCTGCACATCCGGCGCATTGATATGGAAATCGCAGAACTGACACAGGGGCTGGACGCCGCTTCTGCGGAAGAAAAGCGGACAGCGCTTACGAGAATACAGGAATTGTCGGAGCAACGCCGGCTGATGGGCAACAGAAAGGAAGGTTAACCTATGTCTTTAACGCGTGAGCAGGTTCAGCAGAAGGTCAAGGAGATCGTTGAGGCTGCCAGAAACGAACACCGGACTGTCACCTATCAGGAGGTCATGAACCGCATCGCCGACCTGGATATGGATGCGGATGCGATCGATTCGGTATTCGAAACGCTGGAAACGGAAGGCGTCAGCGTCGTCAATGCCGCCGAGGACGCGGCGTCGGCCATCCCCGCCGAGGTTTCGGCGCAGAACGAGGATCTCTCCGTACCGGAGGGCATCGGCATCGACGATCCGGTCCGCATGTACCTCAAGGAAATCGGCAAGGTACCGCTGCTGACGGCTGACGAGGAGATCGAGATCGCCAAGGAGATGGAGAAGGGCGGCGAGGCAGCGGAAGCGGCCAAGAAAAAGCTGGCGGAAGCCAACCTGCGCCTGGTCGTCTCTATCGCCAAGCGCTACGTGGGCAGGGGCATGCTCTTCCTCGACCTCATCCAGGAGGGAAATCTCGGCCTCATCAAGGCGGTGGAAAAATTCGACTATACGAAGGGATACAAGTTCTCCACCTATGCGACCTGGTGGATCCGTCAGGCGATTACGCGCGCCATCGCCGACCAGGCGCGCACGATCCGTATCCCCGTGCACATGGTGGAGACCATCAACAAGCTGATCCGCGTCAACCGGCAGCTGCTGCAGGAAAAGGGACGCGAGCCGCTGCCGGAGGAGACGGCGGAGGCGATGGGCATCAGCGTGGAAAAGGTGAGGGAGATCACCAAGATCGCGCAGGAACCTGTCTCGCTGGAGACGCCGATCGGCGAGGAGGAGGACTCCCACCTGGGCGACTTCATCCAGGACGAGGACGCGCCGCCGCCCGCGGAGGCCGCGAGCTTCACGCTGATGAAGGAACAGCTGATGAGCGTCCTGGACACGCTGACGCCGAGGGAGAAGAAGGTGCTCTCCCTGCGCTTCGGCCTGGAGGACGGACGGCAGCGGACGTTGGAAGAAGTCGGCCAGGAGTTTAACGTGACGCGCGAGCGCATCCGCCAGATCGAGGCCAAGGCCCTGCGCAAGCTCCGCCACCCGAGCAGGAGCAAGAAACTGAAGGATTATCTCGACTGATACCCGGGGCGGAGGCCGCAGTGCCTTCGCTCTTTTTCCGGAAAAGGAGGACGTATGCAGCACCCCAAGAAGGGAATTGACCAGCGGCTGCGGGCGGCAGCGGACCTGGTGCTCAGAACGCTGGCGGACAAAGAGACGCCGCTGGTGGCGGACGTCGGCTGCGATCACGGCTATCTGACGGCCTATCTGCTGCGGCAGCGGCCGGACCTTTCGGTCATCGCCTCGGACATCAGCGGTCCGTCTCTGGCCAAGGCGCGGCTGCTGCTGGATCCGGGCATCTACGGCAGCCGGGTGAAGTTCCGCGAGGCGGACGGCCTTTCGGCGCTGGAAGACGGGGAGAAGCCGGACTGCGTCGTCATGGCCGGCATGGGCGGCAGGCTGATCCTGGACATGCTGCAAAAAGGGCGGCAGAAGCTGGGCGGCGCGCTGCTGGTGCTCCAGGCCAACACGGACGTCCCGCTGCTGCGCAGTGGCCTCTCCGGCATGGGGCTGCAGATCCGCGAGGAAGCGTACGCGGAGGTCAAGGGCCGCCAGTATGTAATCTTTCTCTGCGAAGAGGGCGAGCGGCGCGAGCTCTCGGCGGAGGAGTCGCTGCTGGGCGCCCAGCAGGAGGCGGGGATGAGCGAAGGCCGCCGGCGCTACCTGACGGGCCTGCTTGCGAAAAAGCGACAGGAGCAGCGCCTGGCCTGCGTGAAGCGCACGCCGAAGAGCCTTGAAAAGACGGCGGAAATCGCCGCGGAAATCGCGATGATATCGGAGGAGCTGGGCATGAAGGACTGTACGGTTTCGGATATCCGGGAACTGGTCGGCCGCCTTGCGCCGTATGAGACGGCGGAGGAATGGGACAACGTGGGCCTGCTGGTCGGCCGCCGCATGGCGCCGGTGCGCGCGGCGCTCATCGCGCTGGACCTGACGCCGGAGGTAATCCGGGAGGCGAAGGAGCTGGGGTGTGCGGCGATCATCACCCACCATCCGCTGATGTTCCACGCGGTGCAGCGCATCACCGACGAGACCCGGGAGGGGGAGCTGATCCTTCAGCTGGCCGGGGCGGGGCTCTCGCACATCGCGGCGCACACCAATCTGGATCGCGCGCCGGGCGGCGTCAACGACACGCTGATCGCGGCGGCCGGCGTGCACGACGTGCGCGGCGAGGGCTTCATCCGTGTGGGCGATCTGGAGAGGGAGATGCGCTTCGGCGAGCTGTGCGAGAGAATCCGGGAAACGCTGGGCGCCCAGATCCGCACCTACGGCTCCCCGGACAAACCGGTGCACGTGCTCGGCTGCTGCAGCGGTGCGGGCGGCTCGGACTACAGGGAAGCGATGGAGCTGGGGGCGGACTGCTTTTTGACCGGCGAGATCCGGCAGCACGAGGCGCTGGACGCCGTCTTTGACGGCTGCCCCGTCATCGAGGCGGGACATTACGAGACGGAGCGCCCGGTCTGTGCCGCGCTGCGCGACGCTTTACAAAAGGAAGCGGATGCGCTACAATATAAGGTGACATTTTTCTGCTCAGGCGTGGACCCGTTTGAGCGCGGCTGATGAGGAGGGCCTGATTTTGGAACAGCAATTTGAGCTTTTGCGGAAGTACCAGTCCGTCGATATGGAACTGGAGCGCTATGAGAAGGAAATGCGCGCCAGCAACAACCGGAAGGAACTGCTGAAATACCGCGATTTCCTGCTGGAGCAGCAGACGCTGCTCAAGAAAATCGGCAGCGAGGTCGAGGTCATGGGGGACAGGGCGGAGGCCCTGGCGGACGAGGTCGAGCGCCTGAACGCCGCCGTCGCCGAAGCGGCCGGGCTGTTTGAGAAGGAAACGCCGCAGGACGCGGAACAGGCAGAGGCCCAGATCGCTTCGCTGCAGAAGCTGCTGGGCACCATCACGCGCTACGAATCCGAGATCGCGAAACTTCGCAAGGACGCGGACGCGCGCGACAGGCTCCAGCACGAGGTGCGCGTGCGCGCCGCGAAGGCGCGTGCGGAGTTCGACCGCATCAAGGTGCTCTACGACGAGGAGTACAAGAACGCCTCCGTCAAGCTGGAAGAGCTGCAGAAGCGGGTGGCGGAGGAGGAAAAGAACATCCCCGCCCAGCTGCTGGAGAAGTACAAGACGATCAAGCGGCATTCCTCTCCGCCGGTGACCACCATTCACGACGGACGCTGCGGTGGGTGCAACACCCAGCTTCCGGCGGCGGATATGGATAAAATCCGCACAGGCGCGCCCTATGTGGAGTGCGAGAACTGCGGCAGGATCATCCTGGTGGCGGAATAAGGCGGAAACGGATTCCGGTTGACACCGCCGCCGTAAACTGCTATAGTATCGCATGCCGTGAGGCCGTCGGGCGGCCGCGCGCGCAAGCGTGAGGAAAGTCCGAGCTCCGCAGGGCAGGGCGCCGGGTAACACCCGGCGGGGGCGACCCCAGGGAAAGTGCAACAGAGAGATACCGCATGGCAACATGTAAGGGTGGAAAGGC
>ODAI013937599.1_pt1 | contig 19243 bp, 18 predicted proteins | sample 1539321 | NCBI WGS metagenome assembly ODAI01 (sample SAMN02144231, study PRJEB22623) | gut metagenome | biome: sheep rumen | host: Ovis aries | place: New Zealand
AATGCATATTCATGCGTTTTACCCTTGCTGACTCTAAACAGCGGCGGGCAAGCGAGGTAAATATGCCCCTGCTCTATCACCGCGCGCATATATCGGAAGAAGAAGGTCAAAAGCAGTGTTCTGATATGCGCACCGTCAACATCGGCATCCGCCATGATGACGATTTTATCATATCGGAGCTTATTAATATCAAAGTCATCACCGATTCCCGTTCCCATCGACAGGACAACCGGTGTCAACTTTTCATTGCCGTAAACTTTATCAATGCGTGCTTTTTCAACATTAAGCATCTTGCCCCACAGTGCTAAAATCGCTTGGTACTTTCTATCTCTGCCCTCTTTTGCGGAGCCGCCTGCAGAGTCACCCTCTACAATGTAAAGCTCTGTTTTTGAGGGGTCCTTCTCCGTGCAATCGGCAAGCTTGCCGGGCAGGGAATTGCTCTCAAGCGCTCCCTTTCTTCTGGCAAGGTCGCGCGCCTTGCGCGCCGCTTCTCTGGCTCTGGAGGCTTCTAATGCTTTATTGAAAATGGCCTTTGCTTCATTCGGGTTTTCTTCAAAGTAATTCATCAGCTTGTCGGTAACCATTTTATAGACCATTTTGTCCATATCGGTATTGCCGAGCTTACCTTTGGTTTGCCCCTCAAATTCCGCGTTTGTGAGTTTCACATTGACCACTGCCACAATGCCTTCGAGCACATCCTTGTTGGTTAAGCCCTTGTCGCTGTCCTTGAGCAGGTTATACCTTCTGCCGTAGGTCTTAAAGACGCTTAATAACGCGCGCTTAAAGCCGTTTTCGTGTGTGCCGCCGTCAACCGTGCGGATATTATTGGCATAAGAATAAATCTTTTCATCATAGGCATTGGAATACATAATCGCAACCTCTGCAGATTTGTCTTCCAAAACGCTCGAAAAATGAATAACTTCGCTGTTAATCGCCGTGTATGCATAGGCTTCCATCACATGCTCTACATAGCTTTTAATACCGCCCTCGTAGCAGTATTCTTCTTCAACAACCTCTTCTCCTCTGCGGTCGGTGAGTGTGATTTTTAAGCCGGCATTTAAAAATGCCTGCTCGCGCAATCTCGTTCTGAGGGTCGCAAAATCGTAGACAGTTGTCTCTGTAAATACCTCCGGGTCTGCCTTAAATTTAATAAAGGTTCCGTGGCCGTCATCCTCGCCGACAATTTCCAAATCGGTAACCGGGTCGCCTCTTTCAAAGCGCTGGCGGTGAACATGCCCGTCTTGCGTTACCTCTACCTCAAACCACTCCGAGAGAGCGTTTACAACCGAGGAACCGACACCGTGCAAACCGCCGGATACTTTATAGCCGCTGCCGCCGAATTTACCGCCGGCGTGCAACACGGTTAATACCACCGTTACGGAAGGCAAGCCCATCTTTTCGTTGATGCCGACAGGAATACCGCGGCCGTTGTCTCTGACTGTGATGATATTTCCCGGTAAAATTTCCACCTCAATGTGGGTACAAACACCTGCAAGTGCCTCATCAATCGAGTTATCGACGATTTCATAAACTAAGTGATGTAAGCCCTTCGGTCCGGTGGAGCCGATATACATACCGGGACGCTTTCTGACCGCTTCAAGCCCTTCGAGAACTTGAATGGCATCTGCATCATACTTTTCGGTAACGACGGTATCCATATCACCCTCTTCAAGGACAATATCTTTACTGATTTCGATATCTTCTTCAAGATTTTCTACTTTGTTTTCTTCGTTCGTATTCATTCAAATCTCCTTAGTTTATTTTTTGCTCTTGATGAAATTGTCGCTGATGAGAGCAGAGATATGTACACATGGTAATCATCTTTTCCGCTGACAATAAAGGATTTCGGCAAATCATAAGAAACATTGATTATTCTGTTTTGTTTGGTTGCTTTTTTTAAATACTCTCGCGTGCTTTTCATTACCGTTGTATTATCTAAATCAAAAATACCGATAATATCATCACTTTTAACAAGAGTATCTTCTCCTAAGTGAATATACATTGCTTATTCATTACTTTCTTTTTTTAGAGTGCCTTTTTCTATTTGAAAGGTTTTCCCTTTTTTTAGGCGCAATATGGTGTTCGGGTCACAACAGGTAATAAATACCTGCCAGCCCTCAATGTGATGAAGAATGTAATCTTGGCGAATTTCATCGAGCTCGCTCATCACATCATCCAACAAAGCAATCGGCTGTTGCCCCGTTTTATTTTTAAGTACATTTGCTTCGCCGAGTTTTAGGGCAAGCACTGCGGAGCGCTGTTGCCCTTGGGAGCCGAATTTCCTTGCGGAGATGCCGTTGATGGTAATTTCAATATCATCTCTGTGGGGGCCGACACTTGTGGAAAGTGTTTGCATATCATCGGTTCTGCTTTTTTTAAGCGCCTCCAGGAATTGCTCCTTTATGGCTGCTTCCTTTTCCATATTGACCGTGCTGTGATAAAGAAGCTGCATTTGCTCTTTTCCGGAGGATATGCCGGCATAGATGCGCTCTGCCTGCTCTTGCAGGGCTTCTAAGTATTTTTTTCTTTGCAGCATAATTTGCGTGCCGAGCTGCGCTAAATTTTCTTCAAAAATATCGAGCATCAGCTCTATAGAAGAATTATATTTATAATCCTTTAATAAAGCATTTCTTTGCACCAAATTTTTTTTGTATTTGGAAAGATACTCCGAAAAGCCGGGCTTGATTTGGCATAGCGCGTTATCACAAAAGCTACGCCTCTCGCGCGGCCCGCCTTTTACAAGAGAAAGGTGTTCCGGTGAGAAAATAACCGCGTGATAGCGCTCGCTGAGAGCAGTGCTGTTGCTTTGCTTCACCTCATTGAGAAAAATACTCTTTTTGTCGCTGAATTCAATCGAGGCACTTTGCTCTAAACCGTCGGCATCAAATTGTACTTTAACGGTTGCTTTATCAAAAGAAAAATGAATTTGCTCCGCATCCTTTGAGCCGCGAAAGCTTTTCATCCCGGTAAATAGCCACAGCGCTTCCAAAATATTGGTTTTTCCCTGTGCATTTTCACCGTAAATGATATTCACCGTGTCGCTGAAATGCAGCTGCATATTCTCAATATTTCTAAACTGCTTGAGAGCTAAGGTATTAATTATCATTTGACTACCTTGTAAATTGTCTCATCTATTTCAACCGTGTCGCCTTCATACAGCTTTTTTCCTCTTTGCAGACATTCCTCGCCGTTGACCTTGACTTCTCCGAAAATAACGGCTTCCTTGGCTTCCCCGCCCGTATAAACAGCGCCGCAATATTTTAAAAAAGCATCTAATTTAATAAATTCGGTTGTTATTTTAATTTCTTCCATTTTTAAACTGTTAATCTGACAGGCATGATGATAAATAAAAAGCTGTCATTATCTACCGGTGTAATTTTGATTGGCTTGATGCTGTCAATCATTTCTATTTTTACTTCTTCGCAGTCGGCATTTTTGAGCGCATCAATAAAATATTTGCTGTTAAAGCCGATTTCCAATTTATCTCCCAATACGGAGGCGCTGATTCTGTCATTCACCCTTGCGGTGTTGGTAATACAGCTGATTTTTATTTCATTATTATTAAAAATGCACCTGACAGGGCTTTTAACACGGTCGGTAATGACAATGGCGGTTCTTTCAATCGCTTTTAAAAGCGTATCGGTAGAAACCACTGTCTGTGTCTTACTGCCGCTTAAAATGGTTTTAGAATAATTTAAAAATTGCCCTTCAATTAAGCGGGAAATAATGCTGTAGGCGCCAACATTAAAAATGATGTGCCTTTTTCCTAAAGAGATAGAAATTGTCTCTTCCGATTCCGAGGATATTTTTACTATCTCATTAAGTGTTTTTGCGGGCACAATAAATTCCAATGCTTCGCCGTCATATTGAATTTTTTCCTTGCGGATGGCAAGGCGAAACCCGTCAAGCGCAATCATGCGCAGCTCATTATCCTCAATTTCAAACTTCACACCCATAAAAACAGGTCTTGTATCGACAACCGCACAGGCAAAGACGGTCTTGCGAATCATTTTTGAGAACATATCGGTATCAATTTCAATTTCTGTTCCGTTTTGAACCGAGGGAAGCTCCGGGTAGTCCTCCACACCGATACCGTTAAGAGAAAATTCGGAATTACCTGATTGAATCGTGCAAAGCTTTCTTTCATCCGCACTTAAAGTGATGGTTTCCCCCGGCATTTTTCTGACAATTTCGCAAAGGGTTCTCGCATCAATCACAATGCTGCCTTCTTCAGCAATGGCAGCTTCAATTTGTGTGGTGATGGCAAGCTCTAAATCGTAACCTGTCAAGCTGACTTTTTCCTCTCCTGCCGTAATCAGGATACCTTCAATCGAAGGAATAGCCGCCTTTTGGGAAACTGCTTTGGCAACGGTAGAGCAAGCAACTGCCAATTCAAAAGTAGAACAGGTAAATTTCATTTTTTTCTCCTTTCAATATCCATTATGATATTTCTATTAATAGTTTTAGTATTAGTAAGTGTTTAAAATGTTTAAAACTGCTGCAGCGGTAGTCGTTATTATAGTTTCACTTGTTTTACAAATTGTTGATAAAAAAATGTGAAATGTTGTGAAACAAAAGCGTAAAGCTCCATGCCTTTTTTTATTGTTGAAAAGGTATTAATTTGTTGAAAACCCTATGCTTCCTGCACATTTTTGATAATATCGGAAATTTGTGCTTTTAAAGAGGAATCCTCTTCAATTTTATCTTCCACCGTTCCGATAGAGTGAATCACGGTGGAATAGTTTCTGCCGAAGTTTTTGCCGATTTCCTGGAAGGTCATACCGGTCACATGGCGCATAATATACATTGCAATTTGCCTGGGATTGGAAATATTGATATCTCTTTTTTTGGAATACAAATCATCCACCGAGACATTATAGTTTCTGGAAACCTCTAAAATAATTTTTTCGGTGATTTGAGGAATCGGTTGATTGCTGGAAATGATGCTTTTAATGACATTTTGAACATCGCTTAAAACAATCTTTTGGTTGCCTGAAAGGTTGGAATATGCTTTTAATTTTTTTACAACACCATCTAATTGGCGAATATTATTTTTAACCTTTTCGGCTATGTAGATAATAATATCTTCCTCTAAGCTTAAGCCGTAAATTTCGCACTTGTTTTTGATAATGTTAATTCTTGTTTCAAGCTCGGGCGGCTGAATATCCGCCAGCAGACCCTGCTCAATTCTGCCTCTGATTCTGTCGGCAAGGGTACTGATATCCTTCGGCGGTCGGTCGGAGGATAAAATGATTTGCTTGTTTTCGACAATATAGCTGTCTATCGTATGGAAAAATTCCTCTTGGGTGGTTTCCTTACCGGCAAGAAATTGAATATCATCAAAAATAATGATATCGGCGCTTCTGTATTTATCGTGAAACAGAGCGGTGGTTTTGTTGCTTAAATGATTTAAAAAGTCATTGGTAAATTCTTCCGCTTTCACAAAGATAATTTTTTTGGAAGGGTCATTTTCCTTAATTTTATTGGCAATGGCATTTAAAAGGTGTGTTTTTCCAAGCCCCGAATTGCCGTAAATAAAAAGAGGATTGTAGCTCATCGTGCTATTGAAGCTGATACCGTTGGTATTGGAAGCCACCGCCTTTGCTGCCGAGTAAGCAAATTTATTGGAAGGGCCGACCACAAAGTTTTCAAAGGTTTCCTTTTGCAAATCCTGCGAATAAGAGGGCTTTTCCACCCGGTAGCCTGCTTTTTCGGCGGTAGAAATAAATTTTACATTCACATCAAACCCGAAGGCTGCGGAAAGCGCCTCTTTCCAGGTTTGCGCATATTTTTCGCTGACAAGGGTTTTGACAAATTCCTCGCCGCAATCAATAATCATGGTATCATTATCAAATACAACAAATCTTAATGGCTCAAACCAAAGCTCGGCTGCCGTTTCGGTGATATTTAATTCCAGCTGCTCTTTTACTTTATTAAAAATATCATCAAAAGATTTCATAGTTACTCCCTTAATTATTAAATATTATAATATTATATAATTATAGATACTATAGTATTTTAACATATATAAATATATTTTTCAACATTAAATGCACAATTTGTGCAAACATTTTTAATAGTTTTAAATATTTATATATTATTAGTTTAAAAATTTTCTATTGACTTTGGCTCAAACTGTGCTATAATCTTATTTTGTATCGGTATTTAATTTTATTATTTTAATCATTGAGAGCAAAATCATTTGTTCTTTTTTGAAAAAAGTCATGCGCCATACTGCGTATAGAATAGATTGTCAAAGACAAGTTTTGGCAACAGATTGGAGGAGAAAACATGTTAAGAACTTATCAACCGAAGAAAAGACACAGAAAAAAGGAACACGGCTTCCGCAAGAGAATGGCTACTAAAAACGGTCGTAAGGTTTTAGCGCGCCGCCGTGCTAAGGGTCGCAAGCAGCTTACCTACTAATTATCGGTAAATGGATAAATACGAAAGCATAAAACTCAATAAGGATTTTCGCTTTTTGTATGCAAGAGGAAAAAGCTTTGTCAGCCCGACAGTTGTCATTTATTTCAAAAAGAATAAATTGCAAACAAACAGGCTCGGCATCACCAGCGCAAAAAAAATCGGAAAAGCAGTCAAAAGAAACCGCGCGCGCAGACTCATTCGCGTTGCGTTTCGCTCGCTTCTGCCGCAATTAAATGCATATTATGATTTTGTCATTGTAGCGCGAACACGCTGTGTTTTTGCTTCTTCCACACAAGTAACAGAAGATATGAAGGCCTGTTTTGAAAAGGCGGGTATTTTGAAAGATGAAAAAAGTAATTAAAGCACTCATTCGCTTTTATCAAATTGTTTTATCTCCGCTTTCTCCCGGTTGCTGTCGTTTTTATCCCACTTGTTCCGCTTATGCTCTTGAAGCGGTTGAGGTACACGGCGCTTTAAAAGGCTCGTGGCTTGCCTTCAAGAGAATTTTAAGATGTAACCCGCTGTTTCAGGGAGGTTACGACCCTGTTCCGCCAAAGGATTACGGGCGAAACTTAAAACACAGGAGAAAAAGATGAACGCAATTTTCGGATTTATTTATAGTATTTTCGGATATATTCTCGGATTTATTTACGAGCTGTTCAAAAATACACCGGCACCTTATGTCATTTCACTCATTGTCTTTACTATCATGACAAGAGTGCTTTTGCTGCCGACCTCTATTCCGCAACAAAAGAATCAGGCAAAGCAGTTTAGAATTCAACCGAAGCTGCAAAAAATCCAGCAAAAGTTTGGTAACGATCGCCAAAAGGTATCCGAAGAACAACAAAAATTATACCAAAGAGAGGGCTATAATCCCATGGCAGCCGGTTGCGGACCGATGTTAATTTCTCTGCCGTTGCTTTGGGGTGTTTACGGTGCGATTACGCGCCCGATTTCTTATGTATTAAGATTTACGGAAGAAGCAAAAGCTTTTTTGGCCGATGATGGTATTAAAACTATTTTAGAAGGATTAAGCTCCACCAAAAGAGGAGCTTATTACCAGGAATTATTGGTATTAAATCAATTAAAGGATTCTTCCTCCGAAATATCGGGGAAAATCTCACAGTTTTTCAGTGCCGGTCAAATTGACCAGATGAAAAGCTTTGCCGAGGGCTTTTATTTATTCGGCATTGATTTAACCCAAACCCCTTCCATTAAACAATTTGGTGTTCTTTGGATTATTCCCCTTTTATCGGGATTGACTTCATTTTTAACATCATTTTATTCAACAAGAATGCAGAAAAAATATAATCCTGCCATGAGCCAGGGTTCCAATATGCTCAGCCAGGGCTGTATGATGGCATTTATGCCTCTTTTCTCAATTTACATTTGCTTTACAGTGCCTGCAGGCGTAGGTTTTTATTGGGTCATTTCCAATATTTTTGCATTCTTCCAAACCGTATTACTCTCTAATATTTATGCACCGCCGAAGGTTGCAGCAAAGAATATGATTAAAGATGTCATCAACAGATTTGCTTATGAAAAGAGTGTAAAGGATACAAAGAAGGTCGTTGAATAAGACAAAAAAGCTGCTTTAGCAGCTTATCGGAGGTATCTATTTTGATCATTGAAAAAATCGGCGAGGGCGAGACCATTGAGCAAGCGCGCGAAAACGCAAGAAGGTTGCTCAATGCACCCGAGTATGCCGACATTAAGTTTGATATTATCTGTGCGCCGTCTAAAAAAATCTTAGGATTATTCGGCGGCAAAAAGGCACAGGTGAAGGCTTCTTATGAAAAGGAAGAGAAGCCGAAGAAAAAGCCTGCGAAAGCAAAGGCAAAGAAGGCTGAAAAAAAGCCTGTGAAAAAAGAAACCGAGAAAAAGGTAAAAGCGCAACCGCAGCCCCAGGAGGAAGCAGCTCAAAAGAAGCAGCGTCCCCCGGTCAGCCCGGAAAGGCTTGAAAAAGCAAAGACCGATTGCGAAGCATATGTGAAGGATATCACATCCAAAATGCTTGGCACGGAGGTCGCCACTTCTGCCAAGATTCAAGATGAAGCAACAGTATTTATTCACCTTGACAGCGGCGACCATGATGTGGACGGTATGATTATCGGCCACAGAGGGGAAACCTTAGATGCCATTCAGTATCTTGCTTCTCTCGTTGCAAACAAAGGGCATGATGATTATGTGCGCGTCAGCTTAGATGTAGCAAATTATCGCGAAAAGAGAGAGACCACTCTCATTGCTCTTGCCCACAGAAATGCGAAGAATGCATTGCGCACCGGCAGAAGAATTACACTCGAGCCGATGAACCCGTATGAAAGACATATCATTCATACTGCCGTGCAGGATATTGAAGGAGTCAGCAGCCACTCTATCGGTTCAAATATTGATAGAAGAGTTGTCATCACTCCTGCCGACGGCGCTTATCGCAAAAATGACAGGCGCGGTGGTAGAAGAGGCGGTAATCATTATAATCGCGCTCAAAAAAGCAATGCTGCATCTGCAGCACCGGCTGAGGACAGGGAGCCGAAAAAGGACCTTTCCTCCGCACCGCTTTACGGCATTGTCTCAAAAGCGGACAACAACGACTAATTGATAGTATTGTAATCAATGGTGGTGGAGATTTCCACCACCATTATTTTTTAAAGGATAAGCATTATGAAAACGATTGCGGCAATTTCAACAGCACCCGCAGTGGGCGGTATCGGTGTGATTCGCATTAGCGGTGATAGAGCAACCGCGGTTGCACAAAAAGTGTTTCAAGCACTTTCTACCAAAAAAACACTCGAGCAAATGCACGGTTATACCGCTGCATACGGCTTTGTGCACGCCGCAACGGGAGAAAAGCTGGATGAATGTGTGGCTTTGGTTTTTAAAGCACCGCATTCTTATACCGGGGAGGACGTGGTGGAGCTTTCCTGCCATGGCGGGCTTTTTTTGCTTAAAAAGGTTCTTGAACAGGTGTATGCAGCAGGTGCAGAGCCTGCCGAAGCCGGAGAATTTACCAAAAGAGCCTTTTTAAACAAAAAAATTGATTTAACGCGTGCAGAAGCAGTGGCATCTATCATTTCTGCCCAATCGGATGCTTCCGCCGCTGCGGCGCTCAGTGCGAAAGAGGGCGTGCTGTTTCGGGAAATTGAGGCAATAAATGCCTCCTTAATCGGGCTTTCCGCCCACCTTGCGGCGTGGACCGATTACCCGGAGGATGACCTCGAAATACCGCAAGAGAGCGAGTTGAAAGAAAAGCTTGTGCAGGCAAAGGCAAGGTGCGAGCAGCTGTTGGCAACCTTCGATGTGACCAAGATTGTAACCGAGGGAGTGGATACTGCCATTTTAGGCAGAACCAATGTCGGCAAATCGAGCATCATGAATTTGATTTGCGGCGAGCAAAAAAGTATCGTAACGGATATAGAGGGCACAACACGCGATGTGGTGGAAACCTCTGTGCGCTTCGGCAATTCGGTACTCAAGTTATCCGATACTGCGGGGATTCGAAAGAGTGAAGATACCATCGAAAACATCGGCATTGCGCTCTCAAAAAAGAAAGCCGAAAGCGCCGGCTTAATTTTAGCGGTTTTTGACTCTTCAAAGCCGCTCGGGGAGGAAGATTTCGCCCTTTTGGAGACGATAAAAAACAAGCGCGCAATCCTTATTTACAATAAATCGGATTTATCGGCTGTGTGGCAGCCTGATATTTTGCAGGAATACGGCAAAGAGGTGATTATCTTTTCCGCAAAGCATGCCGATGGCTACCACAATCTTGAAAAAGCCGTGGAGAAGGCGCTCGGCACGGCGGATTTTAACCCTTATGCCCCGCTGCTTGCAACCGAGAGGCAAAAGGTATGCCTTTCAAGAGCACTGAGCTGTGTGGACGAGGCATTAGAGGCACTCGAGAGCGGATTTACCTTAGATGCTGTCAATGTCAGTATTGATAGCGCGGTAAACGCGCTTTTGGAATTAACCGGCGAGAGAGCGACAGAAGCAATCACACAAGAAATCTTTAAAAATTTCTGTGTCGGGAAATAGGATAATAAGATGGAATATTTTGCAAAACATTATGATATCGCCGTTATCGGCGCCGGTCATGCCGGGATAGAAGCAGCCCTTGCCGCAGCACGGTTAGGGTGCAGCACGGCTGTCTTTACCATTAATCTGGATTGGGTGGGTAATATGCCCTGTAACCCTTCTATCGGCGGCACCTCAAAAGGGCACCTTGTCAGAGAAATTGATGCACTTGGCGGCGAAATGGGTATTGCGGCAGATGCAAACCTCTTGCAATCGCGCATGCTCAATCTCGGAAAAGGTCCTGCCGTGCACTCCCTGCGCGCCCAAATTGACCGCAAGGATTATTCCCGCTATATGAAGCATGTGCTGGAAACACAGGAAAATCTCGAAATCATGCAAGCGGAGATTGTTGACCTCTACCGAGAGGAAAAAACCTGGTATTTAAAAACAAAGTTAGAAGCTCTTTACAGCGCTACATGTGTGATTCTTGCCACAGGTACCTTCCTATCGGGCAGAATCTATGTAGGCGATGTTTCCTACGAGAGCGGGCCTGACGGTATGTTCCCCGCAAAGGAATTGGGAGTGGCAATTCGCAAATTAGGGCTTCCGATGCGCCGCTTCAAAACCGGCACACCGAGCCGCGTTAATCGCAGAAGCTTGGATTTTTCAAAGATGGAGGAACAAAAGGGCGATAGTGAGCTTGTCAACTTTTCATTTGCTGCGCAAAATAAAATAGAAAATAAAGTTTCCTGTTATATTACCTATACCAACGAAACCACCAAAAAGATTATTTTAGACAATTTAGACCGCTCACCGATGTATTCCGGTAAGATTGAGGGAAAAGGCCCTCGCTATTGCCCGAGTATTGAGGATAAAATCGTGCGCTTTAGCGAAAAGCAACGCCACCAAATTTTCATTGAGCCATGCGGTTTAGATACCGAGGAAATCTATTTGCAAGGGCTTTCTTCTTCACTGCCCGAGGATGTGCAGGCGGATTTTATTCATTCTATCCCGGGTCTGGAGCACGCGCAGGTCATGCGCACAGCATATGCAATAGAGTATGATTGTGTTGACCCCTTGGCATTAAAAGCAAGCTTGGAATTTTTGGATTATGAAGGCTTATTCGGTGCCGGGCAATTTAACGGCTCCAGCGGCTACGAGGAAGCGGCAGCACAAGGTCTTGTAGCCGGTATTAATGCTGCCCACAAAATATTGGGGAAAGAACCCTTTATCTTAGACCGCGCCGGCTCCTATATCGGCACGCTGATTGATGATTTGGTGACCAAGGGATGCACTGACCCGTACCGTATGATGACCAGCCGCAGTGAGTATCGCTTAATTCTCAGGCAAGATAATGCCGATGCACGCTTGACACCGACAGGTCATGCATTGGGACTGATTAGCGAGGAGCGCTACCTTGCCTTTTTACAAAAGCAAAGCCTGATAGAGCAGGAGCGCAAGAGATTGGAAAACACCTCTGTTCCGCTTTCGGACGAAGTGAATGCTATCCTTGTTTCACATGAAACATCACCGCTAAAAAAAGGCTGCAAGCTGATTGAACTGATGAAGCGCCCTTCTCTGAATTACAAAATATTGGCACCCGTTGACCCGACCAGACCGGAGCTGCCAAAGGAAGTATTCGAGCAGGTTGAAATCTCCGTGAAATATGAGGGGTATATTCAAAGGCAATATGCGCAGATAAAAGAAATGCGCCGCTTGGAAAAAAAGCTTATCCCTGCCGAAACAAATTATGAAGCAATTACCGGCTTGCGCCTGGAGGCTGCTGAGAAGCTGACCAAAATCCGACCGCACAATGTCGGCCAGGCAAGCCGTATCAGCGGTGTTACCCCTGCAGATGTCAGTGTGCTGCTGATACACCTTGCCAAGAGTGAAAATTAAGGAACTGTAAATGACCTTTTGCTTTTACCGCTTGTCCGCATTATTTTGAACCGCCCGAAAGGAATTGCACGATGATAGATAAATCACAACTAAAAAAATACGGCAATGATTACGGCATTGAGCTCAGCGACACCGTTATCGATACATTAGATGTATTTTCCTCTCTTTTGGTAGAGCGCAACAAACAAGTGAATTTGACAGCGATTAAAGACCCCGAAGGCATTGCCGTGAAACATCTGTTGGATAGCCTGCTGGTTTTTAAGTATGCCGATATTCCCACCGGTGCAAAGGTGATTGATGTCGGTTGCGGTGCCGGCTTCCCCTCATTGCCGATGCTCATTGCGCGCGAGGATTTGCAAATGACCTTTCTTGACTCTACCGGCAAAAAGCTTCGCTTTATAGAAGATACCTTAGCAGAGCTTTCTTTACAAGGCACAGTCCTTCATGCGAGAGCCGAAGAGGAAGCAAGAAAAAATGTTTCCCGTGAAACATTTGATTTTGCAGTGGCGCGCGCCGTGGCAAACCTGCGCAGCCTGTGCGAGCTGACCCTGCCCTTTGTCAAACCGGGTGGTTACTTTATCGCCATGAAGGGCAAAGAGGGCGGCGAGGAATTGGAAGCGGCAAAAGCGGCAATAAAAACCCTTGGCGGCAAGACAGCGGCTGTAAACGAGGTCACTTTACCGGATGGCAGCGAGCGCAATATCATTTTGATAAAAAAGATATCGCAAACGCCGACAAAATATCCGCGCACAGCGACAGCAATTTTAAAAAAACCGTTGTAAGCTGTCTAAACCGCATAGATACTGCCGTTTATTGCGATGAAAAACAGTGGACAGGCACCTTGAGATATGATACAATCTAACCGTAGTCAGAAACAGACTACGGTCTTTCTTTACCGAGCGTGACGGACTCGGTAAAGCTATGCCTTGGAGTGAACAACACATCACTCCCTCTGTGCTTTCTCCACATGGCACAGATATATACTTTTCTTCTCACACCCCCAATAACACAGGAAAGGCAGAGGTAATTCCTCTGTCTTTTCTGTGTTACTGCGCCCTGCGTTTTGAAGTAGCATTTTTTCAAAGTGAGATTCACAATGCAGGGCATAAGGCACAGCGGTACAGCGGCATTCGCATCCCGCTGTAGTTCATCTGCTCTGTTGCGTTTTTAATAAAATTATCTGCGAAAAGAGCTTTCACGAAAGGCTCACATGGGGATTATAAATATATAACATTTAACATCATAAAAGCGATATTTGTTGTTTAGCTTTGCGGTTCGGGAGCGCTGTTACTTATTTTCTCGGCAAAAAAGCACACAGAAACAGAAAAATGTGAAAAAGAAACAAGTTTTGCTTTATTTTTTAAGAGAAAAACCGGTCGCTTTGCGTTGCAGGCAGAGCAAAACACAATATCTTGTGAAAAGCGGATTGTCAAGCCATATTTCAATGGTAAATTCAACAAAATAAAACAAATTTTTTCTTGCTATGTTTCATGTGAAACATATTGAAATTTGCGCGGAATGGGTATATAATCTTTTACTGTGCTATAATAAGAGTAAATATTAAAGATTGATTAATAAAACGGAGATAAAATGAGTAAAATAGTTGCAATTGTCAACCAAAAGGGCGGTGTGGGCAAAACCACCTCGGCAGTAAACCTTGCTGCCGCAGTTGCCGCTAAAGGGAAAAAGGTACTTTTAGTCGATATTGATGCGCAGGGGAATGCGACCAGCGGCTTTGGTATCAACAAAAAGGAAACTGCGCTTTCTACCTATGATTTGTTAATCAACAAAACAAGCGCAGAGGAAATTATTGTCAAAACAAAGTATAAAAATATGTGGGTTCTCCCTGCCAGCATGAATTTGGCAGGTGCAGAGGTAGAGCTTGTGGAGATGCCCAAAAGAGAAAGCCGCTTAAAAATAGCGCTGGCGCCGATAGATGAACAGTTTGATTATATTTTTCTCGATTGCCCGCCGTCTTTAGGCATTATCACACTCAATGCGCTGACAGCGGCGGATTCCATCTTAGTGCCGATTCAGTGCGAATACTATGCGCTTGAAGGGCTTTCGCAGCTGATGTCTACTGTCAGGGCAGTAAAGCGAAAGTACAACGAGCACCTGGAGCTTGAGGGCGTGCTGCTCACAATGTACGACGGCAGGCTCAACCTGACTGGTCAGGTTGTGGAGGAAGTGAAAAAATATTTCCCCAAAAAGGTCTATACCACAGCCATTCCCAGGAATGTGCGCCTTTCGGAGGCACCGAGCTTCGGCGAGCCTGTCAGGTACTATGATAAAGCCAGCAAGGGGGCGCTGATGTATGATCAGCTGGCTTTGGAATTTTTGAGAAACAACAGAAAGTAGAGATAAAGGAGAAGAAAGATGGCAAGGTCAAAAGGCGGACTCGGCAAAGGCTTAGATGCCCTTTTTGCCGATAACGACGGGCTTTTTGCTTCAGAGGAAAGCCCGGTAACATTAAAACTGAGTGATATTGAGCCCAATCCCGACCAGCCCAGAAAGCTGTTTGATGAGGAAAAGCTGATGGAGCTTGCAAAGAGCATTAGCGAGCACGGATTGATTCAACCCATCCTTGTCAGCCCGCTTTCAAACGGCAGGTATCAGCTCGTGGCGGGTGAGAGAAGGTGGCGTGCAAGCCGCATTGCCGGCTTGATTGAGGTGCCGGTCATCATAAAGCAGCTGAGCGAGAAGGAAAAGAAAGAAATCGCGCTGATTGAAAACCTGCAGCGCGAGGATTTAAACCCGATTGAAACTGCCTATGGCATTCAGGCGCTGATTGATGAATACGGCTTAACACAAGACCAGGCAGCGGAGCGCGTCGGCTGCTCCAGACCGGCGATTGCCAACTCTCTGCGCTTAATCAATTTGCCCGACGAGGTAAAGGAATTGACCAGAAGCGGGAAAATCTCTGCCGGTCATGCAAGAGCGCTGCTATCCTTCAAGGATGAGGCAAAGATGATTGAAGCGGCGCACTTTATTGCCCAAAACGATGTCTCTGTCAGAGAAGTGGAGCGGATGGCGAAGCGCGCGGCAAGCGACAAATCCGCACCCTTGCAAACGGCAAAGAAGCGCAAAAGAGATGTTTTCTTTGATGAGGTTGAGCTTTCGCTGACCGAGAGCCTCGGCAGGAAGGTCAAGGTTTATAATAACCGCGATAAAGGCACGCTCGAAATCGAGTTTTATAATAAAGACGATTTAAAAAGCATAGCAAATATCTTAAATCAGGAGGATTAAAAGCACATGTTAGATATTAAGGTGATTCGCGAAAACCCGGAGCGCGTGAAGCAGGCAATGAAAAACCGCAACGGTGATTATGATGAAATTATCGACCGCGTTTTGGCATGCGATGAAAAGAGAAGAGAATTAAACTCTAAGGCAGATGCATTAAAAGCCGAGCAAAACAAGGCTTCCAAGCAAATTCCGCAAATCAAAAAAGAGGGCGGCGATGTCAGCGCGATTTTAGCCGAGATGAATGTGATTAAAGCAAAGATTAAGGGCATGGATGCCGAGATTGCAGCCGTAGAGAGCGAGCAAAAGGATTTGATTCTCTCGATTCCGAACATTCCAAACGAAACCGTCCCTGTCGGCAAGAGTGATGCGGACAATGTGGAAATTCGTCGCTGGGGCGAGCCGAAGCAGTTTGATTTCGAGCCGAAGGCACACTGGGATATCGGCAAGGATTTGGGGATTTTAGACCCCGAAACCGCCGGCAAGGTAACCGGCGCGCGCTTCCATTTTTACAAAGGTCTTGGCGCAAGGTTAGAGAGAAGCATTTACAATTTCTTTTTGAATACCCACACCGAGCACGGTTACACCGAGGTGTTCCCGCCGTATATGGTCAACCGCGCTTCAATGACCGGCACAGGGCAGCTTCCGAAATTTGAGGAGGATGCCTTCAAAGTCAGCAACATGGATTATTTCTTAATCCCGACTGCCGAGGTACCGGTAACCAATATGTACCGCGGCGATATTTTGGATAAAGCCGATTTGCCCATCAGCTACTGCGCTTACTCCGCTTGCTTCCGTGCAGAGGCAGGCAGCGCCGGCAGAGATACCAGGGGCTTAATTCGCCAGCACCAATTTAACAAGGTAGAGCTTGTAAAGTTTGCAGACCCCGAAACAAGCTATGAAGAGCTTGAAAAGCTGACAAATGATGCCGAAAGGGTACTGCAGCTGCTCGGGCTGCCTTACAGAGTGGTTGCGTTGAGCACCGGTGACTTAGGCTTCTCGAGTGCAAAGACCTATGATATCGAGGTTTGGCTGCCTTCCTACGGCAGGTATGTGGAGATTTCCTCCTGCTCCAATTTTGAGGACTTCCAAGCGCGCAGGGCTTCTATCCGCTTCAGAGGTGACAAGGGCGAAAAAACACAGCTTGTGCACACCCTCAACGGCTCCGGTGTTGCCATTGGCAGAACCACCGCGGCAATACTTGAAAATTACCAAAACGAGGATGGCTCCGTCACCGTTCCCGAAGCGCTGATTCCGTATATGGGAACGGATATAATCAAATAAACCGACTTAAAAACAAAAAGCAAGCGAGAAACTCGCTTGCTTCAGCTTGTCGAAAAACGAGTTTTTCGACAAGCTGTAATAGGCATTTGCGAAGCAAATGCCTATTTGTTTAGATATTCTTCCAATCGTTGTGCGTGCGAAGCGCCGTGTATTAACCTGCCACACGAGCGTGCACGCAAAAAGCGAACCGCCTGCGAACGCACTACCGCCATGCAGTAAAGCGGGTTTGCCGCAATTTTTTCTTCCGGCAGGAAAATGATTTCGCGGTGAATGCCCATCGCTTCCGTTGCCTCGCGCAAGTTTAAAAGGAACTGCTCTGCCGGCTCCGTAAAGCGGTAGAGGTAGGTCGCTGTATCTTCGCCGGTAAATAACTCCAGCGCACAGGTGTTTTGGGTAAGCGCAGCGTTCCAATACTGCTCACTTTGTCGGGTGCGCAAAAGCCCCTTGTGTGTGAAGGGTGCTGTCAGTGTCGCTTTTTCCAATAAGGCTTGGCGCGTTTGCTTCACGGTTGCGGCAGCCTTTTGCATTCTTTCATAAAAAGGCGCCGTATCATAACCCATTTTGCCGATGGTGTATTGTGCGCCGGAGAGCATGGTGATAGTGATATTGTATCCGTTCAGGCAAATAGTTTCGGTAAAGCATAGCGCAATGCGCACGGCGTGGCAGTTTTGCGGCAAAATGCATACGCTGTCGGCATAGAGCGCAATCAAGCCGCGCCCGCTGTCTTCCGGCGTGGTGTATTCCCCCTCGCACAGCATCAGTTGCGCTTCTTCCACAAACAAAGCCTCCAGGCTACGTGCGCCGAAACAACGGGTTAATTCGTCCCAAAAACCGTCGTAAGCAAAGCCGAGCATGGAAATCTCAATAGTTTCACCTGCAATTGTTTCAATCAACACCCTGTGGTTAATCGGGCGCAGTGCCGCCACATCCGCATAGTCTAAAAGGCGTTCACCTAAGTAAACGCCTTGTTTTTCAATGCGTAGCCGAGCCTCGCGCCCGGCAACATTGCCATGGTATTCCATTAGAGTTTTGCACCGCACTCGCCGCAGAATTTCATGCCCGGCTCATTTTCAAAGCCGCAACTCGGGCAAGTGGTGTTCTTTTTCATCGGGGAGCCGCATTCACCGCAGAATTTTAAGCCGAGCGCCACATTCGCACCGCAGTTGGGGCAGCGCTGCGTGCCGAGCGGCGCGCCGCATTCATTACAGAATTTGCCGTTGCCGGCAGGTTTGCCGCAATGGGGGCAGATGGTGGTGCGGCTTTCAATTTTGCCTTGCCAAACGGTTGCATTATCTGCCGCTTCATCAATATTGCGCTGCATTGCGCGGCTTCTTGCCTGTGCTACATAACTTGCTTCACGCGGGGCACACTCGGTGCAAAGCCCTTCTTCTTCGTTCCAGCAATCCGCACATACCCATTTGTTACAACCGGGGCATTTTTTAAATTCCGGCTTCACTTCCGCCTGGGCGGCATCAAATGCCTGCTCCTGCTCTTTGCGCCATTCGGGGCTTTCACTGTTAAAGCGGTTACCGATGGCATCACTACCGCGTTCAAGCGCCCAACCGAGGTCGCCTGCCTTGCCGCCTAAAAAGCCGCCGAGGGTAGATGCCATTCTGCCGAATTTGTCGGATTTTTGGCGCTGCCCGTAGGTGGTGGAGCGCACAAAACTGCTTTTAACACCATTGCCGCAGCAATCGCAATAAAACTCAAATTGGAATCCCGCTTCGGTAGATAAGTCGTTATAATTTCTGGTAAAAGAATGTAACATGGTACCCCTCCTTGTAAGCTATTTTCTTAATATTATTATGACATAACTTAAAAGGCTTGTCAATATTTTCGCTTGTGCGCTAAATTAGAATTCAGACTGTCGAAAAAGTCCACCATTTTGGCGGGCTTTTTCGACAGTCAGAAAGGGGCTGCGAAGCAGCCCCTTGATGATTATTTTCCGAAAGTCACTTTCATGCTGTGCGCCTTCGTTACTTTTTTAAAGGTATAGGCATTGGTAAGCTTTACCTTTTTGCCGTCAACCGTAATGCTTTTAATTTTGTAGCCGGCTGTCGGCACAATTTTGACCGTGAAATTCGTGCCGTACTTCACCTTCGCGCTCCTACTTACCGCGCCCTCGCCGGACTTGGAAACGGTGATTTTAAATGTCACCACCGTTTTTTCCATAGAGCTAATATACTTTATCAATAAGCTCTCTACCTGCTCCGAGGTAGTAGCGGCATTGATTTTTGTTACCGCCTCATTATATAGAGCTGTCACCGACTTTTGATTGTATTGTTTATTTCCCACATAGGTTTTGAGCGTCGCGATTGCCGCCTTCTTGTCACTTTTTAACTCCTGTGCAATCGTCTGCACGGCAGTAAAGCTTTTTTGAAGGTCT
>ODAI012468692.1_pt1 | contig 19242 bp, 11 predicted proteins | sample 1539321 | NCBI WGS metagenome assembly ODAI01 (sample SAMN02144231, study PRJEB22623) | gut metagenome | biome: sheep rumen | host: Ovis aries | place: New Zealand
ATGATGGCAGTCTTTATGGTCTTTGTGATCGGAGCTCTGTTTCTGGCAGAGAACCGGTTCGGAAAAGATCTGGAATAGAAAACTGCCCGGGGATCCGGAATCTATAGCGGAAGCCGCGGAATATATGGCTGAAGCTGCGGAATATATTGCCGAAACCGCGGAATATATGGCTGAAGCTGCGGAATATATTGCCGAAACCGCGGAATATATGGCTGAAGCTGTCAAGTATATACAGCCGAAGCCGCGTGCGGGGAGGATTCTTCGGATTCGCTTGAAGAGAATTTGATTTGCAGGCTGCCTCAGGGCGGCAGGCCCCCGGCCTGCACTCATTTCAGGAGAAACTATTTTGGCGTTGAACAGAGACAGGAAAGCCGGGACAAAGCCTGGAAATGGCTGGGTCAGAGACCGGAAGAAATTCGGGGCGGGGCCGCCCGTCCAATATCCTTTCTCCAGAGAAAAAGATCCCTTTGATGATGGAGAGGGGGAAGATCCTGCAGACGGAGAAAGCTTCGGTCAGGACCTGCCTGAAAGGGAGGATCCTACCGGTGAAAACGGCGCGGCAGCCGGCAGCACTGCCGGAGAGAAAATTCCGGACGAAAACGGCGCGGCAGCCGGCAGCACTGCCGGAGAGGAAATCCCGGACGAAAACGGCGTGGCAGCCGGCAGCACTGCCGGAGAGGAAATCCCGGAGGAAGACTTCGCGGCAGCCGGCAGTCCTTCTGCAGAGGAGGATTCTGCAGAAGACTTCCCGGATCTGCCCGGGGCCGGGGAAGATAGGAACAGCGCGGGGGCTTCCCCGGAAGAAGGATATGTCTATGACCGGACTTCCGGTCCGGAGAAAGCCGGAGAAAGCCCGGATACCTCTGACGCCTCTGACGGAACCCACGGTTCGGAAGGGACCGGAGAAAGCCCGGATGCCTTCGCTGCGGAACAGGATGAGGAAAAAAAAGGAGAGATCGAAAATTCAGGCCGCAGAGGCCTTCTGTCAGGTCCTTCTTTGAGCGTACCGGCTATTGTCGGAGCCGGAAATGAGAAGATCGCGGGGTCTGTAGACCGGATCAGAAGATCCATGACTAAGAAACGGGTGGAGATGATCCGTATGGTGATCCGCACTGCAGCCGCCGGTTTTTTCGCCATTCTGTTTCTGATGCCGATCGTCCTGACCATCACCAACTCCTTTATGACTTCTTCCGAGATCAGCGCCAACTACGGCATGATCTTCGCGAAAAGCAACGGTGTACGCGTCTTTATCAGCAAGACGGTCAACCTCAAGTTTATTCCGGACATTATTTCCTTTGATCAGTACTTCAAGGTCCTTTTTCTAAGCCCTGAGTATCTGATGAAGTTCTGGAACTCCTTTTTTTATGTCGTACCCATTGTCGTATTTCAGCTTGCGGTCGCTTCTCTTGCGTCCTACGGGTTTGCCAGATACAGGGGCAGGGTCAGGGAAATCATTTTCTTTTCCTATATTATATTGATGCTGATGCCCTATCAGGTCACACTGGTGCCCAATTATCTGGTTTCGACCTGGCTGAATATCATAGATACCAGGTGGGCCATTCTGCTTCCGGGTTTCTTTTCCCCGTTTGCGGTCTATATGCTCACTAAATATATGAGGAGAATTCCGCGATCTTTATATGAGGCAGCGGAGATCGACGGGGCAGGAGAGTGGCAGATTTTTACCAGAGTATGCCTGCCCAACTGCAGAGGCGGACTGGCTTCCATCGCCATCCTGATCTTCATAGATTACTGGAACATGGTCGAGCAGCCCCTGATCCTTCTGTCAGACGACCAGCTCCATCCGCTTTCTGTGTTTTTGTCCCGGATCAATTCGGGAGAAATTTCACTGGCCTTTGCGGTCGCGGTCATTTACATGGTCCTGCCTATGATGGTTTTCCTCTACGGAGAGGATTATCTGGTGGAAGGAATCATCTACCAGGGCGGCATCAAGGAATAGGCGTATACAGTCAGGGAAACCCGGGAGGATCCGGGGTCCTGCAGCAGCTGTTTTACATAAAAGAGAAACAATGATGTGCCGGAGCAGAGCGAATGGTGAAAGCAAGAGGTACATTCCGGAGGGATAAAGAGAGAGCATGAATATCGAAGATAAAGAACTGGAGCTGTTTCGGAAGAGCCAGAGACGGAAAGATATCATCAAGAATATTGTGATCGTGTTTCTGCTGATTCTGCTGGCATTGACCCTCTTTTCAAGGACCATCATGAATCTGACGCTGCCTGAGGTGGCAACACATGTGGTGGCAGAGGGAGAGGTCTCTCCGAAGATCCGCGGGCAGGGAACGGCAGAGGTCGATAATCCCTACTCGGTGACTGTGGCCCAGTCCAGAACCATCCAGAGTGTCGCCGTCCGGGAAGGGCAGGCTGTCAAGCGCGGAGATGTGATCTACCACCTCGAGGACACTGAGTCTGAGGAACTCCGCACAGCCAGACAGGAGCTTGAGGACGCCAAAGCCAGCTTTACCAGGCGGGTCTTCGACGGAACTCTCCCCGACAATGAGATCACCAGAATGAGGGCGGGGAATTACCGCTCGGATGACGAACTGCAGTCGGCAGTCGGCTCAATCAACCGTCAGTACGAGGCGGCTCTCAAGGAAAAGAATCTTGCCAACGCGGAATATGAAAAGATCAACGCCAGGTATGAGGCGGAGAACAATGAGGACACCACTCCCACCTACAATCCGGGGGATTATAATGAGAATCCGGGAGACGGATCGGGCGCGGAGGCAGAGGCCAAAGCCGGCAGTCCGAATGGAACCGTGGCTGCGGCGTCCGGGGACCTGGTACTGGCGGACGTAGATATGGAAGAGGAACTGGCGGTCATGGCCTCGACCGGATATACTCAGTCGAAAAAGGTCAAGGAACTCATTAAGAAGCTGGAGAAGGCCAATATCCGCAAGCTTGAGGCGGAGCTGAACTATGAAGAGATCTCGGCGGAGCGTGAACGGATCCTCAATATTGTCAATGCGGAGCTGGACCTGAAAGGCTATCAGGATGCCATAAACAAGGCACAGGCCAAGGTGGAAAAACTCCAGAAAGAAGAGATCGGAGCCTCGATCACATCTCCTGTCGACGGTATAGTGACTTCACTGAACCTGGGCGCGGGTGAGATGACTTCCGCGGACTCCCCGGTCGCGATCATCAGGATCAGCGGAAAGAAACTCACAGTGAGCTTTTCCGTGACCAAGGAACAGGCTCAGAAACTGAAAGCCGGGGACGCGGCTGCTCCCCAGAATCCCTGGGAATATGACGACTCCTTTAAGGCAACCCTGCGTCAGATCACCGCGGACAGCAGTGATCCGCAGAACTCACGTCTGCTGAAGTTTGAGATTGACGGCGGCAATGTCACTGCCGGAGATACAGTCAAGCTGCAGATTGCCGAAGCCTCCAAGGATTATGAGCTGGTCGTTCCGAATTCCGCGATCAGAAGCGACGCCAACGGCAATTTTGTCCTGGTTCTGAAGACTAAGCAGAGCCCTCTTGGAAACCGTTACTTTGTCTCCAGAGAGAATGTGAAGGTGCTTGCCAAGGACGATACAAATTCGGCGGTCAGCGGGGCTCTGGGGGCCTATGACTACGTGGTCACCACTACTGACGACAAGATGGTAACTTCGGGAGACCAGGTGCGCCTGGCCAACGAGGTAGAGTCCGACGACTGATCCTGAGCGGCACAGACCTTGGACAGGGATGCCGGCCTCATACGTAATTGGAACCGGGGGAATTCTTTCCCCCGGTTATGACAGTTTTTTATTCTTCATCGCGAAATACCCGTGACTTCAGGCGCGGGATACACGCGCAAAGAAGAAAATTCGCTTCATCGTGGGTACATCCCGCGATGAAGAATAAACGCTCCGCGAGGATGCCCACGCGTGCGGTGCGGAAAATGATGCCCTTACGGGCATCCCGCACGCAGGGCGCAAGACTCGCGAGCGAGTCTTGAATCTTCATCGCGAAATACCCGTGACTTCAGGCGTGGGATACACGCGCAAAAAAGGAAATATTTTAAGGAAACAATGGAAAAAGCAGACAGCAGGGGCGGCAAATTGAATAACAGAGCAGTCAGCGCCTGCAGGACAGGGCTGCAGAAAGCCAGGGCGGGCCTTGCGAGTCTGGCCCGGAAGATGCGGCTCTGGCAGAAGGCCGGTCTGCTGATCTGCGTTCTTTTCTGGATCTCTTCCTATGTGATCGGCATTGTCTGTGCCCGGCTCACAGAAGGGATGCCCGATCAGAATTATGCGTCCAGATGGGCACTGGAGGGAGGAAGTTCTCAGGTCAGTGCCTTTTTTTCTGACAATGCCCTGTTTTCCGATGAATCTGTGGACGCCATGCAGATGTATCTTTCGGGCAAAATGATGGAGGCTTCTCTGGGACTGTCCGATCAGCAGATCGAGAACGGCGCCCGCCTTTACGATGTCTGCTACTGCGGCCTCGGAATGGCAGAGATCTCGACCCCTTCCGATTCTGTCACAGTCACTGCGATCGGCGTGGGAGGAGATTTTTTTAATTTTCATCCTCTGAAGCTGATGTCGGGATATTATTTTTCAGAAGATGAGTCCATGAAGGACAGAATCCTTCTCGATGACAGGACGGCATGGAGGCTCTTCGGATCCCCTTATATCGTGGGAGAATCTGTCGATATCGGTGGAATTTCCCATTACATAGCCGGTGTGTTCAAGGCGCCGACAGAGCGTTTTTACAAACAGTCCGGGATGGGGGATTATCTGGTCTACATATCCTATGATTCCCTGTGCAAATACACGGAGAAGGGAACTCCGGGCGGCAGTGAGGGCTCCGAGGGCACGGATGACTCCATGATGGATGCTTTTGCTCCCGCAGAACAATTTACTCCCGCACAAAACTTTGTCCCCGCGGAAAGTGCTCCCGCAGAAAATGCTCCCGCAGAAAATGCTCCCGCGGAGAACGAGATTGCTGTGGATGCCGGCGGCGGGACAGCCATGAGAAAGGTCGTTCTGCCGCAAGCGGGCAGGACGGCTATGTGGAAGCCTGAGACGGGTCCCGCGGTTAGGGCATCTGCCGACGGGAGACTTGTCGCTTTTGACAGTGTCAATGACCTGGCGGATCAGGACGCGGGCGAGGAGGACGGCGACGCCGGCTCCGGGGAAGAAAACACCGCTTCCGGTTCAGCAGGAGGTTCTCCCGGCTCCGATGAAGGGGAAATAGGAGAAGATGATGACAGAATCACCGCAGATGACACTCCGGTCGGAGAAAGCCTGAACCGCGGTGACAGCGGCTACCCGGGCAGCGGAGACGGGGAAGAAAAGGCGGAAGTCAACCGCGCAAGGATCAGCTGCTATGAAGCGGTCCTTCCCAATCCCATCACTCACTTTGCCCTCAATACTCTGAAGTCCTGTCTGACGGAAAACGGAGTGGACGCAGGACAGATGACTATAGTTGAAAATACTGGGAGATTTGATGCCCGGCGTCTTGCCCTTATGATGGCACAGCCCGGGCTGCGGAGCATGCAGTCAATGGCCATCCGCTATCCCTACTGGGAAAATGTGGCGCTCGCCTGGGAGGATGTGCTGATTCCTTTCGCCTTCCTTGAATTGTTCATGAGATTTTCACCGTTTTTATTCCTCCTCTTCCTGCTGTTGTGGTATGCTACTCACAGGAGCTGGACAGTGGGCGGCTGGATTCAGAAAGCGCGTGAAAAGATGTATGACCGTCAGGCGGAGCGGATCTACGGCAGCAGTCCGGAGACGGAGGCCCTTGCCCGGGAGGCGGGTGCGGATCCGGAAGCTCTGCCGGAGGACGCAGAAGCCTCTCCGGCTGATTCAGACCCGAAGGGAACGCTTCCGGGTGCGGAGTCCGGGCCTGAACCGGTTCAGGCAGATGCCGGGAGCCCTCCGGAGGATACCGCCGGGAAAACGCAGGAGCAAAGACCTGCGGAGAGCGGTTCCGAAGACAGGAACACGCCCCCTTCGCCTGAAGAGCCTGCCGGTACTACCCCTGATCAAAACAGCGCTCAGCTCTGATCGCCTGTTTTTTCTTATGACACGACCCGCGTAAGGAATTTTTCCGCCTGCCGGCGGACACGGGCCGGTCGGGGGGCAGAGGAAAAAAGCAGTTCATCGCGGTCTGCAGTCCTCTGTGAATAGGGTGAGGAGAGCAAAATCCGGATGCCGGGCCTGGCCCGGCGTATACAGGACATTGTCCGGGCGCAATACATAAGGAAAGGATGATCGAAAAGGAAATGAATACGAAAAAAGTAATCAGACGTGCTCTTGCGCTCATACTCGCGGCTGTCATAGCGGTTTCACTGGCGGCCTGCGGCGGAGGCAAGGGCAGCGACAGCGGTTCCGGCAGCAAGCCGGGAAAAAGCGGAAAGACATCGTCTTCTGACGGCCCTTCCATGCCGGAAATTACGATCAAGGACGGTGTGGTCAGGACGAAAGAGGCCAAGATCGATGACCCTGATTTCAGCGCCGACGGCCTTCAGGTTCTGGCTATGGAAAACGACAGGATCTACGGCTTTAGCTACAGTTATGAGGGAGACGGGTTCAGCGGAAATGAGATTGTCAGCTTCAAGAGCGACGGCAGTGATCTGAAGAGAAAGACCCTGGATACCAGCGACAACGAGGAAGTATCGGCATCCGCTTTCTACGGCGGCAATTTCCTCCTCGGTATGGCCCTCTATTCCGATTCCGAGGCCAAGGACTATGTTGATTCCTACGAGGAAGATGGTATTGAAATAGAAGAAGAGGACATACCGGACGAGCTCAGTGAAGACGCATATGCCTCCTTTGAACTCAGGAGCGTCACTCCCGACGGCAAAGTCAACTGGAAGGTCAAGATTGAGCCCGCGGATGCCAGCTACTATTATATCAGCGGCATCTACGCGTCTGAAAACGGCGTGATGGTGGTCTCGAACGAAGGCGTGGACCTCTATTCCCTTAAGGACGGTTCCTACGAAAAGAAACTCTGCAAGACAGATTCCGAGACTTTTGACGGTGTCCTCTACGCCCTGGCGGACGGCACTGTGATCATGCTGGATGACACATCCATGAACAACAAGGTCAAGGTCTATGATGAGGCATCCGGAGAGTTTACGGAAAAGATGGTTCTCCCCTCCGCCCTGCAGAGCGCATCCATCTTCCCCGGCTCCAAATACAGCTTCTATATCGCCTCTGAAGACGGCATTTATGCCGTGGACCTGGGCAGTGGTGAGCTCTATCCCATCGTCAACTATGTCAATTCCGATCTGGACGCGCAGGGAACTCTCAAGGTGATTGAACTGGAGGACGGAAAACTCCTCATCCAGGCATATTCCAGCGACAATAAGCTGGGAGTCTATATCCTTGAGCCTGTCGCTCCCGAGGATGTCGAGGACAAAAAGGAACTCACGCTCGGCGGCTACTATATCGATTCCGAGGTGCGCACACAGGTCATTGACTTCAACAAGGAGAGCAGCAGCTATAGGATCAAGATCCTGGATTACAGCCAGTATGATCTGGACTCGGATTTCAGTGAAGAAAATCTCTCCAGTGACACCACTGGTCTGACAAGGCTGAACACAGATATAGCGACCGGAAACGCGCCCGACATTATGCTTCTGTCTCCTGAGATGCCTGTGAACAGCTTTATTTCCAAAGGCGTGCTTCTGGATATCTCCGACCGGTATGACTCGGACAAGGAAATCGACAAGAGCGATTTCCTGCAGAACGTCGTGGATGCCTTCCGCACAAATGACAAAATGTATGTCGTGGTTCCCGGCTTTACAATTGTCGGCGTATCCGGCAAAGCCAAATATATCGGAGACGGTAAAGACCTGACACTTGATAAGGCAAAAGAAATCGCAAAGTCCAAAGGAATCAGTGAAAGCAGTATTTTCGGCCTGACAGACAGAGCCAGCGTCTTCAGCTCGGCGGTCGAGTTCTCAGGTGACCAGTTCATCGATTCCGAAACCAATACCTGTGACTTCAACAATAAAGAATTCAGGGAGATCCTTGAATTCGCCAAGAGCTGCCCCGAGTCGATCAGTGAAGACCAGTACAACGATTACTTCACACAGTACCTGTCCGACAGCTCGCTTCTCGCGGTTCAGTATATCAATACGCTCTTTGATTACTACTACATGACCAGGCAGCTCTTCGGAGATGTCAATGTGACTGTCACCGGATTCCCTTCAGCAAACAACAAGGGGCCGGCAATTGCCTCTTCCACCGAACTGGGAATCAGCAGCAACGCAGCCGATCCCGACGGATGCTGGCAGTTTGTCCGCCGTTTCCTGACCTCTGATTATCAGATGAATATCGAGTCCGCCCTTCCGATCAGTGAAAAGGCGATTCAGGCACAGGGCCAGAGAATCATTGACCAGAACAGGATGGAAGCCGCGCAGGACGAAGAGATGGACATGCTGGACGGCATCGATTACGAAGAGGACATGTCCGGAGATCTGGTCATTGACGAGGATGCTATGGGAGGCGCTACGATCGAGGAATCCGAGGATCTGACAGGAAAGATCGTAAAAGAAGAGGATTTCGACGGCACCCATGAAGAATACGAAGAGTATCTGAAGGAAGAAGAGGCTCTTGCAAAGGAGTCATCCACCTCTGAGAACGCGGAAGAAGTCATCATCAGCGGAGATGATATCATGGAGGAAGCTGCCGACGGACCCGAAGACACTTTGAGCAGCCTGCCTGAATTCAGCCAGACTGATATTGATGCCATCATGGGCATTCTCAAGGGTCTGAAGTTCCAGGTCAACGGTGAGACAGAAGTCCTGAAGATCATCAAGGAAGAGGCTGCTGCTTATTTCGCGGGCCAGAAGTCAGCGGAGGAGGTCTCCGACATTATTCAGAGCCGCGTTCAGGTTTATCTGAAGGAGAACGAGTAAGTGAAGCAGCAGACATATCTGCGGACATATAGGCAATAGTAATATAGGTAATACAGGTAAAAATACGCCGTGGAGCGATGTGCCTCCGGCGGGCGGAGTGATCCGTCCGCCGGAGGCGTCATGCTGACTTCGGGCAAGTGAGGAAATAAATTCATTTTTTACTGGATGAGGATTTATGCAAAAAGAAATTACCCAGGATAAAATCAGAAATTTCTGCATCGTGGCACACATCGACCACGGCAAGTCCACTCTGGCGGACCGCATGATTGAAAAGACCGGGCTCCTTACCAGCAGGGAGATGCAGGACCAGGTTCTGGATAACATGGAACTGGAGCGCGAAAGAGGGATCACCATCAAATCCCAGGCTGTGCGTCTGGTCTATACGGCGCGGGACGGGGAGGAATATATCTTCAATCTCATTGATACTCCCGGACATGTCGACTTCAACTATGAGGTCAGCCGGTCTCTGGCGGCCTGCGACGGAGCCATTCTGGTGGTGGACGCGACGCAGGGAATCCAGGCACAGACCCTCGCCAATGTATATCTGGCCCTGGAGCACAATCTGGATGTCTTTCCGGTCATCAACAAGATCGATCTGCCCTCGGCGGAACCGGAGAAGGTTCGCGAGGAGATTGAGGATGTCATCGGTCTTGATGCCTCGGAGGCACCCCTGATCTCCGCCAAACAGGGAATCGGAGTGGAAGATGTGCTGGAAGCCGTGATCAGGGACATTCCGGCCCCGGAGGGAGATCCGGACGCCCCGCTCAAGGCGCTGATCTTTGACTCCCTCTACGACTCCTACCGGGGAGTCATTGTGTTCTGCAGGCTGCGCGACGGCAGGATCCGGCGGGGAACAAAGGTGAAAATGATGGCTACAGGAGCTGTGGCCGAAGTGGTCGAAGTCGGATACTTCGGTCCCGGCCAGTTTATTCCCTGTGAGGAACTGTCCGCGGGCATGGTGGGATATTTTACGGCTTCGATCAAAAATATCCGGGACGCCCGCGTCGGTGATACCGTCACAGAGAGTGAGCGACCCTGCGATGAGGCCCTGCCCGGCTATAAGAAGGCCCAGCCCATGGTTTACTGCGGGCTCTACCCTTCCGAGACACCCAAATATCCCGACCTGAGGGACGCGCTTGAAAAGCTTCAGCTCAATGATGCCTCGCTCTTTTTCGAACCTGAGACGTCACTGGCTCTGGGATTTGGATTCCGCTGCGGTTTCCTGGGCCTTCTGCACATGGAGGTCATTCTGGAGCGTCTCGAGCGCGAATACGACCTGGACCTGATCTCCACGGCTCCCGGCGTTGTCTACAAGGTCTTTAAGACAGACGGGACCATGATGGAGCTGACCAATCCCTCCAATCTGCCCGAACCCACTTCCATCGACCGTATGGAAGAACCCATCGTCAATGCCGAGATCATGGTCACGACCGAGTTTATCGGTCCCATCATGCAGCTGTGCCAGGAGCGCCGCGGCCGTTATATCAGCACAGACTATATCGAGACGACCCGTGCTGTGCTCAAATACGAGCTGCCGCTCAACGAGATCATCTACGACTTTTTCGATGCCCTCAAGTCCAGGTCCAGGGGCTATGCTTCCTTTGACTATGAACTCAAGGGATATGAAGAATCCAGGCTGGTCAAGATGGACATCCTGGTCAACAAGGAGCCCGTCGACGCGCTCTCCTTTATTGTACACGCGGACGGTGCCTACGAGCGGGGACGCAAGATGTGCGAGAAGCTCAAGGAAGAGATCCCGCGCCAGCTCTTCGATGTGCCGATCCAGGCAGCTGTCGGCGGCCGTGTGATCGCCCGCGAGACTGTGCGCCAGGTGCGCAAGGATGTCCTGGCCAAGTGCTACGGCGGCGATATTTCCCGAAAGAAGAAGCTGCTTGAGAAACAGAAAGAGGGCAAGAAGCGCATGCAGACCGTGGGCAATGTCGAGATACCCAAAGAGGCATTTATGAATGTCCTCAAGCTCGACACTCAGTGACACGGTGAGAAGGGGTTCCCGGGCCGTCGGCCCGGGAACTTCACAGGTGTAAGTTGTGTATTTTTTTGAAGAAAAGAAGTGGAATCAGGGGACAGACATTGTGCAGGAATGCAGTGACGCAGTGTCTGTCCCCTTGTATCATACAGGCGGTCAGATGACCGGTCCTCTGTCGCTTTACCTGCACATACCCTTCTGCGTCAGAAAATGCCGCTACTGCGATTTCCTCTCGGGGCCGCAGGACGAAGAGACCAGAGAGGCCTATGTGCGGTCCCTGATCCGGGAGATCGAAGAGCAGTCTGTGTGTCCCCGGGGCACTTGCGTCGACACAGTTTTTTTCGGAGGAGGGACTCCGTCGGTTCTGACGGGAGGACAGATCGCAGGGATCATGGAGGCATTATACGGCTTTTTTTCAATCCGGGAAGATGCCGAGATCAGTATGGAAATGAACCCCGGGACGGCAGATGCCGAAAAGCTGCTGGCCTTTATGAGCGCGGGGATCAACCGCCTGTCCATGGGCATTCAGTCCATGAGGGACGATGAGCTCAAAACCCTGGGCAGGATCCATACCGCGCAGGAAGCCCGCAGCAGTTTTGAGCTGGCAAGAAAAACAGGATTTGACAACATCAATGTGGACCTTATGAGCGCCCTGCCGGGACAGAGTTTTGAGAGCTGGCAGTATACGCTGGGAGAGGCGGTCCGCTGGGCTCCGGAGCATATCTCCGCCTACAGCCTGATCATCGAGCCGGGGACTCCCTTCTCCTCCATGTACGAAAACGGCACACTTCCCCCCCTTCCCGATGAGGACACGGACAGGGAAATGTACCATTTTACAAAGGACTTTCTGGCGGAACATGGCTATCTGCGCTACGAGATTTCCAACTACGCGCTTGCCGGAAGAGAGTGCCGCCACAACAGCGGCTATTGGACAGGGCATCCCTATCTGGGTTTCGGAATCGGTGCCGCGTCCTATGTGAACGGGATCCGGTTCTCCAACGATTCTGATCTGAGCGAGTATTTGAAAGCCTTTCCGGGTGACCGGAGCCATGGCGGTCCGGCAGGCACAGCGCGCGCAGAACAGCACCGTCTTTCCGGGGAAGAACAGATGGAGGAATTCATGTTCCTGGGACTGCGCATGACTGCGGGAGTGAAGGACCAGGTATTTTTTGAAAGATTCGGGGAAAAGATTTCGGACATTTACGGCCCTGTCCTTGACAGGCATATTTCACAGGGAGTCCTGGAGAGAACGGAGGGCGGATACAGGCTCACCGACAGGGGAGTGGATGTGAGCAACTATGTGCTGGCGGACTATCTGCTGCAGTAGAGTTTCCTATCAGATCCGGTTTTCCCGTATATCCCGGATCATCAGGCGGATGAGGACCGCCGCCACCAGCAGGGAGCCGATCTCCGCGCAGGGGGTCGCCCACACGATCCCGTACATGCCCATGAGGGTTTTGAACAGGAGCATCAGGGGAATATCCATGCATCCCTTGCGGAGAATGGAGAGCAGGAAGGAGCTGATCCTCCTGCCGGATGCCTGAAAGACGGTATTGGTCAGGTAGCATATGGACGCGAGAGGAGTCGCCAGGGCGATGACACGCAAAAACGCGCTGCCGAAGCTGACAGAGGCCTCCTCGGCGATGAAAAAACTCACCAGTCCGGGAGCGAAGGAACGGAACATCAAAGTGCAGACAAGGTTAAAGAGCAGACCGACCGCTCCTGTGAAAGCAATCGATTCTTTCAGCCTGCGGAAGTTCCCGGCTCCGAAATTATATCCCAGCAGGGGGAGCACGCCCTGTGTCAGGCCCATAGTGGTATTAAAGGCCAGCATATTGATCTTTTTGGCGACGCCCATACCAGCCACAGCCGCGCTGCCGTATTCACTGACAAGGGAGTTTGCCACAATGTTGGAGAGCATAGCCATGGATGTGGCCAGCGCGGCGGGAACGCCGATCGAGACCACTCCGGAAGGGATGCCTTCTCCCAGCGTAAAATCGGATGGGGACAGGGTGAGTACCTGGTGGTCTCTGTGCCTGTAAATATAAATGAGAAAATAGACGAAGGCGGCAGTATTGGAGAGACAGGTCGCCACGGCGGCTCCGGTCACTTCATGGCCGGGAGGAAGAATGACAAACATAAAGAGGGGATCCAGAATAATATTGAGGACGCCGCCCATGGACATACCGAAACCCGCCTCCCTGGCAGCACCCACTGAGCGCACAAGGTGACCGCAGAGGACGTTGCCCACAGTCGGGACCGCTCCGACGATCATGGTCCAGAACATGTAGTCATAGATATAGGGATAGGAGAACTGATCCCCGCCGATCGATAAAATAAGACGGCTGCGGAGCAGGGCAATGATCACTGAGTACAGAACAGCTGCCGCAAGCCCCCCGTAAAAACAGAAGGCAAAAGCCTTGCGGGCATACCGGGGGTCCTTTCTTCCAAGCGCGCGGGAGATTACACTGGCTCCGCCGATTCCGAAGAGATTGGCGACTGCTGTCAGCAGGATATAGACCGGCATACAGACAGAGAGGGCAGCAACCATTGCCGCGTTTCCTGTTCTTCCGACAAACCAGGTGTCAGCAAAATTGTAGATGATATTGATCAGCTGCGTGATGATCGTGGGCACAGCCAGAGAGAGAACGGCTTCCGGTATCGGCGCCGATTCGAAGAGGGCTATGCTTCTTCTTTCTGAAGTATTTAAGGAACTCATTTCTGCTTTCACCTCTGATGTGTAAGACTCGTCTGAAAAACGCGCAAAAGCGTGAAAAAAACGAACAGGAAGGGGATGTCCGGCAGGCGGAACATCGGCTGGACCCGTCCCTCACCGGAGAGAGAGTTCCGCTCCGGGGATGCCTGACAAATGAGACATCGGCAGGATCCATTCCTCACCGGGGATGTCTGAATCTTATTTTATCATTATTGCGGAGGAAATATAAGGCTGTCCACACCTCTTAGAAGGGCGCGAGAATTAAAAAAGTAAATGCTACTATCAGGACTCTCAGTTGCGTTTACCTTCGCACAAGTTGCATTTAATCTTTCACACGCATAATCCTGCTTTACCTGTAATAACACTGCAGCCTCTTTTTGCGGGTAAGCACCCTGCGTCCCACGGACGCATGGCAGGCTTTTTGGGACGGCCGGGGTTCGGGGCAGAGCCCCGCGCAACCTGTACCTGACCGCTAAAGTGAGCTGATACGGACTTCCCGCGTACAATAGATGTGCGAAACCGAAGGCAGTATCAGTTCCTGCAGGCTTCCCGGTTTCGGCACGGACAGGACACGCGGGAAGGATGTGTCTGTCAGGGGGACCGTGGAATAACCACGCCGACGAACTCCTGTGAGGAGCGTGGCTTATGCCGCGAAAGCCCCTTGACTGACACATAGTATCAGCGTCCTCTTCCGGCTGTTACTGTGAAGTGTGCGTTTGAGCGGGGGGCGGGGCCTCTATGCCCGGGTCTGACTGTTGCCTGCAGGGGTGGGCGAAAACGCACACGGTCTTTCATACTGTTGAAATCCTTCTTCCTTTGGTGGTATGTTCATATCTCCTTCTGACAGCAGTGGAAGGAAACAGATATGAGCAGACTTATACCCGGTAACCAGAAACATCTGACACTCGAAGACAGGATCTTCATTGAAAACTCGCTGAACGAAGGACGTTCCTTCAAGGAGATCTCCCGCTATCTGTGCAAGGATCCGTCCACCATCTCCAGGGAAGTCAAAAACCACAGGCTTTCCGACTGGTACCATAAAGGCACCTTCTACAATGCACACAACTTCTGCATACACAGGTATCACTGCAAAAAGACCAATGCCTGCCAGAAGATCGTCCTCTGCGGGGTCAAATGTGCTTCCTGTCCCACCTGTAACCAGACATGCAGGGATTTTGTCCTCGAAAAATGCACCCGGCTGGACAGGGCTCCGCATGTCTGCAACGGCTGTGATAAAAAACTCAGCCGCTGTACCATTGCCCGCAAATATCAGTACAACGCCCGCTTTGCCGACAGGAAATACAGGGAAGTCCTGACAGGCACCCGGACCGGCATCAACATCACACAGAAAGAACTGAGGAAGATCGATAAGGTCATCACTCCTCTGATCATTCAGGGGCAGTCCCCTTATCAGATAGTCACCAATCATCCCGAGCTTTCGATATCTGCGCGGACCATGTACACCTATCTGGACAACGGCCTTTTTACCGCCAGGAATATCGATCTAAAGCGCAAGGTAAAGTTCAAACCGCGGAAAAACCGGAAGGCACAGATCTCCAGCCGCGAGATCTTTAAGGGCAGGACATTCGAGGACTTTCAGGCCCTTGGTCTTGAAAACTGGGTAGAGATGGATACTGTCCATTCCTCGAAAGGATCCGGCAAAGTACTCCTGACATTTTTACTCAGGAAAGAAAAACTGTTCCTCGCATTTGTGATGAACCGCAATACGACCGGGGCTGTCCGTCTGGTGTTTGACAGGCTCGAAAAGAGGCTGGATACCTATACTTTTCTCTCTGTCTTCGGGACCATACTGACAGATCGCGGGACAGAGTTTGGGGACCCGGACTCTCTGGAAAACGGCATTGAGGGCATCGTCAGGACAAGCATCTATTACTGTGATGCCATGCGCAGCTGCCAGAAGCCCGGTGTGGAAAATGTACATACGATGCTGCGTATGATACTGCCCAAAAAGACTTCTTTTGAGTTCCTGACACAGTGGGATGTCAACCTGATCGTGAACCATATCAATTCCACTCCCAGAAAAAGCCTCGATGGGAAAACACCTTATGAGGCGGCCCGGGAGTCACTGGGTGAAGAAGTCCTGAAAAAATTTCAGCTTAGGCCGATCCCTCCCGATGAGGTAAACCTGACGCCTAAGCTGATACGATACAACCGTTAACCACTCTCTCATAATCTGCTGTCAGACTGGATGCGACTTTCACATTTTTCAATGAGGCCGGTTGCATTTAGTCCAGCACACTAAATGTCCAGCGGTCTTTTTCGGATGTCTGGAAACAGAAAATTTGGGGAGAAGTTATTACGATCATAACTATAATAAGCTATTTTTGCGTCAGAAACTATTGATTTTACTTAACTTTTAAAGGTGCAGTTGCATTTAGTCCTGCACATGCGTTTACTTTTGCAATTCACGTCTTAGAAGGGCGTGGACATGTAACTCGTGGACATGTAACGTTTGCGCGCGGCATGTAACTCGTGGACATGTAACGCTTGCGCGCGGCATGTACAAATTTTATCCCCTTTGTTATAATTTTCTTGTACCTGACCAGCCCGGAATCCGGCGCAGACCGGCTTTTTTCAAAACAGGATAAAACAGGATTCAGAAAGAGATGAAAATAAGATGTAATGTCTGCTGCCATCAGTGTGCTCTGGAAGAGGGGCAGACCGGTGCCTGCGGGGCAAGAAAAAATGTCAGGGGCAGGGTGACCGCCTCCAACTATGGCAGGCTGACTGCCCTGGCTCTCGATCCGATCGAAAAGAAACCGCTGGCCAGATTCCATCCGGGGACCAGCATCCTCTCTGTGGGCAGCTACGGCTGCAGCCTCCGATGTCCTTTCTGCCAGAATTACGAAATTGCCGCGGCCAGGGAAAAAAAGACTGGCCTGCCGTCAGACAGGCCGGGACCTCTTGTATATCCCGATGGAAGGTCGGAGCGCAGACTGGACTCCGCCGACTACAGTCCGGAGGAACTCTGTGATCTGGCCCTGGAACTGCGGGGCCGGGGCAACATAGGGATTGCCTTCACCTACAACGAGCCGCTGATCGGCTGGGAGTTTGTGCGGGACACGTCCAGGCTGTTTCATGAGAACGGAATGAAGACGGTCATAGTTACCAACGGAATGGCGTCGAAGGAGGTTCTCGGGGAGATCCTCCCCTATATCGATGCCATGAACATTGATCTGAAGGGCTTTACTGAGGAATTTTACAGAGATTTTCTGGGCGGAGATCTCAATATGGTAAAGGATTTTATAGCGGAGGCGGCACAGGGCTGCCATGTGGAACTGACAAAGCTCATCATCCCCGGCAAAAACGACAGCGAAGAGGAGATGCGCGAGATGACCGCATGGATCGCTTCGCTCTGCGGCGGCCGCGGAAGCCGGATTCCCCTTCATGTATCCCGCTATTTTCCCAGATATAAATGGAAGGCTCCCGCGACAAAAGTGGAGACCGTGTATCGTCTGGCTCAGATTGCCCGCGAGACACTTGATTACGTCTATACGGGCAACTGCTGATTGTTGAAAAGACTTGCGCGCGAGTCTTGAAAAGACCTGCGGGCGGGTCTTGAGGAAGGAGGAAAAGATGTCGATCTCAGGCGCAGTGATGGTACCTCATCCGCCGATTATCCTTCCGGAAATCGGACGCGGCGAAGAAAAGAAGATTCAGGCGACAAGGGACGCCTATCAAAAGGCCATGGCTTTTGCGGCTTCCCTGCGGCCGGAGACAGTGATCATCGCGTCGCCGCACAGTGTGATGTACAGCGACTATTTTCATGTATCCCCCGGCGTGGACGCGAAGGGGGATTTTCGCCGTTTCCGTGCCCGGAATGTGCGCATTGAGGCCAGGTACGATTATGAACTGGTCCACACTCTCTGCGGAATCTGTGACCGGGACGACTTTCCCTGCGGAACCATGGGAGAGAGAGACCCGGAACTGGACCACGGGACCATGATCCCCCTTTATTTTCTGAATCAGCACCTTGATCCCGGGTCCTATCAGGTGGTGAGGATCGGTCTGTCCGGCCTTCCCCTGACGGATCATTACCGGCTGGGACAGAAAATCAGCGAAGCTGTGGAAAAACTCGGCAGGCGGGCTGTATTTATCGCCAGCGGAGACCTCTCCCACAAGCTGAAAAAGAACGGGCCTTATGGTCTGGATGAAAACGGTCCCGTCTATGACGAGAAAATCATGGATGTCATAGGGCGGGCGGATTTTGACGAGCTCCTCGATTTTGACGAGACCTTCTGCGAACGCGCCGCTGAGTGCGGCCACCGCAGCTTTGTCATGATGGCAGGCGCCCTTGACGGCATGGCGGTCCGCCCTCACAGGCTCTCCCACGAAGGAACTTTCGGAGTCGGCTACGGGGTCTGCACATATCAGGTGACAGGAGAGGATCAGATGCGGCGTTTTCTGGATCTCTGGAAAGAGAAAAAAGAGAAAGAACTCATGCTCAGGCGGTCGGAGGAAGACATTTATGTCCGGCTTGCCCGCAAAGGTGTCGAATACGCCGTCAAAAAACACAGGACCCTGCCCGATGCGGAGGTTTTTGAATTTCTCAATGCTTGCGGAGAGCCGCAGGAGGAGCTTCTCCACCGGCAGGCGGGAGCCTTTGTCTCGATCCATAAGGACGGGAGGCTTCGCGGATGCATAGGCACGATCGGACCGACCTGCAGCTGCATAGCAAAGGAAATTGCCCAGAACGCCCTCAGCGCGTCCACCCGCGATCCCCGCTTTCCCGCCATCCGGCCCTCAGAGCTGGATTCACTGGAGATTACTGTCGATGTCCTCGGAGATACCGAAAAAATCAGTTCCCCGGACCAGCTCGATGTCAGGCGCTATGGTGTGATCGTCTCCAAGGGGCGCAGGAGAGGACTGCTGCTTCCCAATCTGGACGGAGTCGATACCGTGGAGGAACAGATTTCCATCGCCCTGCAGAAGGCGGGCCTTGACACCGACGAGGAAGACTACCAGCTGGAGCGGTTCGAGGTCGTCCGCCATTATTGATTGCCGGACTGCATCCGGACAGTGACAGGATAAATACTGATATAATAAAGATTTCACAAGCTGAAAAGAGGTTGATATGAAAAATCTGAACGGGAGATGTGTCCTGCTGGGCATCACAGGCGGAATCGCGGCCTACAAGATGGCGAATGTTGCCAGCGCCCTGCACAAAGCCGGCGCCAAAGTACATGTCATTATGACAGAGAACGCCACAAAGTTTATCACTCCGCTGACCTTTGAGACCCTGACAGGCAGCAAGTGTATGGTGGATACATTTGACCGGGACTTTCAGTTTGACGTGCGGCACATCTCTGTTGCCAAAGAAGCCGATCTCATACTGATCGCCCCCGCCACGGCAGACATCATCGCGAAGATGGCACATGGAATTGCGGATGATATGCTGACCACTGTCGTTCTGGCAGCCAAATGCAAAAAGCTGGTCTCCCCCTCCATGAATACAGCGATGCTGGAAAATCCCATCACTCAGGACAATATTGCCCTGCTCAGAAAATACGGTTTTGAGATCATCGATTCTGCCAGCGGTTATCTGGCCTGCGGAGATACCGGAAGCGGCAAGCTCCCTGAACCTGAAGTTCTCTGCCGCTGGATCGAGCGTGAGATCGCTTACCCGGACAAACCCATGAAGGGGAA
>ODAI011159919.1_pt1 | contig 19241 bp, 9 predicted proteins | sample 1539321 | NCBI WGS metagenome assembly ODAI01 (sample SAMN02144231, study PRJEB22623) | gut metagenome | biome: sheep rumen | host: Ovis aries | place: New Zealand
ACCTTCACCACGCTGGTCACCTTTGGCGGAGCCTTCTTCGCCTCGTTCCCCTTGTTCTATTCCACCAGCTTCGGCGGAGCCTACTGGCTGTGGATGATCATCCTGTTCTCGTTTGTGCTGCAAGCCGTCAGCTACGAGTTTCAGAACAAGACCGACCGCTCCGTCTTCGGTCCCTACGCTAAGTACGTCCGACTGCCTGGACCACGCACGTTCCAGACGCTGCTGGTGGTCAACGGCGTGTTGGGCCCGCTTCTGCTGGGCGGTGCTGTAGCCACCTTCTTTGAGGGAAGCAACTTCATCGTCGAGAAGAACAACCTTATCGACGGCAGCATGCAGCCCGTCATCAGCCAGTGGGCCAACGCCTCCCACGGTCTCGATGCGCTGCTCAACGTCTGGGTGCTGGTGTTCGGACTGGCCGTGTTCTATCTGGCGCGCACGCTGGGCACGCTCTACATTATTAATAATGTGAACGACTCGTCCATCCGCACTCGTGCCACCTATCGGCTGGCTGGTGCGGCCTTCGTGTTCGTAGCCCTGTTCGTGGTCTATCTGGTCCACCTGCTGCTGAAGGACGGCTATGGCGTCAGCGCCTCGGGCGACATCTGCATGGAGCCCAACAAGTACCTGCACAACCTGCTTGAGCTGCCCTGGCTGCTCGTGCTACTGCTCGTAGGCGTCGGTCTGGTGCTCTTCGGCATCGGCAAGACTCTGTTGTCGAAGACCTACATCGGCGGTATCTGGCCTGCAGGCATCGGCACCTTGCTCACCGTGCTGGCCCTGCTGCTCTGTGCCGGTCTGAACCATACCGCCTACTACCCCTCGACCGCCGACCTGCAGTCGTCGCTTAGCCTCGCCAACTCGTGCAGCAGCGAGTTCACCCTGCGCACCATGTTCTACGTCTCGTTCCTCATTCCCTTCGTGCTTGCCTACATCGTCTACGCCTGGCGCAAGATTGACAGCAAGAAAATCACCAGCGAGGAGATACAGAACGACGAAGAAGCTTACTAAACAACAATGGTAGTTTGCATCGCAGAGAAGCCCAGCGTGGCTGGCGACATTGCCCGCATCATCGGTGCGACAGCCCGTCGCGACGGCTATTACGAAGGAAACGGATATCAGGTGACGTGGACCTTTGGTCACTTGTGTGAGCTGAAGATGCCCGAGGACTACACCCCCATGTGGAAAGCGTGGAGCCTGTCGGTGCTGCCCATGATTCCGCCGCGCTTCGGCATCCGACTGAAGGAGGACCAGGGAGTGAAGAAGCAGTTTGCCACCATTGAACGACTGATGCAGGCCGCCGACGAGATCATCAACTGCGGCGACGCCGGACAGGAGGGTGAGCTCATACAGCGATGGGTGATGCAGAAGGCACAGGCCAAATGTCCGGTGAAGCGCCTCTGGATTTCGTCGATGACCGACGAAGCCATCCGCGAGGGATTCCAGAACCTGAGAAGTCAGGATGAATATCAAACGCTCTACATGGCCGGACTGAGCCGTGCAGTGGGCGACTGGCTCTTAGGCATCAACGCCACCCGGCTCTATACCATCAAATACGGACAGAACAGACAAGTGCTCAGCATCGGTCGTGTGCAGACTCCCACCCTGGCACTGATCGTGAACCGGCAAAAGGAGATAGACAACTTCAAGCCCGAACCCTACTGGGTGCTGGCCACCATCTATCGTGACACCGTCTTCACTGCCACGCAGGGAAAGTTCACCTCCAAGGAAGAGGGCGAGAAAGCATTTAGTCTGATCAAGGACAGGCCGTTCACCATCACCGACGTTCAAAAGAAGAATGGCAAGGAAACTCCTCCATCACTCTACGACCTGACCTCACTACAGGTTGACTGTAACCGCAAGTTCGGCTACTCGGCAGAGATGACGCTGAACCTTATCCAGCAGCTCTACGAACAGAAGCTGACCACCTATCCGCGTGTAGACACCACTTTCCTTTCCGACGATGTCTACCCCAAATGTCCGCAAATCATGAATGGTCTCTTCCAGACTCGTTTCAGCGGCATGGCTCCTTACGCAGACCTGGTCAAGCCACTTGGCGGAAAACCGCTCACCAAGTCGGAAAAAGTGTTCGACTCGTCGAAAGTCACCGACCACCATGCCATCATCCCCACGGGGGTTCCACCACAGAATCTGCCCGACATGATGCGCCAAGTCTACGACCTCATCGCCCGCCGTTTCATAGCCGTATTCTATCCGGACTGCAAGTTTGCGCAAACAACGGTGTTGGGCTGCGTGAAGCCTGATTCCATCGAAGCTATAGAGTTTAAGGTCACCGGGCGCACCATCCTTGACCCGGGCTGGCGCGTGGTGATGAAAAAAGCGGAGAGCTCCGAGAACTCTGAGCCCTCTGAGAACTCCGAGTCCTCAGAGCTCTCAGCCCCCGAAGAGCGCACACTTCCCGTTTTCGCCAAAGGAGAGAGCGGCCCTCACGAGCCCACGCTCAGCGAGAAATGGACCACTCCTCCACCCTACTATACCGAAGCCAGCCTGCTGCGTGCCATGGAGACGGCTGGCAAGCTGGTGGATGACGAGGAACTCAGACGCGTCATGAAGGAGAACGGCATTGGCCGCCCTTCGACACGTGCAGCCATTATTGAGACACTCTTCAAGCGACACTACATACGCAAAGAGAGGAAACGACTGGTGGCTACGCCCACCGGCATGGAACTCATCGACCTCATCCACGAAGAGCTTCTAAAGAGTGCCGAGCTGACTGGCATCTGGGAGAAGAAGCTGCGCGACATTGAGGCAAAGAAATACGACCCACAGCTGTTCATTGAGGAGCTGAAGCGACAGATCACCGAGATTGTGCGGCAAGTGCTGTCAGACCCTTCCAACCGCCGGGTCACCGTGGTGGAAGAACCTGTCAAGCCTTTGTCCAAGACTGGAAAGACGAGTGCCGACACTCCTGCAGAGAAGCCGAAGAGGAAGCGTACAAGCAAGAAGAAAGAGGCTGGAAACATTCAGAAGAAAGCCATAGCGGCAGCCACAGCCATCAGCGATCCGCTGGTGGGTCAGCCCTGTCCTGTATGCGGTCAAGGACACATCATCAAAGGCAAGACTGCCTACGGTTGCTCTCGCTGGAAAGAAGGCTGTACCTTCCGAAAGAACTTTGAATAGCACCCCCCCAGAAAAACAGATATTTCATTCATCCATCGTAGTACAAGAAATGCCGCGCATCAGTAGACAGACTACCAATGCGCGGCTATTTTAATAGAGAAAAAGCTCAGTTGATACTATTTCTTCACTTTATACAATCTGAATGCCATTGCAGGCACATTGTCGTTCAACACTGTCTGGTCCTTCTTGCCCGTGACATCGCACTTCACACTACCCTGAACGGGATGAATCTTCATGGGCTGATCCAGCGTGTTCTCGTCATCCATTGAGCCATTGTGCTGCAGCGTCAAGGTCTCTGCAGTGCGCTCGCCGTTCATGCCGGTCAGGTTGATGCTGATGGCCTGAACCTCCTTGGAGGTGTTCACCACCTTAATGATGACCTCACCCGTGGCACTGTCGAACACCGACGAGGCAAACAGTCCGTCCATGCCTGCCTGACCTGCCACTGGAACCACCTTCTTGCCTTTGGGATCGGCAGGATCCTTTGTGGTGAGCGTGAGCACGTTCGTGCCTTTGTTCTGAGCGTACATTTGCTGAACGAAGTAGCTCACCGACTTGAACATGCGGAGGTTGTCGTACCAAATCATGTCAGGACGCCACTGCCAACCGTCGACATGGGCGAAAAGCGGAGCATAGGTGGCCATTTCAATGATGTCGGCATTGCGCTCAAGACCAGTCATGAATGCTGCCTCGTAGAGCGATGTCTCGAAGTGGTTCCACTTCTTCCCCTTTCCGTGGCAGGCATATTCACCAGCAAACACCTTCGGGCCTTTGCGTGGATAGCTATCGTAACGCAACGCACCACAGTTGGGCCAACGCTCTTTCTCCTTGGCATCGGGTGTGCCGAGGAACCAGTTCTCAGGACGGTAGAAATGCTCGTCGACAAGGTCGGCCTTCTGAGCCCTCATGGCCTCCCAGCCCTTGTCGAACATAGCTCCCTCAGAGTCGGGGCCGCTTGTTCCCACAATCTTGATGTCAGGATACTTGGCTCGTACGGCAGCTACGAAGGGCTTCAGACGCTCATAGTAGGGAGCATCCCACTGCTCGTTGCCGATGCCGATGTACTTCATGTTGAAAGGCTCCGGGTGACCCATCTCGGCACGAATCTTGCCCCACTTAGAGTCGGCAGGGCCGTTAGCGAACTCTATCAGGTCCAGGCAGTCATCGATGAAGGGCTGCAGCTCGTCCATCTTGGCATGAGCCTTCTCACCGTTCTGGAACTGGCAGGCCAGACCCACGCTCAGCACGGGCAGAGGCTCGGCCTTAATGTCCTCACAGAGCTGGAAGAACTCGAAGAAGCCCAGACCGTAGCTCTGATAATAGTCAGCAAAGTAGCGATAGTCAAACGTGTCCTCCCAACGGTTGCGGTTCAGCGGACGGTTCTCCACCGGGCCGATGGTGTTCTTCCACTGGTAACGGGTGTCGAGTGTCGTTCCCTCTACGATACAGCCGCCGGGGAAACGGAACACGCCGGGATGAACATCCTCAAGTGCCTGTGCCAGGTCGCGGCGCAGACCGTTCTCACGGTTCTTATAGGTGTCGACGGGGAAGAGCGACACATGCTCCAGTGCTACGGGGTTGCCGCTGGAGAGGAAAATGCGCAGATTGGCTTTGGGCTCGGTGCGCGACGACTTAATGACAACGGTGTACTTTTTCCATTCGGGGCTGGTCACGTCGAGCTTCACCTCAGAGAAGTTCTGACGTTCATACATGGCTTGCTCATTGATGAGTTGGACGCGAATTTGCGAGTTGCCCTTCGGGGCCTTGGCCCACACCGAGAAACGATACTCCTTGCCTTTCTCAACACCAATGCCGAAATAGCCTTCGTTCTGCAGGCCGGTGCGACGCTCGCGGTGTCCGGGGTCGCTCAGCACCACATAGTGCGGACAACGCTCAAACGGGCCATCGTTCTTCAGCTCCACGTTACCGAACACTCGCCAGCCCATATAGGACTGTGGGAACTCAAAAGAGCGGTTCTTCACAAGCTCGCCGTACAGACCACCGTCGGCAGCAAAATTGATGTCCTCGAAGAACAGACCGTACATCGTTGACGAGACGGGTGCTCCGAGTTTGGCCGTCTTCACCTCCATGAAATGCTGGGCTTGAGCCGACAGCACGCCTGCAAAGGCAAGGGCACATGTTGCTAATCTAAGATTCATTTGTTTTTAGTTATAGTTGAAGTTATAAAATAATCGGTCAACACATGCAAATTTAGTTAAAAATCATATAACTACAAATGAATTTAGAAGAAAATCGCTACTTTTGTATCTCTTTAACGAACTTACAAATCATTTTTTATATAATAAGGAAAGGAGTGAACACATGAAGACGATTCTTGTAGCAGAAGACAACGACAGCAACTACATCCTGATGACCTACATCCTGAGGCGCGACTACCAGTTCCAGCGTGCCAAGAACGGTCAGGAGGCTGTCAACATGGTGGAACAAGGCGGCTTCGACCTGGTGCTCATGGACATCAAGATGCCCATCATGGACGGTCTGGAGGCCACTGCCAAAATCAAGGAGGCGCATCCCGACCTGCCTGTGGTTGCGCTGACGGCTAATGCCTTCGACAGCGACCGCCAGCTGGCTCTGAAAGCCGGCTGCGACGATTTCCTTGCCAAGCCCGTCAGCAGTGAGAAGTGTCTCGCAGTCATTGCAAAGTTCATAGGCAAGTAAAGGAAAATACACTTGGAATCTCCTACTCCTGTCAGATGATGACCGGGTCGGGCAAGACATAAGAAAAGCGGTTGGGACTGTTCCCAACCGCTAATTTATTTTCCGGACTGGCTTTTAGAAAATGGAATTATTTCACCATCACTTTCCTGGTCTTCCCGTCTTGCTTAACAATATAAAGACCTGGCTGGATGACAGTCTCAATACGGCGACCAGCCAGCGTGAAGTAGACGGGTGCTGACTGCTGTCCGGCAACAGTAGCACTGCTGATTCCATTGGGCTCTGCCACGGTGGGTGACTTCACAATGCCGAGTTCCATAATGACGTTACTGCCCTGCACACGCGGCACTGGAATTCCGGTGATATCGTAGAGCTTATTGTAGTTCGTAGGCATGGTGAGCTGGTCCTTCGTCAGCCCGAAGGTGTTAAAGAGTCGTACATACTTGTCGTCATCCACCACGTAGATGCCGGAAAGGCCTTGGTAGCTGCTTTTTTGAAGCTTCACGCCACTGAGTACCACGAGATCGGAATAATCGGTCTCCGACAATTCGGCTACTGTCACCGGACGGGCAACGGCTTCATCGCCAGCAACCGCCTGAACATCAGGTACGATTTCAGAATCGCCTACAAGCTTGTAGACACCGTTACTCACTGTAAGTGTGCCAACCACCATACCATTGAGCACATCATTGCGCTTTGCGGTAATATTGCAATTGCTCAGCACGATATAATCTGAGATGTCGCGAACATATATATCATTTTCATGAACAAGGAGCACTTTGGCATCGCTCAGCTTCAACACTTTCTTGGAGCCTTCTTCAAGAGCCTTGAAAGCAGCAATATTCTCAATAGATGAAGGCTTTTTCACGGTCACTTCACAAGTGGCTTCAAGCGAAGAGTTGGCAGTAACTTTAATGGTGGCTGTTCCCTCGGCAATTCCTCTCACCAATCCATTCTGTGTGACAGTAGCTATAGAAGGATCGCTGCTCTCCCACTCCAGCGTCTTGAGGGCGTAGGATGGTGTGCAAACAGCTTCCAGCTGAATTGAGAAATTCATGTCGACCGTCGCCGTGGCAGGCAGGGTAACAGTCTTCAACACATTCACGTCGACGACGCTGAAAGTAATCAAGCCACTGTTCTCTTCAATGTTGTCAAGTCCCCAGTCGGCAGGGTCGCCCGACCACGACATCAGGTTGGCAGGCGACGTTGATGCGTTCAGCGTCCTCACACGCTTGGTACCAGGGAAGGGGTCGGAGGCGCTTTCCCTTTTCTGATAGCCTCCGGCACGGAGCAGCTCATAATAGTTGTGATCAGGATTGTTGTTCACCTCATTGTAATTCCAAGCACGTGCATTGGTAGAGTCAACGCGGAAGACGAGCATGCCGTGACCGGGCAGATAGGCATTCCATTTATCCTGCTGTCGGTTCTCCACAAAGAAGAACTCCTTGTCGTTCTTTGTGTTGATGCGATAGCCTGTATTGCTCGTGCCGATCGCTTCGAGCGAATAGTCGCCTTCAGCATTTATCAGTTCAGGAGTGGTGAATCCGATGGCATAACGCTCGAAGAGGGAATAGCCGGCGGGGGTACGGCCGTTGTTCAGGTAGCTGCCGCCAGCCATGATGCTCCACTCCCCCGGATGAATGCTCTCGCCACCAGACTGCTCATAGTCGGTATCATAGAAATCGGGCAGGCCAAGCACATGGCCGAACTCATGGCAGATGGTGCCTATGCCATCAATTATCACTGTGTTGGGATAGGCCGTGTAGCCAGCCAGTTCCACAGAGCTGGCATAATCCCAAAGGTAGACCCCATCCTTGACCACGTAACCCCGGTTATAGAGAATCGAACGGTGAGGCCACCACAGACGCTGGTCGTTGCCGCCATAGTTGGAGCCGTTGCCGGCAAGGAGGAAATAAATCATGTCCACCGTTCCGTCGTTGTCGCGGTCGTAGTTCTGAAAGTTAATCTCCGAGTCGGCAGCCGTAACGGCAGCATTCAGAATGGCAACCGCATTGTTCGAGCCTTCGGCATCATACTGACTATAGTTCACCTTATAGGGTCCGAAAACATCGAATTCAGGCTTGAACTTACCTCCTGAGTTGTCAGAAAAATAATCGCGCACGCTGCCCGTATAGTTCTGCTTGCGGCCATTGCTGAAGAAACCAGTGTAGTTCTCCTTATTAATCATATTATCGATAATGGTCTTGTAGTCTGAACGGGAGAACGACTTGTCATTATACTCAATCAGGATGACGAGTCCACGGAAGTTGTTATAGTCATATTGGGGAGCCTTGTTCATCGCTGCCTGACGGGCTTTGGCGGCAAGGGCTTGATTAGTCTGCTTCATCTGGCGCGACTGCTCGGTCATTGTAGGGACCAGGTGCTTCTTCACGCCCTGTAGATAGGCCACTTCGGCTTCCATGCGCTGTGCTGCATCGTGAGCCACGACCGCCGTGGGAACCAGTTGTCCTTCGGCATCGAGCTGGGCATAGACATAGGCTCCCTGACTGTTTTTCACCACCGAGTAGCCATCGTCGGTTGTGGTGAAATGCAAATACTCGTCACCATGCAGCTGCAATGTGACGATGCCACCGTCAGGCTGGCTGACTTTCACACTTCCCTTATAGGCGGGAACGGCAAACACCTGTGTGAAAGCAATCACAGACAGGACTAACAGAAGCCAACTACTTTTCTTCATTTTCGTAAAGTCTTATTAGGTTGTTGTAATACAGATTTTCTTTGCTGAGGAAGATGGATTGCTTTTTAAAAAGAAGACTCCCATCCACTGACAGACAATGGATGGGAGTCTGGTCATTTCAATCGTTTTTTAGGGAATGCACCACCCACTGAGGGGATGGATTACTTCACGATGTACTTCTTGCCATCGAGAATGAACAGACCCTTATTGCCAGTGGACACCTGACGACCGTTGAGGTCATAGAGCTTGCCATCGCTGGCAGTCTTGGTCACAGTGGTCTTGCTGATGCCTGAAGCATCGCTTCCCTGAAGAACTGTCACCTTCAGCAGAGCTCCCTCCTGGAAGAAGGTCACTTCAGCCTTGCGGCCCTCCACGCCATCAGGCAGTGCAGCTACCTGAGCAACGAGGTCATACTCGCTATAATTGGGACCATAGATTGTATATCCTTGTTCGTCCTCACCCAAAATGGTGTAGTCCTCATTGGCCACGCCGAAGGTAAGCCACTCAGGAACCTCTTCAACCTCTTCGCCGTCAACGACTATATCCTTCACGAACAGACGATACGTAGTGTTGTTGTCCTGGTCTTTAGATGTCAGCATGGGCTTGATGTGCATCTTGGCCTCACCACCCTCGTTAGCAATGGCAAAGGTGGTAGGATCGGTGGTGTAGAGATAGCCGTATGTAGCCTCGATAAGACCGACAAAGAGCGAGCACTTCCAGGTAGTGTAAGAGTACATACTGCCTTCCTCGCCTGTCATTTCGAACCAAGTTGTGGTCAGAGCATTGTTGGGAGTGATGTCTTGAGTACCAAGAACACCAGTGAACGTGCCGTTATCCCAGCCATCAATCTCAATGAGGAATTCCTCGTCCATGAACAGATAGTCAACATCTTCACTCAGACCCCATTCGTCTTCAACATAGAAGCTGGTGAAGTTCACATTGGTCAGACCGCTTGTCTCAGCATAGCTAGCATCGACATCATCGATGGTAGCATCGGCCTGGGCTACGATGTCGCCAAGAGCAACACGACCTGTCTGAGGATTGCGGGTACACTTACGAATGGCAATGTGCAGGTTGAAACCTTCCTTTGCCTCAAAGCCAACCATTGGCAGGACGACACCCTCAAAATAGATGGGAGTGCTGGGCTTGCCTTGGTAGACATAAATCTTGCTCATGATGTTGGAAGCCTTGTCGGGTGTAGCCCAGTTAGTATAGAACGTCAGGTCACCATCAGGATCCTGTGTGGTCATAATAGCTGTAGTTCCATCAGAGTACGCGAAGGAGCTGGCAGTACTTCCTGCATATGCATGCAGGGCAGTATATCTGACACTTCCATCAGACTCTCTGAGTGTCTTGCCCACACCCCATTTCACTGAGTCGGACTTCTGGTCTTCGTTAATGCCGACAAGTGCCACGTTTTCATAAACAGCTCCACCAATCGTGTTAATGGTGAAGTCCTTGTCAGTTCCGCTGATCTTCACAGCAGGTTCGTCATCAGAGACTATCTGCGTGGCCGACCAATCCCATGCGGTAGCATCATCAACAGTAGAGTTGCGGAAGCTAACAGGACCATAGGCACCCATCAGAACAAGGTTGTCATTGTAGCTGTAGCCAGAGACACCAAGTCCGGCATAGAGCACGAGGCTGTTGGGCTGATACTCCACCTGAGGAGCAACGACCTTCTGTCCAGGAACTTTATAAGAGATGTTCTTAGCATAATAGCCATACCAGCCAAGATACTTGGCTGTGGCATAGTCTTCACCGTCGTAAGCTCCATAGAGGATAGAGTAGTTACCTGCGATAGTGCCATCATCGTTCAGTGTGAGGGTGATTACGCCATCAGATGAAGTAGCACTCTCAAGGAACACAAACATCGTTTTATCTTCATTAGACGCAACAATCTGTGGCAGAATGGTGATAGTGTTGTCACTCAGTGTGTACTCTACTGCCACACCGTTTTCAGACTCGAAAGGATCGGGAAGAACATTGACCAGCAAGGTAGCACCACCCTCTGCAGCTGTTTCCGACTTCATCGTCCACTGCATCAAGCTGTCGTTAGTCGCCTGATAGCCTTTGGCATTGTACTGAGCCTGAACAGAAGCAGCCTTGAACTTAGAGACAGCCTTGAACGACTGAGCCTTGTTCATGTCAAACTTCTTGCTCATCATCTTCATCTCATGGTTCAGTGCCTCAAAAGTCTTCAAGCCAGCCACCTCATACTTCTTCTGAGCGGCAGTGGGAAGAGCCTGATGACGAACCTGAGCCTTCACTGCAGTCTGTTCCTTGACAAACTGAGCATTAGCTGACACTGCCACGATAGCAGCAGCTGCAACAAGTAAAAATTTCTTCATACTCTTTTACTTTTTAATTAATACTGTAGTTAACTATTTCTCTCAAATATTCTGATTCGCGTGTTAGTCCTATTGCGCAGCCGACATGGCGAATGACGTTCCGCCGGCAACCGGAGTATAGGTGCCACCAGTAGGCAGGAAGAAGTCGTTGGGGGTCACGCTATAGCGGCCTTTCAGCGTATTGGCGAACTGCTGAACCAGCGAAGTAAGGTTCGCAGCCTTCTTGGCGATGGCAGTCATGTTATTGTCCACTTTGGGGCTGTCAGCCACATCAAGCTCTATCTGTCCGTAGGCCACACGTTTCTGTGCCATCACCATGCCCACCGTGTTGGTCTTGCTCTTTGCCGTGTCAACATAGAACGTGACCACAAGACCGTTAACTGCACCACCGCCTGTGCTCTTGCCAAAGCCAATGCTCTTGATCGACCAGTTTGCATTGTACTTGGCAATCTCAGTGTTGAGTTGCGACATCAGGCTCTGCTGCTCGGCAGAAAATAGAGAGGGATCCATTCCCCAAATGGCTGTATGAGTAGTCATATAAGAATCCCAGCAGGGGATAACGCGCACCTGGCCGTCAAGACTCACGAGAGCCGACGAATCGGGTGTGACGTTGAACTCCTGAAATGTTACGCCTGAGATGGTGTCCTCATGTTCAATGCGGAATCCGCTCGGAGTGAACACACAAGACAGATTCTTGCGAATGAGCGGATCATAAACGCGCTCGCCATAGACAATGAGACCTTTGTTCAGACCAACGAAATACATTGTGTCGGTCTTGCAGATCACATAGTAAGACGTAAGCGTAGAGTTGGCCACCTTGCTCTTCAGTGCCTTCGTGTCGTTGAGGTACTGCTGCCAGGGACGGTCACAAGGTACGAAACGAACCGAAGCACGATGACGCTGGCCACAGAACTGAATGGTCTGGCCATCCATCGCCTGGAAGATGAGGTTATGGTCGCCAAACATGCCTTCACCGTTTTCTATGAGAGATCCCGGTGCCTTAGAGGGATCCACAGGATCTTCAAACACGGTGAGAATGTCACTCCACGTGTCGAAGGACAGTACGGGACCTTCCTCTTCCAACATATTATAGGTGCTGGTATATTCGGTGTACTTACCTGAATTGCCGTCACGCAGATAGCGGTGGTCGCTGGCCAGCGTCACTTTCTTGTCGGCATAGAAACGCCCCAGGAGGTTAAAGCCCTCAAAGCTCAATTCGTCAGTACCGGCCACATGATACTGGATGACCCATCCGTACTTGCCATCGTTACTCTGCTCCACCAGTCGGGACTTTATTTTGTCGTTCTGATGGGTCAGACGAAGAGATGCTGTCTCGTCGAAGAGATCTTCCTGCTCGAACTTACAACCTGTGGTTGACAAAGAAATGACAGCCAACACAGGCAGTACTTGTAGGATATTCTTGTATTTCATGATGCGTTCTTGTTAGTGATGCTATTTGATTAATAGTCGTAGATGGTTACATTCGCCTTCACATAGTCATTGATTTTGTCCTGACGGGCTCGCACCTCTCGACGAAGAGCAAAGAGTTCCAGTCCCCACTTCTCCTGATGCCACTTACGAGCAGTCTCAATCTTAGTGAGAATGGCGTTGATACCTGCATTAGGATTGCCAGTAGACTCCACCCAGTTGTCAAGGTAATCACGGAAAGAGGTAAAGGATTTCACATTGGTATAGCGAGCTGTAATGTTCTTCGCCTCGTTTTGAATCTTGACATTGTTTTCATGGAAGCTTGAAATGTAGCGACCAGTCTCCTCATACTTGTTAGTCTCGGTGTTAAGAACCGACTCCTTCTTCACAGTGAAGTTGTTCCAAGGCTTGCCGGGATTGTCAAGGTTGGCAATGCCCAACGAGTCAATCAGGTCGTAAACCTTCTGCTTATCATCAATGCCCGTGTTCATACAAGCATTGATGATGTAGTTCATCCATGCGTAGTCAGAATCGGTGATAGTGCAGGAGAGTGTCTCGACAAAGTCCTCATAGGTTGCTGAAGAACCGTAGTTGGTGAGATAGCCCAGAGAATTGGTCTCCACCGAGTCGCGCTCACCCCAAGTACGTGGATCGTAGTTGCCGGCTGTAACAAGTCCGAAGGCCGAAGGATAACTTTTGGTCTGGTGAAGGATGTGTGAGAACTCATGGTGCATGGTGTGGAACTGGTCACGGTTCAGCTGTTCGACATCGGCACCGGTATAGGGGTTGTCAGCAGTCCAAAGGCGCAGGTTGTTCACGTTGATCAACGTAATCTTCACACCACCCGAAGCATAGCCCAAAGTGCGTGTTCCAGTAGTGGGTGCAAAGGCAGTCGAACCAATGAAGTGGAACATGCGGGGACCGTACTGCTTCATGAAATCCTCACCGGCAAACTTAGTGTACACATCATAGAAAAGATACTTAATGAAATGTGACAGGAGCTGTGATTTCTTATAGTCAGCAGGTGCCAACTGGAAATCAAGGTTGGAGGCAGGGAAGTTAAATTTATACTGAATCTCAGTGTTATAAGGCACCACAAAGTTATCGTAGAGCCACTGGTCGAACGGTGCTGTAATCACACTTTTATCAACAGGCTCTGTCGACGTACTGAAAATAGAGTCAGTAAAATTATCCTTGCTGCACGACACGCCCAGCGCGACAAGAGCTGAGACCATCAGGAAGCTAATTATCTTTTTGTTCATCGTGTTTTGCTGGATTTATTTGGTTTGATACTGTATGGGTTTGTTCTGAAGGACAGGTGACACCTGATAGCCACCGCCGCCACCGCCGCCAAACGAGCCACGGTCACGGTTGGCTGGATAGCCAGCCTCAATCACGTTGTTAGGCAACTGGAGCACACGACGCGGATCGTTCCATGTGATCGAGTCGGTATGAATCTGATCTTCGTTAGCACCACGATAGTGATGATAGACGGTCATGCCATAGCGCTTGATGTCGTACCAACGCTGGCCTTCGAACATGGTCTCGATACGACGGAAGTGAAGAATGCAGTCCAGCACACTCAAGTCATCGCCGGTGAGAACCTTGGTAAAGCCCATCTCAGCAGGATGGAGGTTGCTGACCCACTGGTTAGGATCCTTGAAGAACGGGTCGTTGGCGGTATTGGCTGTACGCTTGTACTTGTTCTTGATGCCTGTTAAGGTTAGCGGACTGGTGACCATGTGCGACTGGGTCCAAAGATCCAGGTCCCGAATGGCACCTGCCTGATCGCCCTGATAAAGCTTGGCCTCAGCACGGCAGAGTATAGTCTCGTCGGCAGTGAAGGGCTGATAGAGCATGTGAACGTATCCGATACCGGCAATCTTGTCGGTGTACTCAAAGTACTCGTAGACGCGGAACAGCCACACGCCATACTCCTGACCACCGAATATAAAGAGGTGTCCGTCGAAAGCCGGCAAATAGCCGCTCCAGTTGGGACCACCACCAGTGATGAGGATTTTCAGGGTTGAAGGAACCGTCCAAGACTGCCCCTGAGGCGTGGTGAACGTGGTTCCGTCGTTGATGGCATAACGACAAGCCGACAGCATGCGGTCCTGCAGCGAATAGGTACTTTGAATGAGGAAGTTGCAGGGAGCCAAGGGGTCGTTATAGTCGTTCAGACGAGAGTCGATAGTATTGGGGTTGATACCAGCCCAGTTGCGCAGCATGGAGCGCGAAGAGGTGGGATCCTGTCCCAAGGCGCGATCGGCATAGAAGATGGTCTTGGCATAGTCGCGCTTGAACAAATAGAAGCGTGCTGCAAAGGCATTGGCTGCATTGCGGTTAAAGTGATAGGCAGGAACCTTGTACTTCGAATCGTCAATGAGGTCGATACCCGTCAGCAGATCGTTCTCAATGAGGTCGTAGGTCTCCTTTACATTGTGCAGGAACTCACTGGTGCTATAGTCCACCTGCACCGTGGTCTCAGGAATCGTAACGTAAGGAATGCCCCGGTCCTGCGAGCTGAGAGCCTCGTTCTTGTAGCACTCGGCAAAGGTGTTCACCAATACAAAGTGGAGATAGGCACGCAGCACATGGGCCTCACCCCATGAGTGAGCCAAATCGGCATCGTGGGCAGGGTCTTCGCTCATCTCCTGCATGGCAGCGATAGCATGGTTGCAGACAGAGATACCTGCATAGTAGGCTTCCCACGTCTGGTAAGGAGTATCGTCGGAATTGATGGAGTAGTTGTTGATGTCCTTCCACTGATAGGCCTCTTCATGGAACTTCTCGTAGGGGTCGTTATGAGTTGCGGTGACCACCACGTTGTCATCGACGTAGTTGTCGCCCGACAGCTCGCACACCACCGCAGGCGTAGCCACAGGATAGGCTGAGGTAAGCAGGAGCCGCACCTTCTCATAGTTGTCAATCTCGGTACGATTGTCGGGCAGCTCATCGAGCTTTTTGCAGGAATCAAGCCCTACAAGCATGACGGCAAGGCAGAAGGCTTGCAGTCCCTTATACATCATATAATATATATTCTTCTTCATTGTCAATTACTAATCATTAAGAGGTCACTCGTATTAGAAAGCCAGACGCAATGTCGCGGTGAACTGCTTTGAGATAGGCGATGCCACACCACCAGAGTTGATGAACTCAGGATCCTGACCGTTCAACTTCTTGTCGGCATAGAGCAGACAGAGGTTCGTTGCAGAAATCTTAAGAGAAGCATTGTTCAGGAAGCCCGTCTTCGCCAACGCCTGTGAAGGCGCAGTATAGGTGAGCGACACTTCCTTCAAACGAATGAAGTCGCCCTTGGCAATACGTGCCGTAGAGTAGTTATAGGCATTGTAGGCCGTTGACAGCGTGGAGGAGCCAATGCGGTCGCGCTGGTTCAGAGAGGCAATGACAGGAATGTCGGTCACATGCTCGTCGCCAGGCACCATCCAGCGGTTCTTAAACTCGCGGGGCAACGACGAAAGGTCGGAGTAGACCGAGCGGAACACGGGATCCAGACGAACCACATTGCCGCCTGAATAGGTGATGAACACATCGAGATTCAACTTTCCGGCCTTATTGAAGTTGTAAGAGAAAGAGTTGTTGAACGAACCATACCATGTAGGGTCGGTGGGTCCCTCGTAGACGAGGAAATCTGTTAGTTTCTCCGTCTCTTGGAAGTTCACGTCACCTACGGTCTCTACCCCACTCTCGTTGATAATTTTTGGCAGGCCTTCACTATTCAGGCCAGCAAACTGATAGCTGAACAGAGCGCGCACAGGATAGTCCTCCACACCATAACCAGTACCAGTTACGAGGTCGACAGCACGACCGTCGGTACGCAGATTGGTAATTTTGTTCTTTGCGTAAGAGAAGATGAAATCGGATGACCAGCTGAATTTCGGATAGCGGAGGTTCACAGTAGAAAGACCGACTTCAACACCATTCGACTTCATGTCGGCCACGTTGGCATACTTCGAAATGGTACCACCAGCACCCTGCGTAAAGGCCTGACCAATCAGGTCGAAGTTGTTACGCCAGTAGACATCGGTGGTGAGGGCGATGCGGTTGTCGAAGAAGGCTAAGTCGAGACCAATATTGAACTCATGCTTCTTTTCATAGGTCAGCTCGGTGTTGGCAATCTGATAAATGTAAATCTCCGACTCCTTGGCAGATGGCACCGGACGCCACTTGTTCTGTGTGTGATAAATGGCAGTGGCATTGGTCACCCATGAGGGGCCTGTGTCGGCAGTCAGCGAATAGCTGCCGCGAATCTTGAGTTGAGAGAGCCAGCTGGTGAGCGACTGCATGAAGTTCTCGCGTGTCATGTCATAGCTGAACGAAGCATTCCATGTGGGGAGCCAGCGCGAAGAGGTGCTCTTACCCAGACGGTTGGTTCCCTCATAGCGGAGTGTTCCACTCACGTTGTAGCGATCCATCAGCGTGTAATTGAGCAGGCCGTAGAAAGCCAGTGTGTTAGTCTGCGTGTAGCTCTCGCCAAAATACTCGGTATTCTCCTCGTTCATCATCTTCATCCAGAGATACGGAGTATAGGTGATGCCTCCATTGTCGAACTGGTAGCCCCAGCCCGTCCAATTGTTGCTGGTACGGCGAACGGTCGAAAGCTCAGTACCCAGCATGCCGTTCACCTGATGATTCTCGCTATACTTACCACGATATTCGGCCATGGCGCGATAGAAGTTTGAACGCATCACGTCGTCATACTGATACTTGATACCGCCTTCGGGCAGCACGGTCTCCGGCAGAGCCAGGTCGTTGTCGGGGTCGGTATAGAGCAGGCTGTTCGAGTTGCGGATGGTAGAGTTGTCATCCTGAGCGTCAACACCGGCACGATAAGCATTAGCCTGATTTGACTTGTCCATCACGTTGTGGTGGCGGCGCGTGTGCGACATACGGGTAGAAATCAGTCCGCTCAGCGTGACGCTGTTCTTCTCGGTCTGCAGAGGTTTGTACTCCAGCTCACCACGGAACATCAGCTCGTTCACAGAGATTTCGTTGTAGTTATTCTCCAGCTCGTCGAAGATATTAAAGCCAGTGTAGAAACGGGTGTAGTTGATATTCGGATCCAAGCAGCGGCTGGTGTTCATGGCGTAGCTGAAGGGGTTGATGTCGAAGTCGCGCTTCACTTCACCCGTCACTACATCGGTAGTCTGGTTCAGCGAGCCAGGAGCCTCCTGGTCGCGATGACTGCCCTGAGCAGCCAGCTTCACAGTGAGATTCTTACGAATGTCATAGCTTGTGTTGGCATTGAAGGTGTAACGGTTCACCTTGCTACGATTCACGTACTGACCGGGGTCGTTCATGAGCGACATAGAGAGATAGCTCTGCGACTTCTCAGTACCATTGGAGATAGACACAGAGTGGTTCTGAGTGATGCTGCTGGAGAACAGCAGGTCGAACCAGTCGGTGTTGCGGAACTCAGCCTCACGCAGATAGGCGTTGCGGGCTGACTCAGTATTCTGCAGGCCGTATGCGCCAGAAGAGGTATCATACTTACGCAACTGCTGGAACATGTAGCCGTACACACCAGAGTTCTGGGCATTGGAGAGGTTCTCAATCTGGAGCCAGCCCTTGTCGGACATTTCCTTATAGATGCCCATGATCTCCTGTGAGTTCATGATGTTGTAGTTGCTGTAACTGGGCTTCAGACGAGTACTGAACTCACCCGTGTAGTTCACGCTGGCACGTCCCTTGGCACCGCGCTTGGTGGTGATGACTATCACACCGGCCATCGCGCGCGCACCATAGATAGAGGTGGCGGAACCATCCTTCAGAATAGTGAACGACTCAATATCGTCGGAGTTAAGACCTGCAACAGCCGAAGAAATCAGCGTCTTGGCATCACCGGAGGCCAGCTCGTCGGCCGACACATCGACGTTATCCTCGTAGATTACGTTGTCTATCACCCATAGAGGCTTAGAGTTACCATAGATAGAAGTGGCGCCACGCACACGTATCTTGGGTGAAGCACCGAATGTGCCGCTGACGTTCGTCACCTGCACACCTGCCACGCGGCCTTCCAACGAGCGGCTTACGTCGGCCATACCAGCCAGCTTGGCCTTGTCGGCATCAATCTTGGCGGCAGAACCGGTGAACAGTCGCTTGTCCTGTTTTACAACACCCGTAACCAACACCTCGTCAACCATCGTGGATGCGGCGGTCATCTTGATCACCATTCCGTTCTTAGGTGTCACCACAAGGTCGTTCATACCAATGTAGCTAATCTTCAGCTTCTTGCCTTGCGGCACCGTGATAGTGAACTTACCATCAAAGTTGGTTGTCGTTCCTGTGTTTTTGGTTCCGTTGATGAGGACTGACGCACCGATGACAGGCTCACCGTCCTCTGCTGAAATGACTGTACCTGTTATCTTGTTCTGAGCCAGCGACACACTGGTAACAAGGAACAGTCCCACCAAAAACGCTAATAGTCTTTTCTCCATAAATAACAATTAATGTTTTGTATGTTCTTTTGTTTTTTGTTCTGAATATTTATTCTTATTTTTTACTTATTTGTAGCTATTATTTGTAATCCTGTCACTTTTTAGCCCCCTTGCAGGAGGTGTAAACATCATGCACCAATTACGAGTTTGCAAAGGTAATGCTTTTTTTTATAAATCAATACTTTTTTATAAAAAAACACACAAAATGCAATCATTTCTTAATCATTTTCAAACTTTTGGCAGTTTTCGGGGGCTTTAACCATCATTATATAATTTACCGCCGAAAGCACATGAATGACAATTGAAACAAAAGCGAATCGACCACTAACTTCAAAGTCGTCAACGCCAATTTTTGCAATAATTCATCCAATTTATGCATAAATTGCTCCGATTTTTGCAAAAATTGCACAGACTTTTGCAAAAAATTGCACAGACTTTTGCAAAAAATGTAGCGACTGTCTGATGTGACAGTCGCTACACTTTTATTCTCAC
>ODAI014555140.1_pt1 | contig 19240 bp, 10 predicted proteins | sample 1539321 | NCBI WGS metagenome assembly ODAI01 (sample SAMN02144231, study PRJEB22623) | gut metagenome | biome: sheep rumen | host: Ovis aries | place: New Zealand
TCCGGGAGGTCCGTGTTCCGGAAGGAGTCATGGAGATCGGGAGTTTTGCATTTTACGGGATGCCGGATCTGGAACAGCTGATCCTGCCCTCGACGGTGCTCGGTGTGGGTTTGGGAGCTGTCAGGAACCTCCCGAACCTGAGGCGGCTTACGGTTTCATTTCCGGCAAGCGGCCGGGCGACTCTGCTTCGGGACATCCTGGCGGACACGGAGGCGGCTCTTACGGTCCTCGTGCGGACGCAGGAGGGCGAGGCGGAGCTTTATTTTCCGAAATATGTCTACGGGCATGATGAGGACACGCATGCGAGGGCCTTTCACTCGTTTCTTGAGGGCTCGGGCTACGCCTACCGGGAGACGCTGGAGCGGAAGGGGATCAATTTTACGGGCTATGATCTGATCTTCAAGCGGGCGGTCAATGACGGCTTTGAGACCGCGTCCCATGTGGCGGTGTCGCGGCTGAGATTTCCGTTTAAGCTTGCGGATTCGGCGGCGGAGCGCTACCGGGAGTATCTCTTAAGTGAGAGCGCCGAGATCCTGCCGGCGTTTATAAGGGCGAACGAGCGCGAGAATGCGCTTTTCCTGGCGGAAAATGAACTTCTTGCGCCCGCCGCAGCACGCGAGGGTGCGGTCCTCGCGGCGGAGATGGGCGATGCTGAGCTCTCCGCCAGGCTTGCAAGGGCCGGCGGTGCGGCGGCTGAGGATGATTTTGATCTGGAGGAGCTCTAAGTGAAAGCGACGGAGAAACTGGCTGAGATTGGGGAGAAGCTCCTCTTTGAGACGAGGACGGAGCTCCTTCTTGCGATGCCTTTTCTTGGGAGCTCGCTGGATGCGCTGCCCGGCCGGATGGACCTTACGACGACAACGTTCGGCACCGACGGGGAGTTTCTTCGCTACAATCCGACCTTTCTCATGCAGGCTTTTGCGCGGAGCGAGCAGGAGCTGCCCCGCGCCTACCTCCACGCGCTTCTGCACTGCCTTTTGGGCCACCTGGTGCCCCCGGAGGGCATGGACGACCGCATCCGCTGGAACCTCTGTGCGGACATCGCGGCAGAGTCGGTCATCGATTCGATCGAGAACTGTGCTCCGGTGAGCCGCCTCGTGAAGGACAAGCGGGCGGCCATCTACGCAAAGCTCGAGGGGGAGATCAAGGTGCTGACGGCCCAGAGGCTGTACCGGCATTTTGAGGAGACAGGGCTTGACGGCGTGACGGAGGCAGTTTACGCCGGGGAGTTCTGCGTGGACGACCACTCCTTCTGGGAGGAGCTTCAGGACAAGGAAAAACCGGAGAAGAATGACAAGAAGGAGCGGCAGGAGCGCGAGGAGGCTCTTAATAACCTGCAGAAAAAGTGGGAGGAGAAGGCAGGACGGGTCCTGAGGGAGATCGAGGCCTCGGGCTCCAAAGCCGGAAAGAGCCTCGGAAACCTTGTGAAGATCCTCTCGGTGAGAGTCAGAAAGAAGGTCCTCTACCGCGATTTCCTGAAAAAATTTGCCGTTTTGCGCGAGGAGCCGAAAGTGGATCCGGACTCTTTCGATTACGGGTTTTATAACTACGGGCTCACGCTCTACGGAAATATGCCCCTCATCGAGGAAAACGAGTACTGTGAGAGCAAAAAGGTCAGCGAGCTTGTGATCGCGATCGATACGTCCGCCTCCTGCCAGGGACAGCTGGTGGAAAAGTTCCTCAGACAGACGGCGGCGATCCTGGGCAATGAGGATGTCTTCCTGAACCGGGTGAACCTGAGGATCCTCGAGTGCGACGACAAGGTGAGGGCGGATGTGAAGATCGAAAAACCCTCGGAGCTTGCGGACTACATGGAGCACTTCGAGGTTCGAGGCGGAGGCGGCACCGATTTTCGGCCGGTGTTTGAGTATGTCGAGAGCCTCATGGATGCCGGCGAGCTTAAGGAGCTGAAAGGCCTGATCTACCTGACGGACGGATTCGGGGAATACCCGAAGAAGCCGACACCTTACGAGACGGTTTTTGTGTATCAGACCGAGGAAATGTATTTTTCCGGCGGAGCCCCGCGCTGGGCGGTAAGGCTGCTGCTGGATTCGGAAGGAAATAAACTGCGTTATGAACATTAAGGAAGCAAAAGAGGAGATCGTCCGTACGATCCGCGCGTATCTCAAAAAGGATGAACTGGGGGCTTACGAGATCCCGGTGGAGCGGCAGAGGCCGGTCCTCATCATGGGGCCTCCCGGTATCGGCAAGACGGCCATCATGCGGCAGATCGCGGAGGAGATGAACATCGGGCTCGTCTCCTACACGATCACCCATCATACGAGGCAGAGCGCGATCGGACTGCCGTTCATTTCCAAAAAGGAGTTCGGCGGAAGAGAGTACTCGGTCACGGAGTACACGATGAGCGAGATCGTGGCCTCGGTCTATGACCACATCGCAAAATCCGGCCGGAAGGAGGGAATCCTATTCCTCGACGAGATCAACTGCGTCTCGGAGACCCTGGTCCCGACCATGCTGCAGTTCCTGCAGATGAAGACGTTCGGCACCCACAAGCTGCCGGACGGGTTTGTGCTCGTGTGCGCGGGCAATCCGCCGGAATACAACCGCTCGGTCAGGGATTTCGACATCGTGACGCTGGACCGCGTGAAGCGGCTGGACGTTCTGGAGAACCTTGAGGCGTTTACGGAGTATGCGGCAGAGAGGCGCATCCACGCGGCGGTGACATCGTATCTCTCGATTCATCCGGATCATTTTTATTCGGTGAAGAATGAGGCGGACGGGAGGCACTTCGTGACGGCCCGAGCCTGGGAGGATCTGGCGGGAGTTCTTGCCGTCTATGAGGAGCTCGGGCAGCCCGTGACGGAGGGATTTGTCGGCGCCTACCTGCAGGATCCGGAGATTGCGGCGGGCTTCCTCGTCTACTATGAGCTCTGGAACCGTTACAAGAATGTCTATCAGGTTCCGGAGATCCTCGCGGGGACGGCTCCTGCAAGACCGGAGATGAAGAGCGCACCGTTCGATGAGAAGGTGAGTCTCATTGCCCTTCTCTCCGATGGGGTGACCGAGGAGCTGGCGGCCTCCGTGCGGGAGAAAGCGGCGGCAAAGAGCCTGTTTGAGGACCTTAAGGCGCTTCGGACGGCGCTGCAGCGCAAGGACGATACTTCGATGAACGTGCTGGTATTCCTGCGGGATACGGCAAACGAGAAGGAGCGGTCCCTCGGGGCGGCTCACGAGCTCGGGCTTATCTCGCGTGAAAATGAAACCCTCGCGCGGCTTGAGCTGAAGAATCTCAGGGAGATCATTTCCGTTCTCGCGAAGGAAGGCCACGGGGATGCCGCCCGGGATTTCGAACTTGTACGCGGGTGGTTTGCGGCACGCGAGGCGGAGCGGAAGGCGCGGATCGCGAGTACAGGCGAGAGGCTTGCGAACGTCTTTCATTTTCTTAATGAATCCTTCGGGGAGGGGCAGGAGATGGTTATGTTCCTCTCGCAGCTCTCGAAGTCGAAGGACGCCATGCGGTTCATCACGGAGAACGGGAGCGAGGCATATTTTACATACAGCAGGCTGCTTCTTTTGAAGGACAGAAGAGAGGAACTTAAAGCGGAGATCATGAGCCTTTGAGGGAGGAATCCATGCAGTATCGGATCAATCAGAAAAACGGAGAGAAGCTGTCGGTATTGGGCTTCGGGTGCATGCGCTTTACGAGGAAAGGAAGCGCGATTGACCAGGAGAAGGCCGAGAAGGAGATGTACCTCGCATACGAGAGGGGCGTCAATTACTTCGACACGGCCTATATATACCCGGGGTCGGAGGAATGTCTCGGGATCTTTATGGAGAAGTACGGGATCCGGGACAAGATCCATGTGGCGGACAAGCTGCCCCAGTATTACATTAAAAAGCTGGCGGATCTTGACAGATATTTCAACGAGCAGCTCTTAAGGCTCAGGACCGATTATATCGATTACTTCCTGATGCACATGCTGAACGATCCGGCGACCTGGGAGCGGCTTGTCGGCCTCGGGATACTCGGCTGGATCGAGGAGAAAAAGAAGAGCGGGGCGATCAGGAACATAGGGTTTTCATTTCACGGAGGGACCGTGAAATTCAAACAGCTCCTCGACGCCTACGACTGGGATTTCTGCCAGGTGCAGTTCAATTATCTGGATGAACACGCCCAGGCAGGTATCGAGGGCATCCGGTACGCCCACGAGAAGGGGGTTCCGCTCATCATCATGGAGCCTCTGCGGGGCGGAAGACTTGTGAACGGGCTGCCGCCGAAGGCGGTCGAGGCATTCAAGGCCGCTGACCCGGGCAGGAGTCCTGCCGAATGGGGACTTCGGTGGATCTGGAGCCACGAGGAGATCAATGTCGTGCTCTCGGGCATGAATGATTCGGCCCAGGTTGAGGAGAACACCAGGATCGCCGATGCTGCCGTCGTCGGCAATATCAGCGAGGCGGACCTTAAGGTCTTTGAAAAGGTGCTGAAGGAGATCAACGCCAACGTGAAGGTGGGCTGCACCGGCTGCGGCTACTGCCAGCCCTGCCCGAAGGGCGTCGATATACCGGGGTGCTTCTCGGCCTACAACCACAGCTACACGGACGGTTATCCGGTGGCCATGAAAGAGTACTTTATGTGCACGACGCTGAGGAAGAACCGGACCAATGCATCGCTGTGCGTGAAATGCGGCAAATGCGAAGCTCATTGCCCGCAGGGGATCCCGATCCGCAGGGAGCTTAAGAATGTCGTGAAGCGTTTTGAAAATCCGGTTTATAAAATCGGTGCATGGGGATTAAAGCTTGTAATGAAATACTAAAAGGAGGACTTTGACGTGAATATCTGTCTCTTGAATGATTCCTTCCCGCCGGTCATTGACGGCGTGGTCAACGTGATGATGAACTATGCAAATTACATGATGAAGGATTTTGACGCGAAGATCATCGTCGGAACGCCGAAATACCCGGATGCGGACTACTCAAAATATCCGTATCAGGTCGTACCCTACCAGAGCTTCGACACGAGCGGCATGGGCACCGGCTACCGCACGGGTAATCCGTTCAGGAGCGAGGCGCTGTCGGAACTCGCGCTCTTTATGCCGGAGATCATCCACTCCCACTGCCCGGCTTCGGCCACGGTTGTCGCAAGGCTGCTCCGCGAGCAGACGGAGGCGCCGATCATTTTCACGTATCACACCAAATACGATATCGACATCGCCCGCATGATGAAGTGGGAGCCGGCGGTCAACGCGACGGTCAAGGCCATGGTCCAGAATATCGAGGCCTGCGACGAGGTCTGGACGGTGAGCCGCGGTGCCGGGGAGAGCCTCAAGGCGCTCGGCTACCGGGGTGAGTACCGGGTCATGGACAACGGGGTCGACTTTGCAAAGGGCCGCGTGGAGCCGGAGAAGGTTCGTGAGGCTGTGAAGGATTACGACCTGCCGGAAGGCGTTCCTGTCTTCCTGTTTGTCGGCCGTATCATGACCTACAAAGGCATTCCGATCATTCTAGACGCAATGAAGATCCTCGATCAGGATGGCTATGATTTCCGCATGCTTTTCGTCGGGAAAGGCCCGGATATGGAGGCTATGCAGGAGAAAGCCCGCGAGTACGGCCTCATGGGAAATGCAGACCGCCCCGACAAAGTTATCTTCGCCGGCCCGATCTATGACCGCGATGTGCTCCGGGCTGTCAACACGAGGGCGAACCTGTTCCTCTTCCCGTCCACTTTCGATACGAACGGTCTGGTGGTCCGTGAGGCGGCCGCCTGCGGGCTTGCGAGCGTGCTCATCAAGGGCTCCTGCGCGGCGGAGGGCATCACGCCGGGCCGCAACGGATTTACGATCGATGAAAATGCGGAATCCATGGCCGCGCTCTTAAAGGAGGTCTCTGGGGACCTTAACCATCTGCACGAGGTGGGCCAGCATGCGATGGACGAGATCTATCTCTCCTGGGAGCAGTGCGTCGCCAGGGCCTATCACCGCTACCAGTACGTGCTTGCCGCCCGCGACAAGGGTCTCGTGAAGGAGCGGAAGAAGAAGCTGATGGATTATTTCCTGGAGCTGACCGCCTGGAACCTGGAGACCAGGCAGCGCCACCGCCAGATCGGAAGAGAAGTGTTCGGCGACTTCAAGGATACCGCGGTCGGCATGATGGACAACTTCGAGGAGGCCGGCGATACGATCGAGGAACGCATGGAGGAATTCGGCAAGAAGACGGAGAAGAGCCTCAGGTCGATCAAGGTGAAAGCCGAAAAGGCCAGGGATGAGGTGCGGGAGTTCTTTGAGGCGGATGAGGATAAGAGTTGGATCCGCGACTTCTTTGCCTCCGATGACGATCCCGCGGACAAGGAATCCGCGAAGAAAGAATCCGTGAAGAAAGAAGATGAGTGACATGGAGAAGGATTTCAGGCGGTGTTCATTTTACCAGATCTGGATCCGAAGCTTTAAGGACGGCAACGGGGACGGTATCGGCGATCTGGCCGGCGTCCTCGAAAAGCTGCCCTACATAAAGTCCCTGGGGGTGGATGGTATCTGGTTCAGCCCGATCTATCCGTCTCCGAACGCGGATTACGGGTACGATATCTCGGATTACCGGAATATCCACCCGGATTACGGGACGCTGGATGATTTTAAGAAGGTGCTCGACAAGGCCCATGAGCTCGGGCTCTGGGTCATCATGGACCTGGTCATCAATCATACCTCGGATGAACACCCCTGGTTTGTCGAGAGCTGCAAGAGCAAAGATAACCCCTACAGCGATTATTACATCTGGCGGGATCCGAAATGGGTCGAGGGAAAGATGCTCCCGCCCAACAACTGGTTCTCCCAGTTCGAGGGGCTGGCGTGGGAGTACTGCGAGAGCAGGCAGCAGTATTATCTGCACGTGTTCGCCCGGAAGCAGCCGGACCTCAACATGGACAACCCGAAGGTGCGCGAGGAAGTGAAGTCTATCATGCGCTTCTGGCTCGACATGGGCGTGGACGGGTTCCGGGAGGACGTGATCACGTACATTTCCAAGCAGGAGGGGCTGCCGGACGGCCTCTCGTTCCTGCCCGCGATCAACGGACTGCCGTTTTACAAGGACGGACCCCACATCATGGAGTACTTAAGGGAGTTCCGGGAGGTCGCGAAGGAGTACGGGGCCGTGCAGATCGGGGAGGCCCCGATGACCCCGGTGAAGACCGCGCTCAGCTACATGTCGGGCGAGGACCGGGTCCTCGACATGATGATCCAGTTCGACACGATGATGGCGGACTGCTTCCTCACGGAGTATGTCTACCACAAGTTCACGCTGAGGAAGCTGAAGAGGGCCTTCTCGAAATGGCAGACTGAGCTGGACGGGAAAGCCTGGAATGCGCTCTACCTCGAAAATCACGACCACCCGCGTGTCATCAACCGCTACGGAAGCCTCAAATACTGGCGGGAGTCCGGGAAAATGCTGGCTGCCTGCTACATATTCCAGCAGGGGACGCCGTTCATTTACCAGGGGCAGGAGATCGGCATGACCAATATCCGCCTCGAGTCGATCGACCAGTATCTGGACGTCGCCTCGAAAAATGCCTACCATTCCTTCCACCTGAGGGAGAAGGTCGAGAAGCGTCTCCGCAGGATTCACGTCTCAAGCCGGGATTCCGCGAGGACGCCTGTCCAGTGGAACCGCGAAAAAAATGCCGGCTTCACGACCGGCGAGCCCTGGTTCTACGTGAACAGGGATTATAAAAGGATCAATGTGGAGGCGGAGGAACAGGACCCGGGGAGCATTCTGAACTTCTACCGGAAGTGCCTGGCTCTCCGAAAGAGCTCGGAGACGCTCATATGGGGGAAGTATCGGGAATATTTCCCGCTCAGCAGCCGGATCTACATGTATGAGCGAAGCTATGAGGGCGAGCGGATCCTTGTCATCTGTTCGTTTTCGAAAAATGAAGAGCGCTTCCGCTTTCCGAAGGGCTATGACGGCCCGGGCGAGCTCCTGCTTGACAACTATGACGGTGCAGGGCAGGAGAAGGTGCTGCGGCCGTACGAGGTGAGGGTGCTGAAATATTGACTTATATGCGGCCTGAGAGGGATGCAAGCTCGCGGAGGATCTCATGGGTATCCTTTCCGTCCTCCTCGATGGTCACATCCGCGTAACGCTCGTAGAGGGGGATCCGCTCCGCATAGAGCTCCTCAAAGGACATATCCCCGCTGATCACGACTCCGCGCTCTTCCAGGGCGTGGAGCCTTTTTTTGAGATTTTTGCACGATAGTTTTAAGTATATAACCGTTCCGATGCTTTTGAGGTGCCGCATCGCCGCATCCCGGTAGATGACGCTGCCGCCGGTTGCAATGACGGTCGGCGCTTCGGGGCAGGTTTTTCTGACGATCTCACCTTCAAAATCGAGGAAGCCGTCGGCTCCCCGCTCCTTTATGATGGCCGGAAGGGTGCATCCTGCGGCCTTCTGGATCAGAATATCAGTGTCGATGAAGTCAAAACCCAGGAATTTGGCGGCCATGACGCCGATGGTGGATTTTCCGGAGGCCGGCATGCCGATGAGAACGATATGATTTTTCATGGTAGGACTCCTTTTTGTGATGGTTTCATGATACGGGGGTTTTCTTTAGGTGTCAAGGGGGTGTCCGGGGACGGTTCTTGGGTCTTAAGGGACGGTTCTTAAGAAAAACGATTCTCGTAAGAGAATCGTTTCTCCAGAACCGTCCCCGGAGATCCTGAGAACCGTCCCGTACTCTTTATGGTTAGTGTATACATACTCGGCTTTTGCATGTATAATTGGGTTGTACAAATATGCCTACACTGGAGGATACCGAAATGATAATGAACGATTCCGGCATTAATGTTATAAGACGCAAGGTCGGCAGCGAGGTCTGCCGTCTTGAGTGGGAAGGCAACCTCGACCAGGAACACGTTGAGACGCTGATCCGTGAGATCAGCCCGGGACCGAAACCTCTTTACCGCTGCTGCATTTACAAGGAGCGCGAGATCGTGCGCGGCCGTGTCCGCCTTGCATCCGGCTGCAATGCAGTCCCGGGCAATGAAACCAAAAACGTCGTCCAGGTCATCGAGGCGGCCTGCGATGACTGCCCGATTTCCTCGTATACGGTTACCGATAACTGCCGTTTCTGCCTCGGCAAGGCCTGCCTGAATTCCTGCAAGTTCGGCGCCATTTCTCTGGGCCCGACCCGCATGCACATCGATCCGGCAAAGTGCAAGGAGTGCGGCATGTGCGCAAAATCCTGCCCGTTCGGTGCCATTGTCCATCTTGAGCGCCCCTGCAAGAAGGCCTGCCCGGTCGATGCGATCTCCTACGATGAGTACGGCTTCTGCCAGATCGACGAGGAAAAGTGCATCCACTGCGGCCACTGCATCCACAACTGCCCGTTCGGCGCGATCGGCGCGAAATCCTTCCTGACCAATATCATCCGTGATATCAAGGCAGGCAAGGAGGTCTATGCGATGTGCGCGCCGGCTTCCGAGGGCCAGTTCGGCAAGGATATCGGCATGGCTTCGATCAAGGCTGCCGTGAAGAAGCTCGGCTTCACCGATATGGTCGAGGTCGGTCTCGGCGGCGATATGACGGCTGCCTACGAGGCGAAGGAGTGGATCGAGGCCAAGAAGGAAGGCCGGAAAATGACCACCTCCTGCTGCCCGGCTTTCATCAGCATGCTGCGCCACAATTTCCCGAAGCAGTATGAGGAGAACAAGTCCTCGACGGTTTCCCCGATGGTGGCGGTGTCCAGATACCTGAAGGCGATCCATCCGGGCTGTGTGACCGTGTTTATAGGCCCCTGCATCGCGAAGAAGGGCGAGACGCTGAACGAGTTTATCGCGGACCGTCCGAACTATGCGATCACATTCCATGAACTCTCCGACCTCATGAAGTCAAAGGGAATCGAGTTTGAGCCGGTTCCCGAGGATTATCAGGAGTCGTCCATCTACGGCAAGAAGTTTGCGACGAGCGGCGGCGTGGCGGCAGCGGTCCTCGAGGTCATGGATGAGATGGGAGAGGATATCTCCGATATCAGCCTCATGTCCTGCGCGGGCGGCGCCGAGTGCAAGAAGGCGCTCATGATGCTGAAGAGCGGAAGGCTCAAGGAGGATTTCATCGAGGGTATGATGTGCCCGGGCGGCTGCGTCGGCGGTCCGTCCCGCCAGAAGACGGATATCGAGATATCCAGGGCGAGAGACGTGCTCCTGAAGCGGGCTGATACGAGAAAGATCCTGGATAACCTTAAGAATTATCCGATGGATAAGTTCTCGATGTTCAGAGACGGACATATGGAAGAGTAAAAAACAAAACTTTAAAACCCCTTCCCGGTTGGGAAGGGGTTTTTGCCGCTCATTTTTTAAGAACCGGTCAGTCGAGTATCGTGATCCGTCCCTCCACCTGCGCGTCCAGGCCGTCGTTGGTGCAGAAATACTCCTCAATGATGTTGTTCTGGGAGGAGGCGCATACGCGGGGCTTCATGTTTCTTTTGACCTCTTCGAGGGGAACTCCGAAAAACTTGTCAAAATTCTTGAAGTGATAAGCCTGGAGCCCGAGCTTAAGGTGCATATCGTCCGTCACGGGCGTCCCCTTGAAGCTGAGTTCCTCGATGGTATGGGTTGACTTGCGGTAGACGATTTTGACTCCTTTCGAGAACTGGTAGAATTCGGTCTCCCCAAGCCATGCCTCATCGCGCATCAGGTACTGTACCATGCGCCGCCACTGGGCGCCTGTGACCTCGATCATGTAAATGACGTCCTCGAAGGGCGTATTTTCTATCATGTCCTGATATTCGATGACCGGGCCAAGCTCGGTCTTTCTGATGCTGCCGGAGCCGAAGAGCATGATCTCGAAGCTGGAGCCGTCCGCGAGGACATCCGCGTAGAGATTGCCCATCTCCGTTTCCTGCTCACGGCAGGGGTGCGTGAGCTTTCTCGCCCAGCGGGTGACGACGCGCTTGTATTTTCTGTCGGTCTCCGTGCGGTAACTGTCGATGAGTTCTTCCATGATCGTATCGACGGGAGCTGTGTCCTCATTGATCGGGACGCATTTCCAGCGGAGATCTTCGATCTTTTTGGACGCCTGGTCATACTGGATGTCGAAACGACCGATAACGCCTGAGCCTGATCCGGCCTGGACGATCGGAACGCCGTTTACAACCTCGGGCTTGTCCATGAAAGTGTGCGAATGGCCTCCTATGATGAGGTCGACGCCCCAGTCCGGGTCGAGCATCTGGGCGAGCTTTACATCATTTTCAAAGCCGATGTGGGTGAGAAGGATTGTCATGTCCGTCCGCACGGTCCGGTAGTTGTCGCAGATGATGCCGACCTCCTTTGCGGCGGCTTCCAGGTCGATGAAGGTGCCGATGATGTTTTCGCATTTTGTGGAGGAGAGCACTTCCTCGGTGAGGAGCCCTATGAACATGATCCGCATGCCGTCAATGTCGATGTTGATGTAAGGCGTAAAGACTCTGGAGTTGTTCAGGGTGATGAAGAGGTTTGCATTTACAATGGGGAACTTGGCGCACTTTTCGAGAAAGAGCAGGTGGGCGAAACCGTAGTCCACCTCGTGATTACCGATGGTCGCCACGTCCGGTCGCAGATTGTTCATGAGGTTGATGGTGGAGAGCCCGTGGTATTCGGAATCGATCACGGAACCGCGGAACATATCGCCCGCCATGGCATAGATTACGTTTTTCTTTTCTTTCCTGATTTTGTTGACATAGCCGGAGAGGCGGGCGAGGCCGCCGACTTCCTTGCCGTCTCTTATCTTCGGCAGAAAATCACCGTGAAGGTCGTTGGTGTGCAGGAGCGTCAGTTTTTTGATGGTATCGTCCATTGCAGAAACCTCCGTTTTGTTTGTAAATGATTGTACTTAGTATAGCACAAAATGGCGGGGTTGTGTAGGGCATACCGATGGCGGAGGAGGATTTCATGGAGAAACCATTTCCAAATCCATTGTTTCTTCCGGAAAAATATGATATGCTAAACCTTACGACTTAAGAAAGGAGATGCTATGAAAGCACCGTTTTCACCGTATCTCACCGGCATCGCCCCGGCGATGAAGCGCATCGTCGCGCTCCTCGGTGAGGAATATGATTATGTGAGTATTTTATCCACCGACTCATACGGTTTCCGGATGTCGGTCGGACAGAGGGCCGTCGCGGTAGCCAACGCCACGATGACGACTGAGCGCGGAAACGTTATCCGCGTGATGAAAGACGGGCTTGTCTCGGAATATGCGTTCAACACGTTTGACCCGGAACATCCGGAGATCACGGCCCGGGAGGCTGTGAGAGCGCTTGACGCCCAGATCGAAGTTCTTAAGATCACCGGGTCTTGTGTCTATGAGACAGACCTGCTAGGCGATGAGCCGCTTGTCATTTTCGAGGAGTTTGAGACGGAGACTCTGCCGGAGACCTGTGACCAGGAGGCACTGATTCGTGAGCTCACCGAGATCTCGAACCTCGCCATGGAGAAGGGGGAGGGACTCATCGATGCGCGGCTGAATGCCCAGTCAACGCATATCTCCAAGATGTTCCTCACCAAAAACCGTGACCTTCGGCAGAGCTACGTCTACTCGGAGGGGAATCTCATCCCGATCGCGGTGAAAGACGGCAGGAACAGCTACACCAATACGGGCGTCTCGGGCCGTGTCGGTCCCGAGCTCTTTAAGCAGCTTCGCGAAAAGGTGGACGACGCGCTGAAAGTCGTCGGTGAGCTTCTTTTTGCAGAGCGGATCGAGCCCGGCGAGTACGACATCATCACAAGCCCCGAGGTTTCGGGCCTGATCGCCCACGAAGCCTTCGGCCACGGCGTCGAGATGGATATGTTCGTGAAGGGGAGAGCCCTCGGCGCGGAGTATATCGATAAGCGGGTCGGCTCCGTCCTTGTCACGATGCACGAGGGAGCCCTCTGCGCGACAAATGTGACGACGTATGCCTTCGACGACGAGGGCACGCCTGCCGGTGATGTCGTCGAGATCGATCACGGGATCCTGAAGACAGGCATCTGCGATGCACTGGCCGCGAAGCGCCTCGGGACGAAGCCCACCGGCAACGGAAAGAGGCAGAATTTCGAGCATAAAGTCTACACCCGCATGACCAACACGGTCTTTGATTCGGGAAATGACAACCTTGACGACATGATCGCCTCCATCGACTACGGATACCTTCTTTGCGGCATGCGGTCCGGTATGGAGGATCCCAAGCACTGGGGAATCCAGTGCATCATCGAGCGCGGATATGAGATTAAGGACGGTAAGATGACCGGGAAGATCGTCGCCCCGATCGTCATGACCGGCTATGTGCCGGATCTCCTTGGTTCCGTCTCCATGGCGAGCACCGACCGGGGGATCTTCGGCTGCGGCGGCTGCGGAAAAGGCTACAAGGAGTGGGTCAAGGTCGCGGACGGCGGCCCCTATCTTAAGGCGAAAGCGAGGCTTGGATAATGCAGGATTTTTTGATTGAACTGGTGAAAAATGCCGGGGCGGATGCCTGGGAGATCACCGATGTAGAAAACTACGGCTGGGAATTTTATTTTATAAAGCATAAGCTGGATCAGAACCGCGTGAAGAAAACGGAGCACACCTCCGTGAAGCTCTTTAAAAAGAGTGAGGACGGAAAGCTTCTGGGGAGCGCCGTGAGCGAGATCGCGCCGACCGCCTCGAGGGAGGAGGCACAGGCGATCCTCGGAAAGCTTCTCTACCAGGCCTCGCTGGTCAAAAACCCGGTCTATACGCTTAATGAGAAGAAAGAGACGGAGGCAGAGGCTGCGGAGTTTGATGTGAGTGAGATCGCGGGTAGCTTTATCAAAGCCATGCAGGAGCTGCCGGAGACGGAGACCGAGTACATAAACTCCTACGAGATCTTTGTGAACGGTGAGAAAAGGCGCTTCCTTAATTCGAACGGGATCGATGTGACGGCCGCATACCCGTCGTCCATGATCGAAGTGGTCGTCAACGCGAAAAATGAAGACCACGAGATCGAGCTCTACCGGATGTACACCTCGGGCGCGTGCGATGCCGAGGCCCTTAAGGAAAAGCTTGCAAGGACGCTGACTGAGGGCCGCGACCGTCTTACAACTAAGAAGACGCCGGCGCTCGGGACCGCGACAATCGCGCTCACGACGGATGCGGCGCTGGAGGTCTACCAGTATTTTGCAAACCGGATGAGCTGCGGCTACAAGTATCAGGGACTCTCGGACTATGAGATCGGAGAACCGGTCATCAGGGACGCGGAAGGCGATGCACTCACGGTCACGGCGCGCGCATTTCTGCCCAATTCCTCCGGAAATTGTCCGTTCGACCCGGAAGGGGCTCCGGTTCGCGATCTTACCATTATCAAGGATACGAGGGCGGAGCATTTCTGGGGAAGCCGTCAGTTTGCCAGCTACCTGGGAGTTTCGGATTCATTCATCGCCGGAAATTTCGAGGTGGCCGGCGGAGAAAAGACATCATCCGAGCTGCTTTCGGGAGACTTCCTCGAAATAGTGGAGTTCTCGGATTTCCAGGTCGACGCGATGACCGGGAGCATTGCCGGTGAGATCCGCCTTGGGTACCTGCACCGCGGCGGCGAGGTGATGATCGTCTCGGGCGGTTCCGTCTCGGGGAATATGCATGAGGCGGGGCGCGGGCTTCATTTTTCAAGGGAGACCGTTCAGTACGACAACTATATCATTCCCGCGGTGACGATCCTTACGCTCACCGTCACGGGAGCTTAATGCAAGCAGAAGGCGGCTCTTCGGAGCTGCCTTTTTTGTGGGTAATGTGTGAACACATTGTAAACCTTTGTATATTTTTTTGTGCAAAATTGACAAATGTCTGATTTTGATATAATATATATAGGTATATATAAAATAATTCTAATCAGAATATACAAGTAACGGAGGAGCTGTTATGGAATATTCACCAGCCGGTCTCTCACGTGAAATACCGCCGAACTGTGTCGTCGGAATAGGGGCGTCAGCCGGAGGGCTCGAGGCCCTTCAGCAGTTTCTGACATTTCTTCCGAGCAACACGGGGATGGCATTTGTTATCATCCAGCATTTGGCGCCGGACCACAAGAGTCTGCTCTCGGATATCCTCGGAAAATACACGGTCATGCCGGTCCGGGAAGCCAAGGACGGGATGCGGGTCGAGCGCAACTCGATTTATATGATCCCCCCGAAATATAATCTGGAGATCGATTCGGACACGCTGAAGCTCAGCGAATACAATCATGCAAAGATCAACCACCCGATCGATATCTTTTTCCGTTCGCTCGCCTCGGCCTACGAGAACCGGGCGATCGCGGTGATCCTGTCGGGAACCGGCTCGGACGGAACCAACGGGATCCGGTCGATCAAGGAGCGGAACGGCATGATCATCGTCCAGTCGCCGGAGAGCGCCAAGTTTGACGGGATGCCGCGCAATGCGATTGCGACCGGCTTTGTTGATCTTGTCCTGAATCCGGACAGCATCGCGAGAGAGCTCTCCCATATCGCAAACTCCCTCGCCGTGACGTCGAGCCGCCAGCTTCTGACGGATGAGGATCTCATGTCTCAGATCTTCACGATCCTGAAGGATGTCACGAATATCAATTACGCCTACTATAAGCAGACGACGATCCTGCGCCGCATCGAGCGAAGACTTGTCCTGACCCACAGCCGTAACCTCCGGGAATATGTGAATTACCTGAGCAATAACCCGGAGGAGGCGAGGCTGCTGGCGAAGGAGGTGCTGATCGGGGTCACTTCATTTTTCAGAGACGCGGACTACTTTGAGGTCCTGAAAGAGCGGGTCATCACGAACCTGGTGAAAAATGCAAGGCAGGGCGATCAGATCCGCGTCTGGGTGGCCGGCTGTTCGACCGGTGAGGAGGCCTACTCGATCGCGATCCTCTTCTCGGAGGTCATGGAAGAGCTGGGCATGCGGCGGGATGTGAAGATCTTCGCGACAGACCTCGATTCCGACGCGATTATGCAGGCGAACCGCGGTATTTACGGGGACAACATCATAGAGGACGTCAGCCTGAACCGTCTGTCCCGGTACTTTACGAGGAAGGGCAACAAGTATGTGATCCGGCATGATATCCGGAAGATGATCATCTTTGCCCAGCACAATGTGTTCCAGGATCCGCCGTTCGGCAAGCTTGATCTCATCAGCTGCCGGAACCTGCTCATCTATTTCCAGACGACGCTGCAGAGGAGCCTTTTTGCCATTTTCCACATGGCATTAAACGACGGGGGCACCCTGTTCCTCGGAAGATCGGAGTCCGTGATCGATTACGACGACGTGTTCCGTGTGCAGTGCGCCAACGAGAAGATCTTTACCCACTATGCGGCGGGTCGCGCGCCGGTCCATGAGCGGCTAAACTATGCGATGCGCCTGGCGGACAACATCATCGATCCGATCATCATCCCGGACACGCGTTCCTACCAGGACGTGTCCTACAAGACAGGGGAGCTCGACACCAAGGTGCTTGAGACCCTGCTGCCGCCGTGCATTCTTGTCAATGAGAAAAATGAACTTGTCCACAGCTACGGGGACTGCACGGATTATATCAGCATCCCCTCCGGCGGGGTCACCCTGGACATTTTCTCGCTCATCCGCAACGACCTGAAGATCGCGCTCTCAACCGCCCTTCGGGAGGCGAGAAGCAGCAACGACAGGGTTATTTACAATGATGTCCCGGTCGTATTTGACGAAAAGCCCGAGCTTATCAAGGTGGTCGCTCAGCCGATCTTGGACAAAATCGGGGAGGATACCGGCTTTATTGCCGCCGCCTTTATCCGCGGAAGGGAGGAGGAAGATCCGGATACGATCCGCTACGATATCGATACGGCTGCCGCAAGCCAGATTGCCAACCTTGAGAAGGAACTCAAGCAGGCCAGAGATGATCTCCGCCGCACGGTCACCGAGCTCGAGTCGGTCAACGCCGAGCTGCAGGCGGCAAATGAAGAGCTGCTGACCGCCAACGAGGAACTCCAGAGCTCCAACGAGGAGCTGCAGTCGGTCAACGAGGAGCTCTACACGGTCAATGCCGAGTACCAGAGCAAGGTCAATGAGCTCGTCGGGGTCAACAACGATATGGCGAACTTCCTGTCGACGACCCTGATCGGCATCATGATGGTCGACCGGAATCTCAATATCCGCAAGTACACGGAGTACATCGCCAAGGAGTTCAACGTCGCCGATCAGGATGTCGGGCGGAGCCTCAGGTATATTTCCTACAATTTCGCGGTGATCGATCTCATGGAGCTCTGCCGCGAGGTGCTTCGCACCAATGAGGCGACCGAGCATCACTGCGCATCGGTGATGGGTAAGACATACCTCATCCGCATCTCTCCGTACAGAACAAACCTTTCGGAGAGGGATGCAAGCAATGAAGGGAAGGAAGCGGAAGGTCTGGTCATCACATTTGTCGATACGACCAAGAAGGTGGACGACCAGAAGCAGATCGACGCGATGGCGGAGGCCCTCAAGGAGGCGGTCCGGTCGGGTCAGGAGAAGGAGGCATTCCTCTCCCATATGAGCCACGATATGCGGACGCCGATGACGGCGATCTCGGGTCTTACGGATCTCACGCTACGCATGGATTCGCTTCCGCAGGAAGCCAGGGACAATCTGGAGAAGATCCGCATTTCCTGCGGTTATCTGACCGGCCTCATCGAGGAGGTTCTCGAGACGAGCCGCATCAACGCGGGCAAGATCGTCTCGGTGAGCACGCCCGTGATCGAGGATTCCGTGATCAGGGAGGTCTCCACGATCATCGAGGAGCAGGCCCGCAAGGCGCATGTGGATTTCTCCTGTGCGGTTCACGGCTGCAAGAGTCAGTATGCGCTCGTCGACACGGAGCATGTCTCGCGGATTCTTCTGAATCTGCTATCCAATGCCGTGAAATTTACGCCGGAGAACGGAAAAGTCTCTCTGACGACCTATGTCAGCTACAACGGGAGCGAGATCGAACACCGTTATGTGATCGCGGATTCGGGCAGAGGCATGAGCATTGCGTTCCAGCAGAAGATGTACCAGCCTTTCACCCAGGAGATGGAGGAAGGCGGCGCCCACTCCGGAACCGGACTCGGGCTCTACATCGTGCGGAGCCTCGTCAATCTGCTGGGCGGGAGCATTACCTGCCGCAGCGAAAAGGGTGAGGGAACCGTCTTCACGGTCATCATGCATTACGATATCGCGTCCCCCGAGCAGGTGCGCATGCACCGCCAGCAGGCGGTCACCTATGAGGATCGCATCCTCTACGGGAAAAATGTGCTGATCGCCGAGGACAACGCCATCAACGCGGAAGTCATCATCAGGATTCTGGCAACAAAGGGGATCCATTCCGAGCTGGCCCGGGACGGAAAGGAAGCGATCGACCTCTTCCGGCTCAAGGGACCGTATCATTTCCAGGCGGTGATCATGGATATCATGATGCCGGTGATGGACGGCTTCAAGGCGGCCGAGGAGATCAGAAAGTCGGTCACCGCGGACGCGGGGACGATTCCGATCATTGCGCTTTCGGCGGATGCCTCCGAGGAGACGACGAAGCGCTGTATGAATGCGGGGATGGATTTCCATCTCTTAAAGCCGATCGTCGCTGACAAGCTCTTCGGGACCCTCTCGGAAGTGTTCGAGGAGAACGGAGAAAAAAACGTGTAACCCAATTAAAAAAGGAAATAAAAAACCGGGGGCTTCGTGAGAAGCCTCCGGCCTGTTTTTATATAAGATATTATTTGACTTCCGCCATGCCGTACGGATTGCCTTCGTTGAAGTTGCGGGCATTTTCCATGGTCGTGGCTGCGATCGCCTGCAGGGCTTCGCGGGTGAAGAATGCCTGGTGGGAGGTGAGGATAAGCTGCGGGAACATCTGGAGACGGGCAGTGATGTCGTTCATCATTGCATCCGCAGAGTGGTCCGTATAGACGTTGGAATCCTCGCCTTCGTAGACGTCGAGCGCGACCGCGTGGAACTTGCCTTCCTTGAGCGCCGAGATGAGGTCCTCGGTGTCGATCAGGCCGCCGCGGGCGGTATTGACAAGCATGACCGTGTCTTTCATTTTATCGATCGCGGCCTTGTTGATCAGGTGGTAGGTGCCGCCGTCGCCCATGATGAGCGGTGCATGCAGGGAGATGAGGTCGGACTTGGCAAACAGCTCGTCCTTGCTCACGTAGGTCAGGAGACCCTCATCCACAAGCGCCTGGTTCGGGTAAGCGTCCCAGCCGATGACGGTCATGCCGAAGCCCTTGCAGATGCGGGCCATGCACTGGCCGATCTTGCCGGTGCCGACGATGCCGGCGACCTTGTTGTGGAGGTCAACGCCAAGAA
>ODAI010285937.1_pt1 | contig 19238 bp, 23 predicted proteins | sample 1539321 | NCBI WGS metagenome assembly ODAI01 (sample SAMN02144231, study PRJEB22623) | gut metagenome | biome: sheep rumen | host: Ovis aries | place: New Zealand
CAAGGGTGAACTGATTGCCGTAGACCGCACACGTCTGGTAGGGCAGTTCATCGGACAGACGGAAGACAACATGAAGGTGGTCTTCGAGGAGGCGCGCGGCAACGTGCTCTTCATCGATGAGGCCTACAATCTCAGCACAGGGTCTGAAGACCGTAAGGACTTCGGTTATCGTGCTATCGAGTCACTGCTCACCATCCTCACGAAGCCCGTCGACATGCTTGTCGTTCTCGCAGGCTATACCAAGGAGATGGAAGCCATGCTGAGCTCCAACCCAGGACTCTGGAGCCGCTTCCCCTATAAGTACCAGTTCGACGACTACGATGGTGCCCAGCTGATGGAGATTGCCCATCATCTATTCGAACGCGAGGACTACATCCTCACCGATGAAGCCGATGCTGAACTGCGGAAGATCATTGACCAGACACTGAAGATGAAGCTCCCTGAGTTTGGTAACGCCCGCTGGATAGAGCAGTTCGTCCACAATGGTATCATACCCGCCATGGCCAACCGTTTCTACGCCACAGCATGTACTGACTACCAGCACGTCGAAGTCTCTGACGTTACGGAGGCCTTCGAACGTCTCAAACCTCAAGCCGCTCCGCTGAAGCCCCACCACAAAGTGGTGTCAGGCTTCACGCCTGACGGCGCCTTTTGAACAAACAAAGTAACCTTAATAAAATAGGATAATGTATAGTATCAAACAAAGTAAAGAAGGCGATTTGCTGCTCATCATCGAGCCGCAGTCCTGTGCCCCGGATTATCCGTTGTTTATCTATGACGGTGGCGACACCGCCCTCCTGTTCCGCGACTGGGGTAGTACCCTCCGTCTATATAGTCTCAGCGAGCAGGCTCGTCCTGCGCTGAAGAATGCCGACGAGATTTATGTTTTAGAGATGCTTGGCGACAATGTTTACCGCGATTATATCGCCCCTATCCGCATCGTCCGCGATGTTAAGCGTCTTATAGCGTAACAATAAAATACCTGAATGATTATGCACACAGAATTATTCAAGAAAGACAGAACTGACATTTTGAAGTACCTCCAAAGCCTTGGAGAAGATCGTAAAATCTATTCAGCCCATCGCGACAGCATCAGGCCACTGTTCCCTGATATGGATGGCTATATCTATGCCACGGAAGAAGAGATCATTCTCGTGCTCATGGATCCGGGAACCAACAAACGATTCGACCAGAAAGACGATATGGCATGGGATCTGGCGCTCACCTGTGAACTGTATCGTAACCGTCTACAGCGTCTCAGCAAACACATCCCCAGTGTCTATGGAGTTCTATTGACCTCTGACGATGTCTTAGCTCGCTATGAGATACAGGGCGAGTTGGAAGCTTTCGATATCGCCATTATTGACAACGTGGCAGGCCTCGATTGTCTTTCCCTTCCCGTCAACACCGATGAATCCTTGCCCGTTGCTTTTCCTCTTATCTTCCTCTACGAAGCCGAGTTCACGGAAGCCGATTATGCCTATGCCGAGTATAGCCTCATCTCCCTCATCAATCCCGACATTACTACTGAGGAGTGCGATGAGGAAATGAGATACCTCCGCGAGGAATTCTGTCTTGACGAGATTTTAAAGGATTAAGAGGTATGGAAAACAAAAAGGACTCCGGCAATACCCTTAAGCTTGCTCGCGAATATATAAAAGTGGCGGAAGACTATGCCAGATACAAGAGAGGGGTAGGGTATAATGAAGATGACTACAGCATCCTACAAATCTTCAATCTCGATGCCTGCTATACCATTTGCGACAGAGGTCCTGCCGATTATTACTATGAGAAAGCCTACGACATGCTCTGTGCCTGTCAAGGGAAAAATCACCCCGAGACGCGACAGCTCGTACGTGAGATAATCGACTACCATGTGCACAACGTCCAGCGGATGATGCAAGAGAACTACACCATCGTTCTGACCATCGTACTGCTTTATCTGGTGCTGAATCTTCCGGAATTCATTGCCGACAAATCTCTGTGTGCCTTCTACATTGCCGCCTGCAACGCAGCCCTTGCCCTCTTCTGGTATTTGGAGCAGACTTTCATGTGCCTCATGGAGCGCCGTCACTATCAGCGAGTTTATAGAAACGATACGAAAGAATAGAAAAACAGAATTGACGATGAAAAATATTGAAGATAAGAAAAACTTTTGCAGATTATTAAGAAGCACCAACCGCCACGGCATTGGTGATGTGATAGCTGAATTAGAGTGGCTCGATTTCTTTGAGGCACCAGCGAGTCGTAAGGACCATAACGCCTATCCAGGAGGTCTTGTCGCTCATTCTCTGAATGTGTATCGTGTGGCTAAGGAACTGTCCTTAGTCATGCGAAATATCAATCCCGACCTCGAGGTCTCAGACGATTCTCTGATTATTGCCTCCTTGCTTCATGATATATGCAAGGCTCCCCGCTATCAGGGTAGCATCAATACGGGTGGTGTCTATCAGAAGAATTACAGCCACTTGCCTATAGGCCATGGCGAGAAGAGTGTCATCATGCTTTTGCGTTTGGGCTTGGAACTGACTGACGATGAGATCATGGCCATCCGCTGGCACATGGGTGCCTGGCAGATTGCTCTCCACAACGAAGAGATGCAACAAGACTATATCCACGCCACTCACAACTGTCCTCTTCTTTCTATCATTGAGGCCGCCGACAAACTCGCCGCCCAATACTGGAAGTAACAAAATAAAGGGTGCCTTCAAAGGTTTCTAATCATCATAGTTTAACAATCTAAAAATTAATTTTACGACCATGAAAGTATGTAGTACTTCGAAAATGCGGATGCTCCGTGTGTTTGTCTATCTTAAGAAGGTAGGTGTTTATGTGTTTGGTGCATTTTTTATCTTGTGTTTTGTTACAGGTTGTTACAACATCTGCCATCGGCCGTTTAGCGGATTCGTTCATTCGGTCATTCTTGATGACCGATATGATAACTTCAACCACCGTGAAAACATAAGTGAACGGATTTCTTTCTGTGAGAATGGTGCCCATGGGTATCTAGTAGATAACGTTACGGGTAAGAAGGTACTTCGCGATGTCAAGTGGGTCATTGCTCCCGATAACGAGAAAGACACATTGGCCTGTTATGCAAGTGAGGGCTATCGCGGTTATCTTGATGTCCGAACTGGCCATCCTGTTATTCCTGCCAAACGTTACACAAAAGCCTGGCTCTTCTCTGAGGGCCTTGCAGCTGTGATGGAAAAGGATAGCACCATCAAGTTTATCGATACCCATGGCCAGGTGGTCATCGATAAGGATTTCCATTATCCGTCTTTCACTTACGGCTATCTTTTCTATGACAGCTTATGTGCAATGACTGACGCCTTAGGCAAGTGGGGTATCATCAATAGGAAGGGTGATTGGGTCATCTGTCCCGAATACGATGGTATCGCACATGAAGATGCCGGCTTCTGGCTGCTGAATAAAGGGGAGAAGAGAGGTCTGCTCGACAAGCGAGCAAAGTCAATTATTCCAATTGAATATCGGAATGTGGAAGTCTTGGAACAAGGTATTTCCGTTGTGCTCGAGGACTATACGATGTGTATGATGGACTATGACGGCACGCTGAAATATAAGTTTGTCTGTGATGACGTAGACGATATCTATTATGCTACTTCTGAAACTGACGAAATGGGCTGTGATATACGGAAGTTGGCTCCATGTAAAGCTTATAATACGTATGAGGGCCATTGTGGTCTAATGGGGCCTGAAGGTAAACCACTCACTCTACCTATCTTCACCAATATATCAGCAGTTAATGCCAACCTCTATTATTGCAAGTTCGATCATTCTGATAGTGGTATTCTCTTGGATGGCAACGGCAGGTTGGTCAATAACAGTGAAATTGAAGTAAAAGAATCGGGTAAATAGAGATGGTGATGAATGGTAAATCGATCTTCGGCCTGATGGTCTGTATAATGGCCGGACAGCCTTTGCAGGCTTACTTTTTATTCTGTCGCAAAGGGTCAATCAAATTTTGCCCGACGGGGGCAAACGCGCGCGGCTTTTCCACCAGTAGAGACATTATTTTCCAAGAATTAATTTCTTCACTTCCTTGGCCATTGAGTTAGGGAGTGCTATAAGGAAACTATTTAAGAGCATTCCTTTTCCTACGTGCATGTCAACGTCTTCCGTTCCCTCAAAGAGTTTTGAACTTCCTTTGTATATTTTGAGTGTAGAAGATCCGCCACCATCACCTGGATCTGTATATTTTATTTTCCTGATATCATGACGAATCAAGTTGCGCAAGAATTGTTGGTATTGTTGCTGAGTCAAATGCGCACTTTTGTCGAAAGCAGCTCTTTCCTCATAGTCTTTGTAAATGGTCAATCGTATCTTGTCCTTTGTCACCTTTATTTTAAAAAAGTAACGACCAGGAGGTGGAACGGTTCCGTTATCAGAATAGTATTCTATCCTTGTCGCTTGCTGAAGAGTAGAGTATGGTAGGCTTGTTGCTTTATCTTCGTTAGCAGCGTAAAAATACTCTGTGAGTAAATCTGTTCTTTCATTGCGTGCAAAACTTCCTGCCACTGATACAAAGAACAATGTTGGAACAAGAAAAAATAATTTCATCTTTTTCATCATATGCATAGATATTACAATGTTTCACAACAGAAACTTCTTCATAAATAATAATGCAATATTTTATAGCTGGTTTTCAACCATTTGGGGAACACCAACTCAGTTGTCAATGTGCTCCCCAAATGAAAAAGCAGAATAGAATTCAAAAGAAATCTTCTGAAAGTTTACCCATTAATAAGGCAGATTAAGCAGGAAACCTATAGTGAAGTTGGCATCCCAATCAAACACCACCTGTTTAGCATTCGTTTCATCTAGAATTGCTTTATAGATATTCAGTCCAGCCTTGACTTTCTCACCTTCGTCCTTTGCCAGTTGATCGTAGTCAGACAGGTTTGTACTTAGTACTGTGAAACGCTCATTACCTTTCTTCTGCATCTTTGCCATCTGGAAAGGAACACCACCTATCAGGAAAAGAGTTCCTCTTTTTGAAGCAGGGACATCAGCCACCTTTGCCTTCGCATCATCATAGGCAGTCTTATCATCTACACCTTTCTGAAAGTATTTGGCACCATAGGTCTCTTTTGCGACAGTCTTGGATCCATCCAAATAAGAGATCTTTGTGTTACCAGACCCAAGGTCAACAACAAAAGCATTGTCCTCATAACCTTTTGGCAATGTACAACGGAAAGCATAAGTACCTTCCATTTCAGGTGTAACCTGGTTTACTTGGTAACCTATTGCCTTCAATGCCTTTGTAATATCCCCAATTATTGCTTCTTTGGCAGCACCAGAACTCACTACAAAGTGAATGTCTTTTCCTGCCACTCCAAAATCAATAATCGAACGGATATAGTCCTGAAGTTTGGTCTTGATGGTTTCTGCATTAGTCATGCCCTCTGAAATAAGGCTCGAACCGAACTCCTTCTTAATAGATTTCCAGTTTTTGTCCTTGTCCACCTCAATAGCAAAAAGGTTAAAACCTGAAGCTCCTAACTCTACAACAGCCTTCTTGCGGCCATTAACTGGTTCTGTAGGGTTGTAGCTAAATTGACCCGGTTCGACTGTTGATGCCTCACCAACTAAAGCTTGTGCTTCACCTTCTGATTTTTTTGCATTGCAACTACTAAAGCCTAAAATTAATAGGCCAGCCATAAAGGCTGCAAAAGAATTCCTTTTCATACTGTAAATTTTTTAATTTAAACTTAAGTTATTATTTATAAAACTTATGGAAAGATGTTCTGATTAACATACTCCTCCACCATACTGGCATCATTGACGGAGTAATCTGAAGGGTTATAGAAGGCAATGCTCATATTAAAGCCCCTTAGTTTACTGTCAACACTCTTGATAGCTGGATCAGCTGAAAGGTTTTTTTGAGCGAGGAAGACTAGTTTCGCAGAAGGATATGTTGACGATATACTCTCTATGAGTGCATCAACCTTGTTGAGTTGGTTATTTTTCTTACTCGAAGACACGGCCACATCCACTTGTTTATCTGCCGGTGTATAATTCTGGACAGAATTTGCAACAGTTTGCTTACCACTTCCATCATCAGACAATGCGTAATAATCAATCTTGTCGGCCGATTTAAACAGTACAACAACCGATTTAACACTTTTAGGATTTTGTTCGGCTGAAGAAGAATAGGGTTCGCTATTATCTCCTGAACCCGCCATGAAAATGCCACCTATAATGATTACAGCCAAAGCACAGCACCCTAATATAATATATTTCAGTTTACTTGTACTTTGAGGCTTTTCCTCAACAACAACCCTCTGCGTTTCTTTTTGTGTGGTTTCCCTTTGTGGCGTAACCTTTATTTCAGGTTTAATATTTTTACGAGGATTTGTATTAATATTTGGCGTACGCGCTATAACTGTTTCTTCTGAAGCCTGAACTTTGTCTTTTTGCCCCTCAATACTTGCTTTAGATTGAGGATCAGATGATGTTCCAGATTTATTTTCAAGGAAATCTCTGATGTCCTGTATCGACTGGGGGCGATCTACACGTCTGCTCTTCATCATCCAAATGACAAGTTTACGCATACGCTCACTAACTGATGCTGGGAAATGGAATGCTGATTCACCCTCGTCGGTAATATCAGTGGTTGTTGGTGGTGTTTCGCCAGTAAGGACATTATAACAGGTAGCACCAAGCGCATAGATGTCAGTCCACGGACCAAACTTGTCCAATGCCTGTTCCTGCTGCTCTTGAGGTGCGTAACCAGGGGAATAGCATACCGCACTCTTGGAGTAATTCCCACTATCTTTCTGCTGTTTGCTGGCACCGAAGTCAATCACCTTTAAACATCCTTTCTTGTCCACCATAAGGTTGGCCGGTTTTAAATCAAGGTGATACATGTTCTGTGCATGAACAACTTCAAGGGCATCAAGGGTTTGAAGAAGATAATCCTTTACATTCTCTTCCGGCAAAGCACGATATTTTTTTACCATATCGCGCAATGACTCGCCGTCAATATACTCCATGACATAGTAGGATGTATCGTTCTCATCAAACAAATCACTCACCGCCACAATATGGTCACTGTGGAGATTACGCAGTCTGCGAGCCTCCTTCCTGAATTTTTCCTTTTGCTCTTGAAACACAGGCAAGCTAGATGGGTTTACAACGCTTACAGCTGTTGTTTCAGAATCACGTAGTGCTACATCCCTTAAAAAGAATTCTTTGATTGCAACAGTTTCATCGAAAGCTATATTTGTCGCAAGATATGTATTTCCAAATCCTCCTGACGAAATATAGCGGTCGATACGGTACTTCCCCATCTGGAGAGTCGCACCTACTGGAAGCATAGTACCATCACTTAAAACATTTGGCGTACTCATTTCTTTTGTTTATTTTGTTGAAGTTTATTATATTTGTTTCTCACCTTTTGCTTAGTTCTCATGTCCACTTTTTCATTATCTTTCGGGCTACCGCCTATTGACAAAGAATCTCTGTCAGAAACTTTATCCGCAATTTCTGATTCCACAATTGCTGTTTTTTTTATGAAAGAATCCGTTTCATCAGAAACATTTTCTGTATATTTCATAAAAGATTTTTGTGCGTTTCCCGTCATTGTCGTTTTCTGGACATAGGAATATCCAATGAAGACAGCAACAAGAAGAATCAAGATTATGATGGAAGCTTTCAAAAAACCACGTGAGCTGGAATCCTGATTTGAATTGCCAGAATCAGAATGGTATATAGCTGTTCCGCTCTTGTTTGTTTCTGCAATTTTCACATCGTCGTTTTCTTGAACTTGTACTGAAGGGAGTATGTTAATTGCATTGAATTTTACTTTCTGTTCATCATCTAACAAGTTCTCGTCGTCTTCCTCTCGAGTCACAGTCTTCACATGGACAATATATGCCGAATGGTTATCGTCATTATTACATGTAATTTCTTCAAGACGTAGACATTTCTCCTTATCAGTCGAAGAAGAACATAGTAAATTTATGATGTCGTCATTCTCAAGATTTTCAAGCACACCATCTGAACATAACAGGAAATAGTCATCAGGTAAGATGTCTGTTATATGAACTATATCAGCCTTCTTCCGATTGTTAACTCCAGGAATCATGGCACGGCTGACCTGATTTTTCCTTGGGTGAGTTTTCATCTCAGCGTAAGTTATTTCTCCAGACTGATAAAGTTCGAACACAAGAGAATGATCTCGCGACTGATAAAGAATGGATTTTGACGATGGACGAACATGATATATTCTGCTGTCACCAATATGGGCCGCAGTACACCCACCTCGATGAAAGTACAGAAGAGTCATTGTAGTTCCCGACTTATGGAATTCCCCATTGTCACAGGCATCAAGCTTTTGATATGCATATTCCAGTGCTTCCCGCAACTGGTCATCAGTCAAAATCTCACAACTTAAAATGTGGGATTCAAAAAAGATGGACAGCCCTTGACAAATGGCGGCACTAGCAACCTCCCCACGTTCATGCCCTCCCATTCCATCACATAGAACAAATAGCCGATCTTCAGCAGTGGCAGCACCTTTTGCGGGAAAGATGCAGTCTTCCTGATTTGAGCGGGTCCCTATTTCATGGATGGCTTGCGGAGTATGAATTGTTATTAACATTGTCAGGATTTGTTTACTTCGTCATGATTATCAAAATACTACTACTAGACCAAAAACGGTTTTTGTCCAATATTTTCAGCACACAGTTCCCTCCAGACTTTTCAATCATATATGAGTCTTTCGGATGACCTGTCAGAAGGCTTGCTGACTTGGATGGAATCTCCAACTCAGAAAACTTCACTTTGTCTATCTGCGTCAATTGCGACTTATCAATATTGGTATAATCCGCTTTGGTCTTTTTTAAGAAACCTCCAGATGCGAGACCTTTTTCTTTCAGCTCTTTAGATGAACCTATAGCATAATAGGCTGTAGAATTTGCCTGCTTCTGAACTTTGAGTTCTTCTTGTATTTCACCCTTCTCTGTTTCAAGCGAACCTATGGCAGTATTCAAGCTACCTATCTCAGACTTTAGATTCACTATTGCCACGTTCTTTTTAGACACTTCTTCTTCCAGCTGTTGGATTCTAGCTTCCTTTGCATCAAGTTCTTGATTTAGGAACTGAATAACTTTACCCAGCTTTGCCAGTTGGTCGTTCCTGTCAGAGAGTTTTTCCTCAAGGCTGGAGAGTTTTGCCCGATTGCTAGCCAAAATCCCCTTAAAAGTTCTTAAACTCTCTAAAAGTGCTTGCTTACTAAGCCTGCCACCTTCTTCGGGACTTCTCTTTAAGAGACCCTCACCGACAGAGATGGAATCAAGGCTTGATGAAACCTCGGCAAGCGTCTCTGTCATATCATCAAGGATTTGAGATTGCATTCTGTTTACACTCATGACAGAATCATTCTCTTTCTTCAACTGGCTACTTCCACCACCGGCGCAACTCGCAAAAAACACGACGAGAACAATTGCTAAAAATAAAGTAAGCTTTTTCATAATTATTTATTATTTTATTGACTATTCTCCTAAAATAGACTTCATTTCTTCCCTGAACTCCTTGAAACTGTGAATCTGACGAGTGCTTTCATTCCATCGTTCACGTTCTGCCTTTGACTTGTTAAAGAACCAAACCATAATGGCAACTTGCTCATGCGACAAATATTCTGCCTTAATGCTATAGGCATTGACAAGCCTGTTCAAGTCGTGAGGCACATTCATAAACTCCATATATATTTGAGCCACGGTATTTTGTAGCTCTTTCAGATTCTCTTCTTCTTCTCTTGTGCCAATATGGATAATCAGGCTATCATTATTAGCTAAATATAGAACTTCTTCATACGAGACATCTATGGAACCCAACATTTTCAATGCCTCTATTGTAGTCATTTTTTCCACGAGAGGAGTTGCCGCCTTACTTTCCTGGCTATTGAAAAAGAAATATGTCCCAGCTCCTATTCCTGCAGCAATGATACCAATCAAGGCAATAATTATCCATTGTGTAATGGTTTTTTGTTTTACAGTAGTATCACAAGTCGAAATGCCCGTTGTTGAAGTAGTTGGGGATGTGGTAACACCTGTCTGGCTACCAGTTCTAGGGCCATTCTGAATAGAAACCACAGATTGTGAGGAAGCATTTTCTCTTTCAGGAATTTGGAGCTTCTGATTTGGCGTTTCATGAGAAACTACAGTTTCGCCATCATATCCTTCATAATCATCAGTCCCCATCACACCATCTCCTTCTTCCATGCATGAGTTAAGAATATCAAGCCATTTGCTTATGCTCTCGGGGCGTTCCTTACGAGTTGGTTTCATGGCCAACTTTATGGCCTCCCATATTTGCGAAGACACGTAAAACGGCTGTTGGGGGAATCCTTCCTCATAGAGTGAACTTGCTTCTGGAGGAACTTCGCCAGTAAGAAGATAATACATAGTAGCTCCTAGACTATACAAGTCAGTTTGCGGTGAGAAGTCTGTCATGGCTGTATATTGCTCTAAAGGAGCATAGTGGTTGGTATAGTTGACAGAAGTACTGTTGACTTCATCCACATTGTCGAAAGTTTTCGAAATGCCAAAATCAATGAGCACAGCATTCCCCTTATCGTCAAGTAGAACATTTTGAGGCTTTACGTCAAAATGGCAGATGTGCCTACTATGCAGATAACTCAACGCGCCACCAATTTCATTAATATATTTTTTAGCTTCGTTTTCCGGCAAACGTCTTACCGGAGATTTTTTAACCAATTCCGCTAAAGAGCCACCAGGAAGATAGCGCATAACATAATAAACTGTATTATGCTCTTCAAAAACATCGGTAACGCTGACAATATGTGGGTGTTTAATGCTTGAGAGCTTTTGAGCCTCACTAACAAATTTCTTCTTATATTTCTCTACCTGTTGGTGACTTCCAGAAGAGGGAACTGTTACTGTCTGGCCATCATTTCCCCTAACACATCGTTCATTCATGAAAAATTCCTTGATTGCGACATCGACACTCACGTCCATTTTCCCCAGTTCCCCTGTGACAATGACATTAGTGCGTCCTTTGTATGTGATGCCAAACCCGCCACTCCCAATTTTTTTTTCTATGCGGTATTTCCCGTCTTGAAGTTCACTACCGTTTATCAGCTCATTCATAATATATATATATTACATCGCACTATCAAATACCAAATCAACTAAAAATGCTTTTACATAAATGCACTATTCATCAACGAGTCCGTCAATTTCTGAAATGACACTGGTATTATTCTGAGAAGAAGTGCTATTTCTATTGCCAGTTATTCCTTGTGCATTGTTTACAATCGTCCCTAGCCTTTCTTGCTGGTTACGAGGAGTCCTGGCTCGCTGTTGAGGCTGGCGACCACTTGCATTGATAATAGCATTGTTTACCTCTTCCTCAGTCACGTGTTCCTGTATTCTCTGTGGCGCATCTGACACTGATGGACGTGTGGGACGCACTCTGTTTGAAGAGTGCGATTGAGGAGTTTTGTTTCCAGAGTCTATGTCTAAATGCCTTTGCTGTTCAATCTTGACGGGATTGGGGGGTGGCGTATCTTTTTTCCACGGACTTAGCCATAACAGTCCAGCAACAGCCAAGGAAACAATCAGTATAACAAAAACAACTAGTATGTATTTGTTATAATCTTTGTGCTTTTTGTGATGGCTAGAATGGTGTTTATGATGATGTTTAGAAGATTGGCTTCCTTCAAGCTGTTGATTCTTATCATGTATTGGCCTTGCCAATTTCGTCACCTCCATTGGTAGGTCCTGTTCGTTTTTTAGCTCCAATCCTGTTTTCAACACCTTCACTTCACCAGTAATACATGTATTGTTTTTATAATCTGGATCGTTAAGCAACTTATTGGCAGCCCTTGCACTAGCCTCGTCCTCTATCAGCCCTGAATCAGACTCCTCTTGTTGCACACTTTCAATGTGAATAAGGTGAGCAGAGTGATTGTCTGAATTTTCCAATGTCTTTTCAACAAGCAGACGAGACTTTTGCTCATCGCTTATCTGTTTGTCTGAAAGCAGTTCCAGCAATTCGTCATCTTCCATTATTTCTGTCATGCCGTCGGAACATAGATAGAAATAATCTCCAGGTTTGATGTCTGTTATGTGTATAAGATCGGCCCTATCCCTTACTTCCTGGAATGGCTGAACCGCACGTCTTAATACATTCCTTCTTTGAGAATTTCTCATTTCCCAATAAGTCAACTCGCCCAGGTCGTATAGCATTTGGACTTGCGTATGATCGATGGAGCGGTATAGCACTTCTTTAGTTGCGGGACGAATGTGATAAATTCGGCTGTCACCAATATGCGCCACTAAACAGCCACCACGATGCAGACACATAAAAGCCAAGGTAGTTCCTGTATCTTCGCCTAACCCTTCTTTGTGTTCTAGGTTATCGTATGCCTTGTCTAAGGCTTTTTCAAATAATTCGTCAGAAAGGGTTTCATCTTGGCCCCAATTCTCTTTGAGAAAACTGCTTATGGTATTGCAAACAATGCCACTGCTGACTTCTCCTTTTTCCATGCCACCCATTCCGTCACACACTATAAAGAGACGGTCATTAGCGGTTGCCATACCCAAGGCTGGGAATATAGAATCTTCTTGGTTGTTTCGCTTGCCAATCTCAAAAATTGACTGAGGTTGATATAGCTCGTATTTCATGTCGTTATTCTTTGCGGGTTAAACTTTCTTGATTCTTAATATGTTATCTCCCATCTTTAGTTCGTAACCTTCTTGGAGATTCATAATGTCACCAGGCCCCAGTTCAATACCATTTACAAATGTTGGATTTCTATTTTGCCAATTACTGATATAAATCTTCATGCTGCCATCCGACAAGCGCTTTAGTTCAATTCGCGAGTGGTTTCTGCTCATCCTCATGGAGTCAGTCGCTATTTGAATGGTTGCATGCGACATGGAAGCTTTACGTCCGATTGTATTCAGGCCCTCTTTCAGTTCATAGGTACGGCCATTGCAGTCCAAGAAGTAACGTGCTCCCTTATCACTACGGTTGATGCAGGTTCTGTCTGGGTCTAATTGTTGTCTTCTTCCCCCTATTATCGTTCTACCTTCTTCCTGACTTGGGGGCGCTGCAGGAAATTTTACTCTTAGAGAGGAATGACAACTAGGACATTCAAACTCCTTGAAAGTCTCATTTCGGGAGTTTTTTACACTCAACACAGCCTGACAGTGAGGGCATTTTACTTTTAGTTCCTGTACCATATCAGTTAAATATTAATTGTCCCAAGACATGACGACCATGTTATCGCTGAATTTTCCCCACATTACAGGATTCTGCATGCCGTCTGTTTCACTTTTCACGCCATCACTGACAAACTTGAACAACTCGCGAGCTGTCACCTTTCTGTCTTTGTTTTTGTCGGCACCTCCCTTCAGTCCGCGTTGCAGGTAACGTGTGAAGGTACTGTTTTTCTTGTAGCTTCCATCGCCAGCACCAGAGGTCTCAGAATCTCGAGATGACATAAATAGCATAACATTGGCACTCTGCATACTGCGTCTGCCATTACCTGATTGTTGACGAAGTGACCCTGACATACATGCATCAATGTATATAATTTTACTTTTCGATTTACTTTTGGCCATTGCCTGACGCACTTTGTCGTAAGATAAAACTTTATCGTAGCACATAATGTCACCTTCCCCCCCATGACCGCTGAAATAAAACACGACCTGATCTTTACTTCCGGCTTTAGCATAAAGAGAATTCATGGCACTTTCCACATTTTTTGCAGTGGCATTAGCATCAAGAAGAACTTTTTGGACTGTCTTACGAGATGGTGACTTCTCGCCATTGGTTTTATACAGCCAACTCATGATATTAACATCGTTCACGCATGTTCGAAGAATATTACAACCGTTACGTGAATTGTCATCTACGCCCACCGCAACAAGGTAGACTTTAGCCTGCATAGTCATAAAAACCATACAGGCCATTAATGTGGAAAATATGAATTTCTTCATGGTCATTTTATCCTAACAGCTCGGAGTCATTGGTATAATCAGGCATACTATCGTCAGATAACCAGTCGCTATCAGAGGTCATTGGAGTTTCATAAATATCAGAATCATCCGTTTCGTCAGACTTCTGGACGATGAGGTCATCGCCAGCTTCCTGTCGGAAACTACTCACACTTATATGGCTGTCAGAAATGTCCATACGTTCGTCTGCATCAATGTATCCATTTTGATTAGCATCAACGCCGGCATAATCAAACTCACCATTATGGTTCATGTCAACGAGGACAACATCGTAACCGTTCACAGTTGCCGCACCAATTGTTTGGACAGAACCGTCTTCCATAGTCACATCCTGTACACCTATTAGCCTTACGTCTGGATCATCATTAACCACTGATACATCCGAGTCATCAATTTCATGAATATCGTTTGAGGCATGTTCATGATGCTGGTGGGTATCATGATGATGGGGATGCTCATTTTCTTCCTTTGCAATTTCTGGTGCCACACGCTCACCAAAAGCCGCTCTGTCTTCTGAACTCATTTCATCCCACTCTTTCTCGATATAGGTACTATAAACATTACCACGCCAATGGAAAACACCTCCAGGTCCAACTTCAGCTCGTGCGGCAGCAAACGCATCGCCAAACGACATGTTGTCATTAATGTTTGTGGCCACATCTACTTGACTATCACTGCCATTATTTACAGGGTTGTCGGTAATCGGATGTTCAGGAGAGCTCCCAGTCATTGTAGAAGCCACAGCCGCACCGCTTACGCCAAGCAAAATGCCTGTAGCGCCTCCAATGGCAACACGCCTCCACATATTTGATTTCTCCTCTTCCTTTTCCACTACTGGCTTTGACACTTCTTCGTTGTTTTTAACAGGGCTGTCAACGATGGTCATCTCATTATCTTCTGTATTCATAATTGTATTCTTTTATAATTTTTCCTAATGTTTATTTATTTCTTTGGTTGCGACGCTGATTTTGCCGATATATTCGCTGCATTTGTCGTAGACTGGTATTAGAGGAGTTCTGTCCTTGAGCACTCGTGTCTCTACTACCAACCTGAGGGATATTTGTTGCAACCCGCCTTAGTCCTTGGTCTTTCACTTCTTTCTCCTCTAGAAGGAGGCTTGTACGTTTGGAAAGGAGTGACATACGTATCGAATCATCTCGCATTTGCAATCTTTCCTGCATTTCGAGTGTTAAGCCTGCTTGAGTACGAACACTATTCTGATTAAGCAACTGATTGTCGATTTCCTTAATCTTGGCGTGTATCTCATTTATCTTCCTGGCCGAAGCAGTGTCAGATACCGAAAGAATACCAATAGTCTGATTCTGAGCCGATAAGCTTGTGTTTGCCAGAAAGAGTGTTATTGCAATACTGGCACAGAAAGTAAATTTGTTTGTCATCTGTCTGTCCTCCTTTCTCATTTATAGTCATCAAAATCTTTTACACCAACAATATGATTCTTGTTAATCGTCATAGCACTGTCAACATGATATGGCATTGCCAACACACCTTCCTGATTGTTATTTTGTGCAAGTACTATGTCTGTATATTCCCCAGAATCAGTTACTATCTTATTGGCATATTCCTTCTTGCTCTTGCGATTAACGACCAAATTGGCATTCGTATTAGCAACAACAAGCAGAAACTCTTCTTTCCCGTCTTTTTTTGCCGTCATGATTGGAGCATCAGCTTTCATGACAATCTCCTTGAGTTTGGTAAGCAGAGAGAACTCCCTGAATGAAAGATTCTTGACAGTCATGGGAATCACCACACACGTTAAATTACGACAGTCTGCTATAGCACCCCTATTGACAGTCTTAGTTCCGTCGGCAATGACAAGCTTTCCCTGATGACCCTTCGGACATCCCAGAAGCGTTTCTACATTTTTTGAATAAAGAGATCCGTCAACAGACTTGAAAAATTGATTATCACTATCTATTTCTATTTTTTCCAGATATGAAAGCGATTTTAGGTTTTTCAAACTTTTCACCCTAGCGGGAATCTTGATTTTTTTGAGAGATTTGCTCCACTCAAAGTCTTTCAGATTGACGGCTGTCCATTCACTTCCAAGAACTACACTGTTAAGGGAAGTACACCCAAAGAACACCCCTGTTCCAATATTTACAGTATTGCTTGGAAATGCTATTCGTGTCAGGCTACTGCATCCCTCGAATGCAAAATCACCAATTTGCTTAATTCCAACGGGCATTTCTATGCTTTTCAGCTCTGTATTGTTCGAAAAGGCCTTGGCACCAATAGATGTAATAGAATACACCTTGTTTTTATATCTAACTTTGGAGGTGAGCACCAAATCACCGCTGAATTTTGCCCTCGATGAATTTGTTATGGATCCCTGATATGTAACCTCAACAGTTCTCTTAACAGAATCCGTTATATTAAAGTAAAGGTGCTGGCCGTTCTTCAGGCTTATTTCAAAATCGTGGGCATTTGCCAACGACGTGCAGCAAAATAATGCAATGCCGAAAAATAGTCTCGTTTGTTTCATAACCCATTATTATGCTAAGAATCCACTTACATCTCCATCATTTGTGTAGTCAGGGCCTAAGTCCTCATACCCAGAAGTATTATCTGCCAACGAATTATCATCCGTATAGTCAGGCAGGTATTCGTCAGTATTGTTTTCTACGATTGTATCATCATTGTCAGGCTCCACAAGGCCATCAGGTCCATTGTCTGCAACCAGCAAGTTGTCGGTGTCATCAATAGGTATTACATCATCTCCCTCCTTGTCGATTACAACCTCTGCTTGATCTCGCAGATCAGACATCCGCACGAGGGTGTTGGCTTCTTGGAGATCGCTCAACTCGACCCGCTGCATGGCACCGTCATTGTTGTAGTCTATCCAAAGAACGTCAGCATACCCATCGCTGTCACCATCAAGGACCTGTCCTATATGACCGTCTATCGTGATGTTAGCAACCTCCATCCTATTGCCGTCTTCATCTGTTATCAGCTCGTAAGATGTCACTTTCACTTCTGGTTCTGGCTGTGGCTCCTCCACGGGAACAACGACAGTCTTCTGAGGATGATAGTGATGGTGAACTTCTGGCTGGGGGGTCTTTCCCGATTCCTGAATAATCTCTTGATCCTCCTTTTTTCCCGAAGTATCATCATGTAATAGTGTACTTGCAGCAGCTGCTCCCGATACTCCGAATGCAGCTCCAAGGGCCGCAGCTATACCAATTGTTGCTGTGTTCTTACCCTTGCCGCTCTGCTGCGTCTCATTTTGTACGTCCATCGTAACGTCTTGATTCGCGGTGTTGTTGAAATCATTTGTAGGTCTCATAATTAATACGTTTTAGTTGTGAATAAATCCTTTAACGAGTGCAAAGGTACGGCATTTTTTCATTGTTTCCAAGCTTTTTTTTGCATTGTGTAGGAAAGTATGGGTTTTTTGTATGAAATGTCGCTATAGCGTGAGATGTTATTTTTTGACATATTTTGCTTTGCAGTGCGGGCATCCTGCATTCTGAGCCAACACATTATATGGTATATTACCCACAAAATGCTGACATTTCTTGTTTGGGCATACATAATGTGTCTGGAACCATTCATCAAGCTGCTTATTTTTATTAGGTATACGCGAAGCATTAAAATAACTTATAGCAGTGACGGCTAAAGTAAATATGATGGCTGCATAATACATGTATTGCCTTGCCCCCAAATCACCATCTGCAGAATTGCCTTGTGCAAATGTGAGAACCATAGCTCCCATGGAAAATAATCCTGCAATACGAGAGATGGCATTGAATCGTCGTTCCTTGATCTGAATTGCCATTTGGTCACCCTTGTATTTCTCCCAAACAGCTTTCAAGGGCCTGATGTCAAGTTCAACAGGGAAAAGTTCCTCGATGAGATCCCAATCAAACTTATAATGATCATAACCCAAAGTCAATTCATCGTTGTATTTGATTTGTTTTGAAGAGTAACCAATACCATTAACAAAGGTCTCATTATCAGGATTAAGATTTTTCATCAGAATGCTCCCATCATCCCCGATAGTGAGACTACAATGATTCCTACTGACAGAATATGGGACACTGCCGGGTGCTCCACAAATCTTCTCACGTTTCCCAATCGTTATTTTCAGCTGGTTAGTTTCTTTAAGTCTTCCAATGATAACTTCCATATTCTAAATCTTAATTTTTACGATTATATCTTTCAGTTTTTTTAATGCCTCCTTTGAAACATCCAGTGTGTATGAGCATGTTGTGAAATCAGTCAGGACCAAGCGCTTCCTTAATACACTTACCTGAGAAACATAATCAAGGTTAATAATAAAGCTCTTCCCTAATCTTACAAACGCATGCTGCTTATTTAACCTTTCTCCCAATAATTTTTCCATGTTCGAAAGGTTGGTGCAAAGAGAAAACTTATGGTTATTCGTCATAATGATAGATGTATAGTTTCCATCTGCCTCGAAATAAACAATTTTGGAAGTGTCCATTCTCAGCAATTCATCACGAGAATTAATAATTAGCTTTTCTGGCTCCATATTATATTGTAATGTTTAAAGAAATCCCATTGCCGTTCCCTTGGGAAAGCCTTGTCTCGCTTGGCCAACCCCATGAGGTGTTGATTTTTGCCCCTCTTGCGAGGTGCAGATTCGACAGGAGAATTTGAGTAAATATGCATATAGTCTTTTTAGTCATCACGCTGCAAAGGTACTAAATCTATTTGTAATAAGCAAAAAAAAATGCAAAAAAATGATTTGGAAAACCCATTTTTATTGAGTTTATAGTCAAAATGTCGCAAATGCAAGAAGAATTGTCCATTTATGTATTTCTGAATTAGGGTGGAGGTCATCGAGAGTCTCGGTTCCTTTCCAGAAAGCACGCCGATGGGTTCCATCGGGCATGTCGGGCGCAACTTCTTATAAACACCTATACTTTTAACATCGCATAGAATTCTATCAGAATTACTTTTCGGATAGTTTATGTTTCCTTTTTAAAAGCAGCAACTTGATAATAAGATATACTGAACTTTCGCAAGTGAATATTCATTCATCAAGCGACTAATAGGGCGAGTTGTTTTAAATCAAGAGTTTGCAGGGATTGGGAATAATTTTCCTGTTTCGAGGGAGGGGAAGTGTGGAGTTTTGCATAACTTTGCAGCCGAATTCATAGGCTCGCTTAGTTTTCAGTGATGGCACAAGAAGCAAACACAGGATATAAGAACATCTTGCCGATTCCGTTTCGCTTCAACGAA
>ODAI010277193.1_pt1 | contig 19233 bp, 14 predicted proteins | sample 1539321 | NCBI WGS metagenome assembly ODAI01 (sample SAMN02144231, study PRJEB22623) | gut metagenome | biome: sheep rumen | host: Ovis aries | place: New Zealand
ACGGGCGCTTCCGTGAGCGAGATCATCGCCATGGACGATGACTCCCAGGTCCAGACCCTGCCTTCCACCATCGTCGTAGCCCTGACCACCCGCGGCGCCGTCCTCTCCGACGGAACCAAGGCCATCTATGCCTACGGCAACACCGCAGCCGCCCTCAAGCTGGGTGACGGCGTCCAGATGAGCGCCCGCAAGACCACCTATAACGGTGTTCCCGAGCTCACCGACATCTCCGACGCATTCGTGGACAGCGAAGGCAACGCCGTTTCCTATCCCAACGCCAAGGACATCACCGCCCAGGCCGGCACCTATGCCGCCTCCGAGGCCGAATTCATCAAGCTCTCCGGCACCCTCTCTGTCTCCAGCGACGGCAAGTACTACAACATCGCCCTGGACGGCTTCGAGGACGGCTCCAAGCAGGGTTCCATCGTGTATCCTGTAGAGGCCCTGAACGCCAAGAGCTTCGACGGCAAGAAGATCACCGTCACCGGTTACTTCAACGGCCTGTCCAGCGGCGGCAAGTACATCAACATCATCGCCACCAAGATCGCGGAATTCGTGGACAACCCCAAGGGCACCGTGAACAACCCGTACACAGCGTCTGAGATTGCCGCCGAGATCCTCGCCGGTAACATTCCCGAAGAAAACGTTTACGTAAAGGGTATTGTTTCGGCTATCCAGGGCGAATTTTCCAGCGGCTATGGCAATGCTACCTTCTGGATTTCTGACGACGGCACCGCTTATGGCGTATCCGAGGACAAGAAGAGCACCACTGAACCCTCCAAGGATTTCGAGTGCTATCGCGTTCTCTGGTTCGACGGCAAGAAGTGGGAAGATGGCAATGCTCAGATTGCTGTAGGCGACGAAATAGTTGTTTACGGAAAGATGACCGTTTACAACGGTATTGCCGAAACCAGCGGCAACAAAGCCTGGGTTTACAGCGTGAACGGCGCCACCAACGACGCTAATGGTATCGGCAATGCATTAGCTCCGTTCAACGTAGCCGGGGCCGAGGCTTTTATAGACCGCATGGTAGCTGCCCAGAATGCGGCCAAAGAAGCTGGTGAATCCGCTCCCGTGTTTCCTAATGTTTGCGTTAAAGGCATCGTATCTGCTGTCCAGAGCGAGTTCTCTGCCGGCTACGGCAATGGCACCTTCTGGATTTCCGACGACGGCAAGGCCTATGGCATATCCGAGGACAAGAAGAGTACAACGGCGTTCACCAAAGACTTCGAGTGCTACCGTGTCCTTTGGTTTAACAATGAGAAATGGGCCGACGGAAACCCTCAGATTGCCGTAGGTGACGAAGTCATCATCAAGGGTCAACTGACCCAGTACAACGGCATTTATGAGACCAGCGGCAACAAGGCCTGGATCTACTCCCTGAACGGCAAGACCGAATAGCCGGTCTGCTACGGATTCTATTTTACCCGGTCTCTCCAGGAGGGACCGGGTTTATCTTATTATTTTTATTAACATTTTGTAAATTACAAATTGTATCATATCTTTGCAAAAAAAAAAGAATGATAGAGAATCCCTTCATCGTAAAAGGTTATTGCTCGGAAGAGTATTTCTGCGACAGGAAAGCGGAAACAGCGCGGCTTATCGAAAACATTCTGGGCGGAAGTGACACCGTCCTGGTGTCGCCGCGCCGCTATGGAAAATCCGGTCTCATTCTCCACACCATGCAGCAGCTGAAAAAAAAACAGCCGGAATATTATACCTTATACACGGACATTTCTACCACCACTTCCCTAGGAAAGCTTATCGACCATCTCGCATCGGCCATCCTGACTTCCTTTCCGGAAAAAACATCTTTGGGGAAGCAGTTTCTTGCTTTCTTTAAAAGATTCATGCCCTACTTCACATTTAATGATAGTACCGGAAAGGCCGAGATTCATTTGGAACTGGTAACTCCGCAGGAAAAGAACTATACCTTGCAGCAGCTGCTTTTCATCCTGGAGCAGGCTCCGCAACCGGTTGTACTGGCAATTGATGAATTCCAACAAATAACAGAATACCCGGAGGAAAACGTGGAAGCATTACTCCGGGCACATATCCAGCATCTGCACAACGTCCGGTTTATCTTTAGCGGCAGTAAACGCCGCATGATGTCTTCCATCTTCAATGATGCCGCCCGGCCCTTCTATGCCAGCTGCGAAACCTTATATCTGGACAAACTGGACCGGGAAGTCTATGCCCGATTCATCAAGGAGCAGTTTGAGGAGAACGGACGGAATCTGGAAGATCTTGCACTTGAACATATCCTGGAATGGACCCGTTGCTACACCTATTATACCCAGCGTGTATGCCATAAGCTTTATGACAAAGGATATCGGAACATCTCACTTGACAATGTGAAGGATGTTTGTCAGGATATCCTGGATGGAGAGAGTTATAACTTCTTGCTCCTCAAGGAAATTCTCCCAACACAGCAGTGGCGGTTCCTGACGGGCGTCGCCAAGGAAGGAAGTGTGAGCCAAATCAGCAGCACGGCTTTTATATCCCATTACAAGATTGGCAGTGCGGCCACAGCTCTCCGCTGCGCAAAGGCATTGGAAGATAAAGAGCTCATCCTGAAGCATATCGGCCCAGACAATGTCTGGTACGAAGTGTATGACGTATTTCTCTCCCGCTGGCTTGAGCGGGAATTCTAGTAGCCGCTGCGGTCCATCTCCCGCCGGACATCCTTTTCCTTGATGCTCTGGCGCTTGTCGTATTCGCGCTTGCCCTTGGCCAGGGCGATCACCAGTTTGGCGTAGCCGTTGTCGGCGATGAAAAGCTTCACAGCCACGATGGTAAGGCCTTTTTGTTTGTCGGCCTGGAACAGATGGCGCAGCTCCCGCTTGGTCAGGAGCAGACGGCGGTCCCGCACGGGCTCATGCTGGTTCCAGGAGCCCCAGTGATAGGTGGCGATGTTCATGCCGCGTACGAAGAGCTGGGTGCCGGAAAAGAAGCAGTAGGCATCCTGGAGCGACACTTTGCCGGCGCGGATGGATTTGATTTCCGTCCCCACCAGCTCGATGCCGGCCGTATAGGTTTCCAGGAACTCGTAGTCGAACGAGGCCCGCCGGTTCTTGATCTGTATGCTGCTCTTGGCTTTCGGCATAGGAGTGCAAAGGTAATACATTTTTTTGTATTTTTGCATCCGTGAAGATCAACCGCACCCAACTGCTGCCGGACCGGCCGGGCATCCCGCCCATGGCCCCCTTGCCCGAGGCCGAGACCATCGGCCCGGCCGCCCTTGCCGCGGCTTACCGGAACGGGGATATCGACCTCATCTGCGTCCTGGGCCCCACCGCCTCCGGAAAAACCCGCTACGCCGTCTCCCTGGCCCATGCCTTGGACAGGGCAGAGATCTTGTCGGCCGACAGCCGACAGGTTTACAAAGGCATGGATATCGGTACCGGGAAAGACCTGGCCGAATATGGAGACGTTCCCTACCACCTGATAGACATCGCTCCGGCCGGGGCCAAATTCAACATCTACCAGTACCAGGCCGCCTTTGCCGAGGCCTATGCCGACGTCCGTTCGCGGGGCTGTATCCCCATTCTCTGCGGCGGATCCGGGCTTTACATAGAAGCGGTTACCCGTGCCTACAAGTTTGAGAAAGAGAACGGGCTGCCCCCGGAACTGCTTCCCTCGAAGGTGTTCTATATCGGCACGCTGGTCTCCCGGGAAGAGCGGGTGGAAAGGATCGACCGCCGCCTGGAAGAGCGCCTGAAGGAAGGCCTCGTGGAAGAGATCCGGGAGCTCCTGAAAACGGTCCCGGCCGACGACCTTATCTACTACGGCCTTGAGTACAAATTTGTCACCCAGTATGTGCTGGGCCAGATCCCCTACGACGACATGGTGGTGCTGCTGGGCAACGCCATCCACCAGTTCGCCAAACGGCAGATGACCTGGTTCCGCGGCATGGAGCGCGACGGAATCCGGATTCACTGGGTAAGGCCCTAATTTATTTTGCAGATTCATTTTTTTATACTACCTTTGCCGTCCCAAAATATGTGGATAGATTTGGATTGCTTGCAACCACGTTAAAAAATGCTAAAATACATTTCATATCAGTGTTTTGTGTTTTTTAGCCTCCGCATATACGCATGGGGCTAATTTTTTTGTGATATGGCTAAGAATTACTTGTTTACATCGGAATCGGTGTCCGAAGGGCACCCGGACAAAGTGGCGGACCAGATCAGCGACGCCATCCTGGATGAATTTCTGAAACAGGACCCGGAGGCCAAAGTGGCCTGCGAGAGTTTCTGCTCTACCGGCATGGTCGTGGTTATGGGAGAGGTCAAGGCCGAGGCCTATGTGGATATCCAGACCACCGTGCGCGACACCATCCGCAGGATCGGCTATACCAAGGCCGACTACATGTTCGACGCCTCCAGCTGCGGCGTTCTCAGCGCCCTGCATGAACAGAGCGCCGACATCAACCGCGGCGTGGAACGCGCCAGCGAAGATGAGCAGGGCGCCGGCGACCAGGGCATGATGTTCGGCTACGCCTGCCGGGACACCGAAGACTACATGCCGCTTCCGCTGTACCTGAGCCACAAACTGCTGGAAATCCTCTCCGATATCCGCCACAACGAGATCGAGCTGATGCCCTACCTGAGACCGGATGCCAAGAGCCAGTTCACCATCGAGTACGACGGGCAGACGCATCAGCCCCTGAAAGTGCATACCATCGTCCTGAGCACCCAGCACGACGAATTCGTACCGGAAAGCCTGGGCAAGATGTCTTATCCGGATGCCGTGAAACAGTATGGCCAGGCCACCGTAGATGCCGCCATGCAGAGCAAAATCCGCTTCGACGTGGAGAAAATCCTGATCCCCCGCCTGAAGGCATCCCTTCCTGAAAATACGGCCAAACTTATCCACAGCTTCATCCTCCACGTGAATCCCACCGGCAAGTTCGTGATCGGCGGGCCGCACGGAGACACCGGCCTCACCGGCCGCAAGATCATCGTAGACACGTACGGAGGCAAGGGCGCCCACGGCGGCGGAGCCTTCTCCGGGAAAGACCCGTCCAAGGTGGACCGCAGCGCCGCATACGCAGCGCGTTACATCGCCAAGAACCTGGTAGCCGCAGGCGTGGCCGACGAATGCCTGGTCCAGCTGGCTTATGCCATCGGCGTGGCAGAGCCGGTGAGCGTGTTCATCGACACCTACGGAACGGCCAAAAGCGGCCTGTCAGACGGAGAGATTGCGGAGAAAGTACGGGAAATCTTCGACCTTCGGCCCGCCCGGATCATCGCCAAGTTCGGCCTCAAGAACCCTATCTATTCCCCCACCGCCGCCTACGGTCACATGGGCCGCAAGCCTTATACCAAGACCGTCAAGGTGCAGGGCAAGGAAAAGATCGTGCAATTCTTCGGCTGGGAACTGCTGGACAGCGTTCCCCTTGTCAAAGCCGCTTTCGCCCTTAATTAGGGAGGGGAGTCAGAGGGGTCTTCCCCTCTGTGAGTGAAACGAAATAATTCCAATCCCTGGACATCAGTCCATGGATTGGGAAGTCCTGACAGACATATATAGCATCTTGGCGTAGTCGTCAGGCGTAACGGAAGCGAACAGGTAGTTCACGGGGTCCAGTACCTTCCCGCGGTACCGGACCTCGTAGTGTAAATGGGCCGCAGGAGCCTGCGTAGAGATGCCCACCGTACCGATCTGCTGGCCCTTTTTAACTGTTCTTCCCCTTTGCACGGAGATTTCCCCCAGCAGGCAGTAGCGCGTAACATATCCGTTTTTGTGACTGATTTCCACGATGTTTCCCAGACCTTTCCGGGAGTGCACGACCAGGCTCACCTCTCCGTCGGCCGAAGCATAGACCGGCGCGCCCTGCGGGGCGATAAGGTCTAGGCCGTCGTGCTGCATTTCCAGCTTGTAGATGGGATTGTGCTTGAGCCCCACCGACGCCGCCGTCTGCACATAAGACATGCCCCCTAGCGGAAGGGAAAGCGGCGGAATGCTGTCCGGACGCTCCCGGAGGATACGGAAAATCTCGCGGAAATTGTCGTCCACATTGCCGGCCATGAGCATCAGGCTCTCGGCTGCCGAGGCCGCGGAAGACAGGTAGAAACTCTCTGACAGGGAATCGCTTTCCGGAATCAAATCCACCGCCGTTACGGCATCCAGCGAGGGAGCCTCTGTCTCGAACAGTTCCTCATAGATGGCGTCGTCCTTTTCCATCAGGCCGTCCACTACGTCTCCGATCAGCTGTTCCTTCCGGGTAAGTTCACCGTAAAGCTGCCTATAAAGGCGGTTTTCCCGTTCCAGCCTGCGTTCTTCCTCCGTAGAGAAGAACAGGGCGAAAACGATATAGAACACGATTGACAGCGAGACCGTTGCCAGCAGGTAGCGGACGATGCCGCCCAGGATTTTTCCTATTTTACTTCCCTTTTTCATGGCCGATCCGGTTTTCTGACCATCTCTGCATAGTCCTTGGCCGGGATGTCAAGATCCATGTACAGGGCGGGATTCACATAATCTTTCCGATAAATCACTTCATAGTGAAGATGCGGGCCGGTAACACGCCCGCTACGGCCGCTCAGGCCCAGGAAATCTCCCCGGCTCACCTTCTGCCCTTCCACCACGTCTATCCGGGACATGTGTGCATAGCGCGTCACATAGCCGAAGCCATGGTCCACCTCTACATGGTTGCCATAGCCATGTCCCTCATGCGCGGCCTTGACCACCACCCCGTCGCCGGTGGCATAGATGGGATTGCCGGGGTCGCAGGCGAAGTCCATGCCGGTGTGACGCTTGCCAACGCCCAACAGCGGATCCGAGCGGTAGCCGAAAGGGCTGGAAAGCCGATAGGTGGACGGATCCGTGCTCATGGGCGGGATGGCCGGAATATGCGCGGCCCGGTCGCCGGCCGTACGCTGCACGCTGATTACGTCTTCGAACGACTTGGACTGGATATAGACCCTTTTTTCCATGACATCCACCCGCCGCACGATATACTGGAGCGATGTCCCTTCCAGGGAGGCATAGCGGTTCCCGTCCGAGAATCCGGCCAGGCGGACAGCCTGGGGAATCTCATCCATGCCGTAAACGGAACGGTAGATGCGGTCGTCCCTTACCTCCAGCAAGTCCAGGCGTTCGTCGTGCTGGTCCAACTGCTGGGAAAGACGGTCTATCCGGGAGTTCCAGTCTGCATTCTGGCGCTTTAGGATAGCGGTTTTGGGAAGGTCCAGACCCAGCACGCTTACGTAGAACCACAGATAGAACAGGAACAGCAGAATGCCGGAGAGCACCACGAGCAGCGCCTTCCAGCCACCGTGACGGGGCTCTTCCTTAAGCTCCGCCATCAAGGTTTCCGGGTTCAGTATGTATTTTTCTATTCTGGACAAAATGCGGTTTTTGGCGTTTACAAAGATAATGATTTTCTGCAAACCCGCGTTGACTCTGCACAATCTGTGCCTTCCCCAAGGTTTTTCCCTCAAAAATGCGTATTTTTGCAGGCTTGACAGATATATAAGAATATGCAATATATGACCTCAAAAGAAATTCGCCAGAAATTCCTGGACTTCTTCGCCTCCAAGGGACACACCGTAGTTCCGTCGGCCCCCATGGTAATCAAGAACGACCCTACCCTGATGTTCACCAATGCGGGCATGAACCAGTTCAAAGACATCTTCCTGGGCAACTCCGCGCCCAAGTTCCCCCGCGCCACCGACAGCCAGAAGTGCCTGAGGGTGAGCGGTAAGCACAACGACTTGGAAGCCGTGGGCCACGACGGCCGCCACCACACCATGTTCGAGATGCTGGGCAACTGGAGTTTCGGAGACTACTTCAAGGAAGAAGCCATCGACTGGGCCTGGGAACTGCTCACCGACGTGTACAAGATTGATCCGGCCAAACTGTATGCCACCGTGTTCGAGGGCAGCGCCGAAGACGGCACCGCACTGGACACCGAAGCACAGAAAGCCTGGCTCAAGCACCTTCCGCAGGACCACGTCCTCACCGGAAACAAGCACGACAACTTCTGGGAAATGGGCGATACCGGCCCTTGCGGCCCCTGCAGTGAGATCCACATGGACCTCAGGAGCGACGAGCAGATCGCCCGGGTTCCCGGCCGTGAACTCGTGAACACGGACAACGACGAGGTCATCGAGATCTGGAACCTGGTGTTCATGCAATATGAGCGCAAGGCCGACGGCCACCTGGAGCCGCTCCCGGCCAAGAACATCGACACCGGCATGGGCTTCGAGCGCCTGTGCATGATCCTGCAGGGCAAAAAGAGCAACTACGAGACGGATGTCTTCTCCGGCCTTATCGGCAAGGTAGAGGAATTCTCCGGCCATAAATATGCCGAAGGCGGCAATGTGGAAGTGGCCATGCGCGTAATCGCAGACCACATCCGGGCCATCGCCTTCTCCATCGCCGACGGCCAGCTGCCTTCCAACGTGAAGGCCGGCTACGTGATCCGCCGCATCCTCCGCCGCGCCGTGCGTTACGGCTACACCTTCCTGGGCTTCACGGAGCCCTTCCTCACCCGCCTGGTGCCCCAGCTGGTGGCAGACATGGGAGAGGCCTATCCGGAGCTCCCCGCCCAGCAGAAGCTCATCGAAAACGTCATCCGCGAAGAGGAAAACGCCTTCCTGCGCACCCTGGACCGCGGTATCCGCATGCTGGAAGACAACATGGCCCGCAACGCCGCCGCCAAAGTGGTCTCCGGGACGGATGCCTTTGTCCTGTACGACACCTACGGCTTCCCGATAGACCTCACGGAACTCATCGCCGCCGAAAAAGGCTACACCGTAGACCTGGAAGGCTTTAACGTGGAGCTCCAGAAGCAGAAAGAACGCGCCCGCAACGCCACCGCCAACGAGTTCGGAGACTGGACCGTCTTCGCCGACGGCGACGAGGTTGTCTTCGAGGGATACGACACCCTCGAGGTCAAAGGCGCCCGCCTGCTGAAACAGCGCACCGTGAAGCAGAAGAACAAGGAGTATTTCCAGCTGGTATTCGACCGCACCCCCTTCTATGCCGAAATGGGCGGCCAGGTAGGCGACACCGGCTGTATCGTGGGTGAGGACGGCGAGAAAATCGCGATCCTGAACACTGTCAAAGAGAACAACCTGAGCATCCACCTGGCGGAAAAACTGCCCGCCAACAGCGCACAGACATTCACCCTCACGGTAAACGGGGAGCGCCGCCAGCAGATCATGAACAACCATACGGCCACCCACCTGCTGCACCAGGCCCTGCGGGAAATCCTGGGCACCCACGTGGAGCAGAAGGGCTCGTTCGTGTGCGCAGACTATTTCCGCTTCGACTTCTCCCATTTCCAGAAGGTCACGGACGAGGAACTCCGGGCCGTGGAAAACCGCGTGAACCAGCTTATACGGGCCGATGAGCCCCTCTGCGAAAAGCGGGATGCGACCATGGATGAGGCCCGGGCGATGGGCGCCATGGCCTTGTTCGGTGAGAAATACGGCGATGTAGTGAGGGTGGTTCGCTTCGGAGACTCCGTAGAGCTTTGCGGCGGCACCCATACCCGTTCCACCGGCACTATCGGCCTGTTCAAGGTACGCGCAGAAAGCGCTGTGGCGGCCGGTGTACGCCGGATCGAGGCCGGAACGGGAGCCGCCGCCGAGCAGAGCATCCAGCTGATGGAAGACCTGCTGAAGACGGTAAGGGGCCTGTTCAACAACGTCCCGGACCTGACCGGCGCCATCGAAAAACTGGTGGCCGAGAACGCCGACGCCCGCAAACAGCTGGAAGCCATCGCCTCGGAAAAAGCCGCCGAACTGGCCGAAAAACTGGAACAGAAGGCAGAGCAGGTGGGCGGAATCAAGCTCGTCCGCTTCGACTCCTCCATCGACCCGGCCATTGCCCGCAATGTGGCCCTGATGTTGCAGAAGAAAGTGCAGAACATGGCCCTCTGCGGAGCTTTCGCCTACGCCGGCAAGCCCAACCTGATCCTGATGTATTCGGCCGACCTTGTAGCCAAGGGCAAGAATGCCGGCAAGGACATCCGCGAAGCCGCCAAGTTCATCCAGGGCGGCGGCGGCGGACAACCCGGCCTGGCAACGGCCGGCGGGCGGACGCTGGAAGGCCTTCCGCAGGCGCTGGACAAGCTTGTAGAGATTGCCTCTGCCTAAAAAACATAGCCGGAAATCGGCATGAAGAGACTGGACAGGTTCATATTGAAGTCTTTTGTGGGACCGTTTTTTGCGATCCTTGCCATTGTCATTTTCATCCTGGCCCTGCAGTTTCTTTGGCTGTACATTGACGAGCTGGTGGGAAAAGGCTTGGAATTCAAGGTAATCCTGGAATTCCTGATGTGGGGCAGTATCCAGACGCTGCCGCTGGCCATGCCGCTGGCCACCCTGCTCTCTTCCATGATGACCCTGGGAGACATGGGCGAGAAATTCGAGCTCACCGCCATCAAGGCCTCCGGCATCTCGCTCACCCGAGTGCTGGCGCCCATGATCGCAGTGGGGGTGCTCATCAGTATCGGCGCTTTCTTCATCGGAGACCGGCTGGTTCCCTATTCCATCAACCAGATCTACACCATGCGGGACGATATCGGCCGAACCAAGTCCGAGATCAAAATCCCCACCGGAACGTTCTACGACGGTATTGACGGCTATATCCTGCGCGTGGAGCAGCGGAACAAGCAGACCGGCATGATGTACCACATCCAGGTGTACGACCACACCGGCGAGCGCGGCAACACCCGCCTTACCGTGGCCGACAGCGGCCTCCTGAAAATGTCCAAGTCCAAGGACTACCTCACTTTCCAGCTTTACAACGGCACCAATTACCAGGAAGAGAATACCCGGAAATACCAGGACACAACCCTGGCCGTGCGCCGCATCCACTTCGGGAAGCAGGAACTGGTGATTCCCCTGGAAAACTATGCCTACCACCAGTCCGATTCCGCCCGCTACGGGGAGCAGGTAAAGTCTATGGGAATCAAGGACCTGCGCGTGGGAAGGGACTCCCTTACCCAATTGTTGGAAAGCGGTCTGGACAGGCGGGCGCTGCATTTTCTGCGCGCCAGCGGCCTGCTGTTCCGCTCCCAGCTGGACTCAACCTGGCGGGAGAAGGAAGACAAAGCCATGGCGCCAATCAAGGATTACAAGTGGAGTACGCCCAGAGAGAAGATGACCGCCTTTGAAAATGCGTCCACTTCTGCCGGGCAGGCGGCGCAGGATGCCCGTGGACAAATCCTCGAAGTGTACGACAACGTCCATCTCGTCTACCGGACGAACGTAGAGATCTGGAACAAGATCTCCAAAGCTCTGGCCTGCATGCTGCTGTTCTTTATCGGCGCACCGATCGGGGCCATAATCAAAAAAGGCGGCCTGGGTACGCCGGCCATCATCTCCATCCTGTTCTTCGTGCTGTACTGGGTGGTGGACATCACCGGCGAGCGCCTGGCCAATAACGGCAGCACCACCGCTTTCATCGGCAAGTTTGCATCGGCCTTCGTCCTGGCGCCCATCGGGGCGTTCCTTACCTACAAGGCCATCCAGGATTCCAGTATCTTGCATATAGACCTGTTCAAAACCTGGTGGCGCCGTGCAAAAAGTAAATTCTTCCGTATGTTCAGAAATACTCCTATTGTCTATATGGGAACGCCGGAATTCTCGGTGGGCCCGCTGGACGCCCTTGTCAAAGGCGGATACAATGTGGTGGGTGTGGTTACGGTGCCCGACAAGCCGTCCGGCCGCGGACTCAAGATGAACGAGAGCGCCGTCAAGAAATACGCCGTGGAGCATGGCTTGCCGCTGCTGCAGCCGGAAAAGCTCAAGGACGAGCAATTCCTCAGCGACCTGGCAGCCTGGAAGGCCGATCTCTTTGTAGTCGTGGGCTTCCGGATGTTGCCGGAGGTGGTATGGAGAATGCCCAAGCGGGGCACGTTCAACCTGCACGCCGCCCTGCTTCCGCAGTACCGTGGCGCTGCGCCTATCAACTGGGCCGTAATCAACGGGGAGAACATCTCCGGCGTCACCACCTTCATGATCGACAGCCGCATCGACACCGGCGGCATCATCCTGCGCTCGGAATGCCGGGTGGAGCCTACGGACACGGCGGGCCCCCTGCACGACAAGCTGATGGAACTGGGTTCGCAGCTGGTGGTGGAAACCGTGGAAGGCCTGGTGCAGAATAACGTGGAACTCCGGGTGCAGCGAAGCTTCATCCAGGGCTCGGAACTGCTCAAGCCCGCCCCCAAGATCACCCGCGAACTGCAGCATATCGACTGGCGGGACACCACCCGCCACGTGTACAACCTCATCCGCGGCCTGTCGCCCTACCCCGGCGCCTACACGGAACTTGTTCCGGTGGTCCCGGAAGGAGAGGCCCGTTCTTCCGGAACACAGCCGCTGCAGCTGAAGGTGTTTTTCGGGCAGATGCGGTACGACCTGCCGTCGGCCGAACCGGGAACGGTCCTCAGCGACGGGAAGACATACTTCGCCGTGGCTACGCAGGACGGTGCCATCGCCATTACGGACCTGCAGCTTTCCGGTAAGAAGCGCATGGACGTGAAGTCCTTCCTGCTGGGATTCCGGAATCCGTCGGCCTATACCACCACCCAGGGCACTTCCAAGGCCGAGATTGAAAAAGCAAAGCCCCATGAAGACAACTAATGCCGTCATCCTGTGCAACGGCCTGTTTCCCACCGAGCCTTATCCGCTTTATCTGCTGGACCAGGCCGACGTGGTGGTCTGCTGCGACGGTGCCTTTGAAAAGTTCCTGCACCGATACGGCGACTCCCGCGTGCCGGATGCCGTAATCGGCGACATGGACTCCCTGGATCCGGAACTTCGCGAACGCTATGCCTCTCTGATTGTCCGGGTGGAAGAACAGGACGACAACGACCAGACCAAAGCGATGCGCTATGTCCTGGGCCGATATCCCGCCGTGGAAGAAATCTGCATCCTGGGAGCCACCGGGCTTCGGGAAGACCACACTGTCGGCAATCTGGGCCTGCTGATGGAATACACCCGGCTGTTCGACCTTGGCACCCGCCGGGTGAGTATGGTATCGGACTTCGGCACCGCCTTTGCCGTCACGGACTCCTGCGACCTGCATCTGGGAGAAGGCCGGCGCTTCTCCTTCTTCACGGCCGACAATTCCCTCCGCGTAACGTCGGAAGGCCTGCAGTGGCCCCTGGACGACGTCGTGTTCGACGCCTGGTGGAAAGCCACCCTGAACCGCACCACCGGCCCCATCGTCTCCCTGCACTTTTCACACCCCACCCCTGCCCTGGTTATGGTAGATTAAAGGGATCCTGTCCTGCACACTGGCAGCCCGTTTGCTTCGGCCTCTCCTGCTGCCGTAAAGTGGAAGTAATTGACAAATAGCGCATTACGAAAAACTGTCTATGCCGTTTTGCATAGACAGTTTTTCGTAAGATGCTGATAAACAGCAATATGCATTTAACGGCCGAAACGAGTGCAGGCTACTACTGGTTCAGGGCATCGGCACTCTTGATATATTTGGCCAGTTCCTCGTCGGAAATGTGGTAATCCTGCAGCTCCCCGGAAATGTACTGGTCGTAGGCGCTCATGTCCACGAACCCATGACCGGAAAGGTTGAAGAGGATGGTTTTTGCCTCACCGGTTTCCTTGCATTTCAGGGCTTCGCGGATGGTGGCGGCTATGGCATGGCAGCTCTCCGGAGCCGGAATAATGCCCTCTGTCTGGGCGAAGAGGACACCGGCCTTAAAGGTTTCGGTCTGAGCCAGGTCAATTGCTTCCATGTAACCGTCTTTCATCAGTTGGGACATAATGACGCCGGCACCATGGTAACGCAGGCCGCCGGCATGGATGGTGGCCGGTTTGAAGGTGTGACCGAGGGTGTACATCGGAAGGAGCGGGGTCATACCGGCCTCGTCGCCGAAGTCATACTCGAACTTGCCCTTGGTGAGTTTGGGGCAGCTGGCCGGCTCTGCGGCGATGAAGCGGGTCTTCTTGCCGTCCTGAATATTGTGACGCATAAACGGATAGGCAATGCCGGAGAAATTGGAGCCGCCGCCGAAGCAGGCAATCACGATGTCCGGATACTCGCCGGCCAGGGCCATCTGCTTCTCCGCTTCCAGGCCGATAACCGTCTGGTGCAGGCAGACGTGATTGAGTACGGAGCCCAGCGTATATTTGCAGTTAGGCGTGGTCACAGCCAGTTCAATGGCCTCGGAAATGGCGCTGCCCAGCGACCCCTGGTCATTGGGGTTCACAGTAAGGATATCCTTGCCGGCGCGGGTGCTCATGGACGGGGAGGGGGTAATGGCCGCACCGAAGGTTTGCATGATGCTGCGGCGATACGGCTTTTGGTTATAACTCACCTTTACCATGTACACGGCGCAGTCCAGCCCGAACTTCTTGGCGGCATAGCTGAGCGCTCCGCCCCACTGGCCGGCACCGGTTTCGGTGGTGATATTGGTAATTCCCTGCTGCTTTGCATAATAGGCCTGTGCCAAGGCCGAATTCAACTTGTGGCTTCCGGCAGGGCTCACGCTCTCGTTCTTGAAGAAGATGTGGGCAGGGGTTCCCAGTGCCTCTTCCAGCTCATAGGCGCGCACCAGCGGGGTGCAGCGGTAAGCGGCATACTGCTCACGCACGGGCTCGGGGATAGGGATCCACTCGTCGGTCTGGTTCAACTCCTGACGGGCACACTCTTCGACAAAGACCGGATACAGGTCTTCCGGTTTCAGCGGTTCACGGGTGGCCGGATTCAGGAAAGGCAGCGGCTTGTTGGGCATGATCGCCTGGATGTTGAAGAAATGAGTGGGAATCTCGGATTCCGGAAGGAGGTACTTTTTCTGTTTCATAATGATTTATTGTTTAGTTTGATAATTCACAAAAAAATGGCCTGCTGTAAGTCAGCAGGCCACCCTTTATATGTATGGAAATAACTACGGTGATGCGACTTACAGAGCTATACTGCAAGTGCGCCACCAGAAGTTATTGACCATGTTCGTTCTCATATCTGCCACAAAGGTGTGGAATAAAAGTTACAAATGCAAGAATTATTTTAATTTTTTTACAATCCGGCCTGGATTCTATCCAGAAGCGGTGCCGTCCACTCGTGCGAAGCCGTAATGGTGTGGGCCTCTATGTAAGCGTTGACAGCCGTGCACAGGAACAGGAGGATAATGAGAGTGGAAACGATGGCGCCGATGACCTTAAGACGTTTCAGCCACTTTTTGTTGTTCCAGCCGATAGTCTGGAACATGCTCCAGAAACCGTGGTTCAGGTGCAGCCAGATGGCTACGAACCATACGATGTACAGAGCCACGACCCACCAGTGACGGAAGGTGTTCAGGAGCAGGAAATAAGGATTATCCGCCTCACCGCCCATGAACTCACGCAGCTGCATCTTGGCCCAGAAATGGGTGAGATGGAAAGCCAGAAAGCCCAGGATCACGATACCCAGCACGGCCATGTTCTTGGCGCTCCAGCTGTCGTTCTGGGCCTTGGAAGGGACCTCGTAACGCTTGAGACCGCCGCGCTTCTTGAGGTTCTCGTAGCTGAGCCAGCATCCGTAAAGGATGTGGATGAGGATGCCCAGGGCCAGGATGGGAACCATGATATCGATGACCGGAGAGGACATGAAGTCACAGCCCAGCTGGAACCAGCCGTCTCCGTGCGAGTAAGGCGAGCCGTCTGCTGCGACCTTGCCGAACACCCCGTGCATGGAGTCTATGACAGAGAAGAAATTAATGGTACCGTGCAGGAGCAGGAAGATAATGAGGAAAGCGCCACTGACGCTCTGGATGAACTTCTTGCCGATGGATGAGGTTAGAAAATTAGCCATTATTGTTGTTTAGTTATTTATCAAGTATGCAAATATAGGAATCTTTCTTGGAAGTTTCCCAATATTTCGATACTTTTGTTAACGATTAAAACCAAAATATATGTATAAAAGGGTACTTTTAAAGTTAAGTGGAGAAAGTTTGGGCGGCCCCGCCGGAAAAGGGCTGGACACCGCCTGGCTGGAAAGATATGCAAAAGAAATCGCAACGGCGGCCAAAGCCGGCCTGCAGATAGCCATCGTGAACGGCGGAGGCAATATTTTCCGCGGCCTGCAGGGTGTGGGCAAAGGCTTCGACCGGGTAGACGGAGACAAGATGGGAATGCTGGCCACCGTGATCAACTCCCTGGCCCTGTCCATGTTCATTAAAGAAGAAGGCGTTGAGGCGCAAGTGTTTACCGCAACTCCCATGGAGCCCGTAGCCAAGTATTACATGCGGGACGACGCCGTAAAGGTACTGGAGAGAGGCGGTGTGGCCCTCATCTCCGGCGGCACCGGGAACCCGTTCTTCACCACCGACAGCGGCGCCGCCCTCCGTGCCCTGGAGATCGGGGCCGACGCCCTCCTGAAAGGCACCCGCGTAGATGGCGTTTACACCGCAGACCCGGAGAAGGACCCTTCGGCCGTCAAGTACGACGAGCTAACCTTTGACGAAGCCATCTCCAAGCACCTGAAAGTGATGGACCAGACCGCCTACGCACTTTGCTCGGACGGCAACATGCCCATCATCGTCTTTGACATGAACCAGAGCGGCAACCTGACCAAACTCCTCGCCGGAGAAAAAGTAGGCACTCTTGTACATCCGTAGCGCAGAAAACCGGCTCTTCCGCCACTGATCCGCCCGTTTCCTGGGTATGCATCAGTCGCCACTGTCAGGATTCGCCTTCCGGCAGGGCCCCGTTTTTGCGTTTCTGCCATCGCTAGGCGTAAAGTAGAAACGCTTTATTTTGAGCCACTTACTTTTCGATAAACACCTTTGAATCAACCGTTTCCATTTGACGGTCTACAAACAGTCCATGCGGCCTAATGGAAATTCCGGCTGGCGAACGGAAAGGACAGACGCAGGGCCGTGTGCCAGTATTCCCAGGTGTGGGCGCCGTTTCTCACGCGCAGCTCGCAGGGCACTCCGGCGCTGCGCATCTTCGTGTATAGGTTCACGGAGAGCATCATCAGGGAGTCGTCATCGCCGCAGTCCAGGAACCATTTCACGGTTTTCAGCCGGCCGATGGTGGCTTCGTCGGCCTGGTCCATGAAGTTCAGGGCCGAATGGTCGCAGACGGATTCGTTGGTGAGATAGAACTTGCTCTCCTTCTGGGCGGGGTCCTGGACCCGGGCGCGGTTGCTGTCCAGCCAGGCGCTCATGCCGTAGGCGCTGGAGAACATGTCCGGATGCCGCTGGGCATAGACGATGGTGCCGCCACCGCCCATGGAGAGGCCCATGATGGCCCGCTGTCCCTTGCTGCCGCCACAGTTGTACTTGCTTTCCGCTGCAGGCAGCAGTTCCTGGAAGAAGAAATCCTCGTAGGGCCAGTCTTTTACGTTGAAGTAGCCGTTCTGGTAGGCGTTTACGTCGGGCCCGCCGGCGTTGGGCATGATGATCACGGCAGGACGAAGTTCCCCGGTGGCGACGAGTTCATCGGCCACGGCCTTCATGCCGCCGGTTTCCACCCAATTGGTATAATCGCCATAAAGGCCGTGCAGCAGGTAAATCACCGGATACGCCTGCTCCGGATTGTACCCGGCCGGGAGGTACACGTTATACTTGATTTCCGCATTCAGTTTCTCGCTCTGGATGCTCTCGGTGACAATTTTGCTCTGTGCGAAGGCCGCCACGGCAGCAGCCAGGCCCAGACAAAGAAGGATGACTCTTTTCATGTGTGTAGGATTCGTTTTTCCAAAGATAGGCATAATCCGCGAATCGGCAAGGTTTTTTCTAACCGGCAACGTAAAATGGAAATGCCTTTCTGTCAGTCAATTATCACAACCAGCCTATCCACTTTCGCCTAGACTATTTTCCATAACCTACTAATAATGAATAGTTTCCACTGTACGTTTTTTAAAGGTCGATTCTTTGTCAGAATGATAAAGGCCGCCTATATTTGCCGACAGACAATCCCGGTGTCCGAGTGCCGGGAATAAACGGGAATAAAACAGACAGTCATGAAGCACAGAAGATTCAGCAGGGATGTCTTGAACCATTGTTACCAAAGGACCGCAGACAACGGTATCCTTTTTTACAGTTACAGAGACCATCTGGTATATTTTACGACTTATTGTATCTGTGCCAGGCGGTACGGCATCCAGGTCCTGGGCTTGTGCCAGATGCCGGATCATGTACATGATTCGACGAAGGCCAAACGGAAGGAACAACTGGCCAGCTTCAAAAGAGACCTGAATACACACTTTTCCACGGCCTATAACAAGGCGTGGGGAACAAATGGCCCTGTCTGGGACAGCCCTTTCGGGAGCGCCCCCAAGCACGGGGTGAAACAAATCCGCACCAATCTGATCTATTTGGGGAACAATCCTGTTGAAAGGAATCTGGTAAAAACTGCCGAACAATACCGGTGGAACTTCCTGGCCTACAGCCAATCCGACCACCCCTTTTCCGAGCCGCTCGTTATCAGGAGAGCCTCTTGGCATCTGCAAAATGCAATCAAGGAAGTGAAAGCCCGGTTCAAAGCAGGAAAGCCGATGACCTATGGCCAGTTGAACAGGATATACGCGCCCTTGCAGCCGGAAGAAGCCTATCAGCTGACGGACTATATCATCTCTATCTACAACGTCATTGACTATCAGGCGACCCAGGCGTATTTTGGCGGATACGACAACATGCTCGCCGCCATGCATGCCACAACTGGGAATGAATACGACCTGAAGGAAAGCTTTGTCGGAAAATCGGACGCCGTCTATTACCAGATGACATCCATCCTCCTGCGGGAACTCAAAATGGCCGACATCCACGATATACTGTCTTTCTCTTCAGCGGAAAAGTACGAGGCATTCCAGCTTCTGCGCAGAGAAACCGATGCCCTGTCAGACCAGATAGCCAAATTTTTGCACCTGCCCATCAAAAAGAACCGGTAGGCCGATACCTGCCGCTCCCTGAACCGCACCATTTCCCGAATCATCGGCTCTTCCTGGGAAATCAATAATCGTGTGATTGGTTGCTCCCCGAATCGGCAAAGCCATAAGCCGTAAAGTGGAAACGCATGATTTACAGCGCATTATCGAAAAGTGTCTATCCTGAACGGAATAGACACTTTCACGTAAACAACTAATATTAAAGCACTTCCACTTTACGCAAGAATGGAGGCGAGGACAAGCCGGGCCGAAAGGAAAGGCGCTTAGACCGGCAGGGTTTTGGACCGGAGCCAGGCGGCCACCTCGGAGGGAAGGCGGGGCGAGAGTTCCCGGTACACCCGCTCGTTGTAGGCGTTGAGCCAGGCTTTTTCGTCGGCC
>ODAI014542772.1_pt1 | contig 19228 bp, 19 predicted proteins | sample 1539321 | NCBI WGS metagenome assembly ODAI01 (sample SAMN02144231, study PRJEB22623) | gut metagenome | biome: sheep rumen | host: Ovis aries | place: New Zealand
CAGGTTGCAAAGGATCACGGCTTTACCGAGATCGCCGATGTCGATATCATGGACAGGGACGGCTATATAAAAATCCCGGTAGAAGGCGGAGAGCATCTTAAGGAAAACTGGGTGGGAAAGAATTTCGCCGATTATGACTATGTCATCGTGCTCACACATTTCAAAGGTCATCCGATGGGAGGCTTCGGCGGCGCGCTTAAGAATATTTCCATCGGCATTGCGTCCCGCGAAGGAAAGGTAAGGATACATTCGGGCGGAAAGCATTCCCGGCCTTCGATCACTTTTTCGGCGCTTACGACCAACCAGAACGTATTTCTCGAGTCCATGGCCGAGGCCGCAAAATCGGTTTCCGACTATGAGGACCACGGAAAAAAGATCATATATATCAGCGTCATGAACAATATGTCCGTAGACTGTGACTGCGTATCGAAGCCTGCCGGAGTTGATATGCACGATATCGGAATACTTGCGTCGACGGACCCGGTGGCACTTGACCAGGCCTGCGTCGACCTTGTGTTTAAGGCCGAGGACGGAGAGAAGCTTCAGAAGCGCATACTTGACAAAAACGGCATACACATCCTGGCCCATGCCGAAAAGATAGGCCTCGGCAACAGGGCTTATGAGATTGAGAATATAGACGGGGAATAGAATGGATATCGTCAGACGGGAATTTGTTTATATATGGTACTATTTCTCGGTACAGTTCCACCAGATATTTTTTTACTGGGTTCTGGGAATGCTTATCGGTTCGGCGGTGTCGGTATTTTTCAAAGATAAGATCCACAGCATGATGCGTGAGATGGATACGGACGGCGGGAGCATAAGCGGCATAATCATTGCTTCGATGCTCGGAGTCGCATCACCTCTGTGTATGTACGGGACTATTCCGATAGCAGCGTCGTTTTCAAAAGGCGGGATAAGGGATGAGTGGCTGGCATCGTTCATGATGAGTTCGATACTTTTAAATCCCCAGCTGATCATATACAGCGCGGCTTTGGGACCGAAGGTGCTTGCTGTCAGGATAATCACCTGTTTTCTTTGCGGCATCACCGCGGGAGTGCTTATTAAATTTTTTTACAGGGAGAAATCATTTTTCAGCTTTGAAAGCTTTGACGAACCGGGAAGCAGGGATAACGATCCGAATCTTATCAAGAGGTTCCTTAAGAACCTGTACAGGAATTTCAGGGCTACCGGCCTGTATTTTCTTTTCGGCATCCTTCTGTCTGCCCTGTTTCAGAGATATGTGCCTGAGAAGGCGGTGACCGCAATGTTCGGCGGGAACGAGGCATGGGGAGTCCTGATGGCGTCCACTGTCGGGGTTCCGCTCTATGTCTGCGGCGGGGGTACGATCCCTATCCTTAAGACCTGGCTTGCGGAAGGAATGAGCCTTGGCAGCGCGGCCGCGTTCATGATAACGGGGCCCGCAACCAAGATCACAAACCTCGGCGCCTTGAAGGCAGTGCTCGGAATCAGGCATTTCGTCATATACTGGCTCTATGTGATCGCGTTCTCCCTCTTCGCCGGGGTTTTAATAAATCTGTTTTAGTTATTGTCAGGTGGCACGTCGGTATTCTTACCGACGCAGCCACCGTTCTTTTTTCTCTGCTTTACGCACTCGCTCAGTAAATACTCAATCTGACCGTTAACTGAGCGGAAATCATCCTCGGCCCACGATGCCAGATCATTGTAAAGCTGTTCGGAGAGCCTGAGAGGTATCTGCTTTTTTGCAGCCATTTAGTACAGGCTTCCTGAGTTGACTACCGGCTGGGCATCGTGGTTGCCGCAGAGTACTACCAGAAGGTTTGAAACCATTGCTGCTTTTCTTTCGTCGTCAAGCTCAACAACATTCTTTGCGGAGAGCTGCTCAAGTGCCATCTCAACCATGCCGACTGCACCGTCAACGATGAGCTTTCTTGCATCTACCACTGCCGAAGCCTGCTGGCGCTGAAGCATTGCTGCCGCGATCTCGGGTGCATATGCAAGGCAGGTGATCCTGGCTTCAACAATTTCAAGACCGGCATTTTTGACTCTGGACTGGATCTCGTCCTTTATCCTCTGTGCAACTATTTCGCTTGAACCGCGGAGGCTGCCTTCGTCTGCAACGCCGTCGCCTGTTGTGTCAACGCCCGGAGCAACGTCGTAGGGGTAGAGCCTTACTATGTTACGGAGCGCGGTATCGCACTGAAGCGAAAGATATTCCTTGTAATTGTCAACATCGAATACTGCCTTTGCGGTATCGACTACACGCCAGATAACCGCGATTCCGATCTCGATAGGGTTTCCGAGGCAGTCGTTGATCTTCTGCTTGTCGTTGTTTAACGTCATCATCTTGAGTGAGATCCTCTTGTCGACACCGAGCGAAAGGTTTACGGACTCATCACCGGATTTCAGGCTTGCGCCGAAAATGCTCTTGCGGTCTCCGGAAACATCACCGCTCTGACGGAGCTTTGTGGCTGCTGCTGGATTGACTGCAGAGCAGAAGGGGTTTACCCAGTAAAAACCGTCACCTTTAAGGGTTCCGAGATATTTGCCGAAGAGAGTAAGCACAAGTGCTTCCTGGGGCTTTAGGATCTTGAGCCCGAGGAAGGGGATCCAGCCGAGTATGCAGTAGATTATGCCGATGATAAGAAGCAGGACTCCTAATATGTCGCCGTCGTCGGCTTCAAGTAATATCGCACCGAAGATTATCATTACGATTGCCGCAACATAGGCAAGTATCCAGACGAAAAGCATGCCCATGCCGTTTTTTCTTGTGGATAAGAGTTTTTCTTTCATTATATGTCACCTCCTGAAATCGTGGCATCCATTGGATGCCTGATATCATAATGATATCGCTATGAACTCAATTTGTCAATATTTCAATCTTTAATAATTCTTTAATTCGTCAGGCTTGCAAATAAAAATGATTTCTGTTATACTTGTGGGCGGAAACTTATAAATAATACCGGTTGCGGTGCAGGCACGTTACCGGAAAAACACTGCCTGCGGCAAGGAAAAAGTTATGCAGATAAAAATAGGAAGAAACGACCCCTGCTGGTGCGGCAGCGGGAAAAAATATAAACAGTGTCATGAAGCTTTTGACGAAAAGCTGGCTGATTTCAAACGCAGAGGCTTCATCGTGCCCGACAGAAAGCTCATAAAAACCGCTGCGGACATTGAAGGAATCAAGGAAAGCGCAAAGATCAACATGGCCTGTCTTGACAACGTGGCAAAGGAGATACATGCCGGCATGTCCACCGAGGACATTAACACCATAGTGCATGAAACCACGATAAGCATGGGAGGTATCCCTGCGCCCTTAAATTATGAAGGCTACCCCAAGAGCGTATGCACCTCGATAAATAACGTGGTTTGCCACGGAATCCCGAGCAAAAACGAGCTCCTTCATGACGGCGACATCATAAACGTAGACTGCTCAACCTTATATAAAGGATATTTTTCGGATTCCTCGAGAATGTACTGCATCGGCAATGTAAGCGAAAAGCATAAAAAACTGGTTGAAGATGTTAAGCTTTCGATCGAAGCGGGTCTTAAGGAAGTAAAGCCCTGGAAGTGTTTAGGCGACATGGGTCATGCCGTGCATATGTTCTGCAAGGAGCGCGGCTATTCGGTTGTGCGTGACATCGGCGGACACGGTATCGGCAAGGAATTCCACGAGGATCCCTGGGTAAGCTTTGTTTCGAAGCCCGGAACCGAAATGCTCATGGTCCCCGGTCTCTGCTTTACGATCGAGCCGATGGTAAATCTCGGCAAGGCCGATGTTTTCCAGGATGCCGAGGATGGCTGGACCATATATACCGACGACGATTCCTATTCGGCACAGTGGGAGGTTCAGCTTGTTGTGACCGAGGACGGCTATGAGATCCTTTGCCGGTAAGAGGTAGAAATTGCACGAACTGTCAATTATACAAAGCGTAATAAAAACCGTGCTTAAGAACTACCGGCCGGAGGAGGATGAGAAGATCATTTCGGTCTCTCTTGTGATGGGAGCCATGAATGACTATGAAGAGTACTGGATGAACAGGTACTTTGCCCGGGCCTCTGCCGGTACGGCGCTTGAAGGCGCGGTTCTTAAGCTGACGGTGGTTCCGGTAAGCTTTCGATGCTTAAACTGCGGCCGGGTTTTTGAGATGGTGAGGGAAAAGCTGTTTGAGGCTTCGGACGTATCATGCCCCTGCTGCAAGAGCCTAAACTATGAAATGAAGACCGGCAGGGAATTCTATGTCAAGGAAATCGAAGTGGAAAAAACCTGAGCAAAAGGCGGGAAGGCCATGATGGAATGGAACAGGGGTTATTTTGACCCCGGAAAAATATATTTAAGCGGTCAGGTACTTCTTGGCTGGGAAGAAAATTCGGACGGCAGTTTTACCGTTACAAGTACGGGAAGAACGGCAGGGCTGAAAAAACGTGACGATGGCAGTATAGTTATTTCCTGCCCGGATCATGATGATTCTTACTGGACGGAATATTTTGACCTTTCAACCGATTATGATAAGATCGAAAGCATGGCGCCGCAGGATATATTTCTTAATGAGGCTCTTGCGTACGGCCGGGGCATAAGGATACTTAAGCAGGACCTTTGGGAAGCGCTGGTCTCTTTTATTGTCAGCCAGAACAACAATATCCCGAGGATCACAAAGTCCCTGAAAAAAATTGAAGAAAAGGCCGGAGGGCATAAGAGCGGCAAAGGTTTTCCGACGCCTGAAGAACTTTATGAAATAAGGAACAGCCTTTGCGAATGCGGGCTCGGATACCGGGATATTTACCTTAAAAAGCTTGCAGAGGAAATACATGACGGCAGCAGAAAGCTTGATTTTGACAAGAACACCGAAAAGGCCTACAGGCAGCTGCTTGACATTACAGGCATCGGTCCGAAGGTCGCAAACTGCGTGCTTTTGTTCGGACTTCACAGGATGGAACGCTGCCCCGTGGATACGTGGATGAAGCAGGTATTTGCAAATCACTATGAGGGTCATCAGCCGGAGTGGACAAAGTCGGAGTATGCAGGCTACTACCAGCAGGTGACGTTCTTTATGGAAAGAACGTCCGGCGGAAAGCAGGAAAGCCGGAAGGGGGATTTGGTTACATGAGACTCAGAAACATACCGGGGGCAAGGGATGAGATTGCCGCAAGCCCCTTTACAATAAAGAATCCCGAGGAATACAAGGGCAGGTGGAAGGAGTTTTTCGGAAATGACTGTCCCATACATCTTGAAATAGGTACCGGAAAGGGACAGTTCATAATCGAGCTTGCGAAGAGAAATCCCGATGTAAACTACATAGGGATAGAAAAATTTTCGTCGGTGCTCATACGCGCGCTTGAAAAGCAGGCCGAAGAAGAACTCGAAAACCTTGTGTTCATACGCTTTGATGCAGAGGAAATCGAAAATGTTTTTGCCGAAGACGAGATTGACAGAATATATCTGAACTTTTCTGACCCGTGGCCTAAGGACAGGCATGCCAAAAGAAGGCTTACAAGCGACCGCTTTCTGGGAAGATATGTTCATTTCCTGAAGAAAGAGGGAAGGGTGGAGTTTAAGACCGACAACCGCGACCTTTTTGACTTCTCGCTTGAAACCGCAGCCGAAGCAGGCTGGAGAGTAAAAGACGTTACCTATGACCTCCATCACAGCGAATGGAACGAGGGCAACATAATGACAGAATATGAGGAACGTTTTTCCGCTCAGGGAAATCCCATATTCCGCATGGTCATTTCAAGGCCTTTGCAGAATCCTCTTCCTTTATTGCGCCCAGAGCAAGAGCGATAAGGATAAAGTAGATCGGTGTCGTTGCCGACTGCGCAATGTTGACGAAGCTCTGGGTAAAATATGAAACGATGGGAACAAGAAGAAGGCAGAGTCCGGGATTTTTCCGGGCTCTTTTTATTAATCCCGCAAGCACCGAAATGACAAGGGCAAGGTAGGCACCAAGCCCCGCAAAGCCGGTGGTCACAAGGTACTGCAGGGGTTCGCAATGCACGTTGTCGTAGATGACTCCGGTCGTGCTCACCATCAGGCTGCGGTAGCGCATTCTGTAGATATCGAGGATCGTTTCCTGTCCGTAGCCGAAAAGCTTTGTTAATATGTCGGAATGGGCGAAATCTTTGATCGCAAGATTCCATATGAAACCGCGGTAGCTGCCCATTTCATCATTGAAGGGATAGGATATGACTGCATAAACCGCGACAGCTGCGGGGATAAGCATAAAGATGATAAGCAGTATCCCTGAAACCTTCGGGGACGGCAACTGCTTTTCCTCCTTCTGCTTTATGAGTCCCAGGGCAAAATATATGCCGAGCATAAGTACGGCGGTGATAAGAAGCAGAAGAGAGTTGCGCTCGAGTATCTTTGTAAAGCCCGAGGACGGTCTGACGGAAACGCCGGTTTTTTTGAGCGAGGAGCTTATGATTATGTTATGCTTCCTGATGTAATCAGCCGCAATTAACAGCAGATAATCCGAAAAGGCCACAATACCGAGACCAAGGAAAACGCGGCGAAGCTCATTTTGCTTTAAAACGCCAAGTATCAGGAGCAGAACAAGCGAAACCGTTGTGCCGAGATAAAAGCTGTCGGAGGTCGAAGCAACGCCGGCGGCTGCATCAAGGGCGAGGCAAAGGCCGGAAAAGATGCGGTCGCGCGTCTTAACGGACTTTATGAACCAGAGGAAGGCAAGCGGCGTTACAATATTTAGGTAGCCCGCGAAGATATTCATGTTGCCTATGGTCGAGATCATGCGGTGTACACTGACGACGGTGACTCCGCGGTACATGCCGACAGGGTCAAAGCTTAAATACTGGCAGACTGCGGTGAGGCTTACGAAGCCGCCGGTAAGGGCAAGCACCATGCAAAGCCTTTTGTGCCCGGTGTAGCCGCTTTTTATGATGAATAAAAGGAAGACATACAAAAGTATGTTAAGAAAGCCATGATGGCGTGAAGAAACGCCGGTCAGGGATTCTCTTGTATTGTATGAAAGCGTGAGCGAAACGATATTTGCGGCAAGGAAGGCCCAGATGATATAATCGTATAAGGAAAAAAGAGGCCAAGGGGAGCGGCCGGTTTCCCCGGTCCATTCATAGAGCCTTAAAAAAAGGGAGATCGCAATGAAGATGACGGAGCTTATCGTAAAAAGCAGCCATTTTTCCTCCGCGATATTAAAATACATGTCCATGAAGAAGAGAGGGAGCATGATAAAAATGAAAAAACAGTAATACTCGCAAAGCTCGCGGCGCATTTTTTGGGCTTTTTCCATGACTCTCCTTTCCTGCCAAACCAAGTAAAATCAAGGGCTTTGGCGGTTTCATGCTAATAAGTATAGCACGCGGAAATAAAAAAAGCAAATTTTTTGAAAAAAATGCTTGCAATTTTGAAACGACTGTTATATAATAGCACTCGTGTTACGGAAAGTACCTAAGCACCGCTAGCTCAGTTGGTAGAGCACCTGACTCTTAATCAGGGTGGCCGGGGTTCGAGCCCCCGGCGGTGCACTCGCAAGAATCTTTTTTTGGGACGTGATCCCGGGGGAAGGTTCTTTTTTTTCATATATCGCCCCGGGCGATGATCAAAACATTTGTTTTGAGGAGGAAAGTGATGAAGAAAAACAGAATAGTGATGTTTGCGCTGTGCCTTATGTTACTGACGGCATGCACAGACGGGAAGTCATCCTCTGCGGATGGGCCAAAGGCTTCGGAGAGCAGTCATGAAACGCAGAGGAGGCAGGACCTTCCGGACGTTGACAACAACGAGCCGTGGGGAGATGTGCCGGAAGATACAACTCCGGTACCGACTCAGAAATATCCGGAGGTGGTGACTCCGGCAGTTACGGAGGAACCCGCACCGACAGAGGAACCTGAGGATACTCCGACACCGACGCCCGAACCCGAGATAACACCGGAACCCACTGAAGAACCGGAGGATCCCGTTGATCCGATGTCGGATCCCGGCTACAGCCGTACACCGGGCGTCGATTCGCCGAATATGTACTGCATACCCGACGAAGAGGGCATGGCCGCCGAAAAGGCAAAGGAAGGCTGTGTAACATGCATAGTTGAGACTGACGGCGAAGGCGAAAGGGATGAGCTTGTACTTGCAACGGCCAACCCCGTGAAAGAAGTTAATATCATCAGGCTTGATAACTACAGCTATGACGAAGACGGAAACCTGAGCTTTGAGAAGACTGTCGTTTTTTCTCTTGAGACAATGGATTCAGACCATCCGATAGCTCTTGAAATACCCGAACTTGAAGATATTCCGAAGGTGGGAGTGTCATACATCGAAGCTGACGGAGAGAGAGTTGACTTTGCGATAGCAAGAGGAGGCGCCGACGGCTATGTCTTCCTTGCACAGATAAACTGATATGGATGTTAAAAGGAATGCGGATGCCGTCATTTTCGATCTTGACGGCACACTGACAGATACCGAAAAATACTATAAGATCGCATGGCCCGAGGCACTGCGTTATTTCGGCTATGACCCGGACCCCGATATTTCGCTGGAGCTCAGGTCGCTCGGGCGCCCCTTTGCCCCGCTGAAATTCAAGGAATGGTTCGGCGACGGCTTCGACTATGACGCTGTCAGGGAGTACCGTAAAAAGCTGGTTGCGGCCATGATAGAAAAGGACGGAATCCCGCTTAAGCCGGGTGCAAAGGAAATACTTGAATGGCTTAAACAAGAGGGCATTATCACTGCATTGGCAACCGCAAACGATTTAAAAAGGACCGCCGGTTATCTTGAAAAAATCGGACTTTCGGGCTATTTTGACAGGATAATATGCGCAGACATGGTAAAGCTCGGCAAGCCCGCACCGGATATATACGCCCATGCCGTGCAAAAGCTCGGACTTTCGCCTGACCGCTGCTTCGCCGTTGAGGATTCGCCAAACGGCGTTAAGAGCGCTTATGCCGCCGGCTGCAAGGTTATCATGGTACCGGACCTCACCGAGCCCGATGAGGAATTAAAAAAGCTGCTCTACGCGAGGGTGAGCAGCCTTATTGAGATCAAAAAGCTTTTATAACCTGAATTTCGGGATCGTAACCTTTACGATGGTCCAGCCGTCCACACGGTCGTTCTCGATGGTTCCGCCGCACATCAGCTTCAGTCTGGTTGCGGCGTTTTTTGTCCCTATGCCGCTGCTTTCCTTGAGCTTGACCTTTGCGGAGGCTTCGAAGCCCTGACCGTTGTCGCAGATCTCCACGATTATGTTTCCGCCCTTTTCGTAGCTTTTTAGCACGACCCTTGAACCCTCCTGGTATCTGTCGATTCCATGCTTAAGGGCATTTTCAAGAAGGGGCTCCACACTTAAGGGCGGGAGAGTGAAATCGGTGCATTCAAGCTCGTAGTCCACAACAAATTTTGTGTCGGGATCGGCATGCTCGAGCGCCACAAATTCCTTTATCATGTCCAGCTCCTTTTCAAAGGGCACCGGATCGTTTGAGTCTATCGCAGTGAAATTGTCCCTGAGGTAAACTCCGAAATGGCCCATCATCTCTGCCGCGCGCTCGGGATTCTCATAGCAGAGCTCCTGAATTACGGCCATTGAATTATTGATGAAATGAGGCCTTATCTGGGCCATAAGTCCCGTAAGCTTGGTTTTTTCGTATTCAAGCGTTTTGTTGAAAAGCTCAACATGTACCTCGTGCTGGTAGATGGCGGCAAGATAGAAGTAGTAAACGAACATGTTTATGACGGCGATCTCGTCGCTCATTCCGCTGATGATGTTATGAAGCTCGAGATAGGCGGCAAGCAGGCTTGAAAAGGCGATAAAGGCAACAATCGCAAGCTTTAAGCTGCGCCCGTAGCGAAGCATAGACAGGGAACGTATGAGAAGCACGATAATGTAAAACAGCGTCGTCATTATCATTAAGGGACGCAGGGGCTTTCCTATAAATGAATAGTTGTCCCCGAAGGCAAATACGCTTTCTATACCGAAAAGATTCAGAAGGACAACAATAAAGCAGAAGGCGTAGGGAATGAAAATGAGAATTTTTTGAAACCTCCGCTTAAACGGCGTTATCAGTAGAAGCTCGATAAGCGCAAGAAGAGGGAAAAGCCAGTAAACAAGGGCGGATTTATAGTAAAGAACCCTGACCGGCAGCTTATATTTCATTGTGCAGTAGTCAAGATAATCGCAGACAGTGAGCACGAGCACGATAAACTCGAGCACCCAGATCAGCTCGGCCCCCTTTATCTTGTTTTTCAGGTTGACGAGCTGTACCACGGCAAGCGCGAGAAGCAGCATAAGTGTAAGATAGTTTTGCGAAATATATTCTTTGATCAACTCCATCAGACTTCCTTTCCTGCCGTTTTCTTCCCGGCGATCAGCCTGTCAAGCAGCATCGTAAGCTGCGGAAGAACGGTCAAAACAAGTATTATGGAAATCAGTGCGCCCCGTCCGACAGCAAGCCCGATATGGCCGATGTAAACGTCGCTGACACGGTAGGCAATGATAAAGCCGGCGGCCGTAAGTATCGTTCCCGAGGTGAAAACGGTCGGGAAGCAGGCTGTAAGCGCCGCAGTGCAGGCTTCTTTTTTGTTCATGTCCTTTCTGAAACCGAGGTAGCGGCTCATGAAAACGATGGCATAGTCTATGGTCGCGCCCATCTGTATCGCGGAAACGATCATGTGCGTAACGAAGGATGCATGCACGTCGCCGAGGAACATGAACGAGAAATTTATCCATATGCTGCCCTGGATCACAAAAACCATAACGGCAGCGGTCACAGGATTTCTGAAGGTAAAAAGCAGTATCAGAAACACGAAAGCCACGGTAAGAAGGCTTATCATGAGCGAATCGCTCTTATATGAGGTCAGAAGATCGCGTGTGCTTGTGATATCGCCCGTGATTATGAAATCATCGTCGTCATAATAATTTCTTGTAAGCTTTCTGAGCTCGTCTACAAGCTCAAAGCTTTCGTCACCCTGCGCGGGGAGCTTTGAAGTAAACACAAGACGGTCATATCTGCTTCCGTGAAGCAGGCTTACACCGCGTTCAAGCTGCGGACGGAAAGCATCAAGCAGCTTTGACTGCTCTTCATCAAGCTTCACGACGCCGGAATCGATCTTTTCGAAAAGATACATGATAAGGTCGACAAGCGGATAGCTTTTTCCTGAAACATCGCCGAAATCAAGGTGCTCTAAGGCATAGCCCCTAAACAGAAGCTCTGCCTGGCTTTTGTCGATGCCCAGGGTTTTTGAAACCTCCTCTGCCGAAACTCTGTCTGTAAGGTAAACTCCGGGAAGAAGGCTTATGTCGCAAAGACCGTTGCCGGAGGAAATGTCTTTAAGCTCTTTTATGTCGGCAAGAAGCTCACGCTGCCTGTCGTAGTCTCCTGCGGGAAGAAGAATGGCTACGGCGGTGCTGCTTCCGAAGCGGTCCTCGATCTTATGGAGTATCGTGCGGTCCTCGGCCGGGATTATTTCGGTAACAAAATTATCGTTAAAAGCAAATTCGACCTTGCGCGAGCCGATGAAAGCGAGCGGAAGTATGATAACAAAAGCCGCAATGAAAACCTTTCCTGCTTTTCCGAGGTTTCGCCAGAAACCGGTAAGGTCCGGAATGAGCTTTTTATGCAAAGTCTTTTTAAGAGGCTTTGCAAAAATATAAATAAGTCCCGGCATCAGAAGAAATACCGTCAGCATGCTGCAGATTATGCTTTTCGCAAGCACGCTTCCGAGGTCCCTGCCGAGACCGAAGCGCATGAGGGTCAATGCGATCAGCCCCGAAATCGTTGTAAGCGACGAGGAAGTGATCTCGACTATCGAGTGGCCGAGAGAAGCAACAAGAGCTTCCCTGCCGTCGGGATTTTCGGCTGCCGCATCCTGATAGTGATGGGCAAAAATTATCGCATAATCGATGGCAAGAGCAAGCTGAAGTATGATGGCCACAGAATTTGTGATCGAGGAAATCTCGCCGAGCCAAAAATTCGTGCCCATGTTGAGCAAGGCCGCAAAGGCAAAAACTATGGCAAAAATGATTATCTCGAAGTAGCTTCTTGAGGTTAAAAGAAGCACAAGCACGATAACGATCACCGCTATCGCCATGACACCCGCCATTTCGCCGGAAAGTATTTTGGAATAATTGAAACCGATGTCGGTCCTGATATATTCGTCATATTCTGCGCAGAGCTCCCTGATCTTATCCATTGACCCGGGTATGCCTTCCGATTTTTCGCTGCCGTCAAAGGAAATATCAAAAAGGGCGCAGTTATCCTTATAGTGAGCATCACTCTCGTCAAAGGAAACGCCGAAAACATGTGGAATCAGGGAAATCTTATCCTTAAGGGCTAAGGCATCTTCATATGAAATGTCCTCGATCATCACGGTCGCGCTTGCATAGGAAGAAAACTCCCCGCTCATTGCCGCGATGCCGCGTCTGGTTTCGGAATCCTTTGGCAGGAAATTCCTGAAGTCGGAGTTGACACGTACCCTGCCTATCGAAAGGACACAATAAACCGAGGCCAGCGCAAACAGAAGGAAGATGAAATATCTCGACCTTACAATAAGGGCGGCGCTTTTTGCGGCTAAATTTTTGACTTGTTTTTGTCCTTTTTTATCCATCTCAAGCATTATTATAAATTTTTTTCCCTATAATATCAAGGAAAGAACAGAAAAATTAAGAAAAAATTCCCGATTTGGTGCGCTTTTGGTGCACTTTTTGTTATATAATCTTTTCGGAAGTTTCAAAAACAGGAGAAAATCATGAGCGAGGCTGTGATATCGGTTGATAAACCGGTAAAAAGCTATGGCAAACCCTGATCTTCGATGAGCCGACAAACGGCCTGGATCCTCAGGGTATCATGGATGTGCGCCACATCATACAGAAGGTCAACGAACAGGAAGGAACGACCATCATTGTTCCATTGTTCTTAACCATGAGAATATTCAGGCGCAGAGAGCTTGATTTCTAAAAATATACTGGGACAAAGTCCCGAACGGAGGTTAATATGTCAGTATTGTTTGCTATACTCGCCATTGTTGCGGGTGTTGCCACTCCTTTCCTCATCGGTATCGGCGGAATTATCGTCGCTGTTATCTTTGGCGGTCTCGCAATCTTCTTTGCAAGCAGAAAGAGGAAGATTGAAGGCGGCGGCGGAATGGGAAGCATTGTGTTGGCTGCTGTAGGCATCATTATTTCAGTTCTTATGTTCCTTGCATGGACAGGCATTTGTTCAAAAATAAAGGATGAAGCCGATAAGGTTGATGCCACATTGGTTAAGAAGGCTTTTGAAGACAATTCAACATGGGGACTTCTTGGAGCTTTGGGGTCTGTTGACAAGGACGATCTTGAACAGTTCAAAGAGGAAATGGAAAGAATAACAGATAACATGAAAGATGAAGAAAGCTCAGGCAGTTCAAGCAGTTCAAGCAGTGAGAGCAGTTCAGGCAGTGAAAACTAAATAATGATTGATTTTGGGAAAAAGTGAAGTTTGTGGGAGAAGGCAAAGCCTCCGGTGTAAAAGCCGGGGGCTTATTAACTGGATTCTGCCAAAAGACAGGGATACGGTGTATGGAGCCTCCGGGACTGCGGCGGAGGATGAAGAAAGAGAGACAGGAAAATGTTTTGGAATAAAAACGACGATATCAACAAAGACTGGAAAGATTACGAAAAGTATAAAAAAGAGAAAGAGGCAAGGGACAGGGAGATATATAATGACGGGTATCCCACCTACGATTACAATGAGAACGAGCGTCATGTCCATGACGATCACTGCGATATCGGCCTGTCACCCGGGATGCAGTCCGAACTTGAACGGATGAAGAGGGTTAGGGCAGCCATAGTATTTACGATAGCAGCGATCATCCTGCTCAGTTTCGCCTTTCAGGTCGTAAGTTTCGCCAGACTTGCACGTTCAAAGAAAGAAAAGCAGAGCCGGCAGGACGATATGAGTAAAGGCACGATCAGTCTCGAGATAAATAATTACTGTGAGAGCGACTGCTTTACGGTTTACAGCAGTCTTTCCGGCGACCGTGTCATAGCCGAGGTGGAAAAGACAGCTGACAGTGATCTGGAGCTTCTTTATGTGGAGTTTACATTCTATGACAGGAATAAAAAAGTGACGGAAATCCATAAAACCCAGATCAGGGCAGCAAATCTTGCGGTAGGTAAGAGCGTAACGGCCTATTCGAGATATGTTCCATACGGGAGCGTTTCAGCGGATGTAAGGCTTGTGTCATAAAAACTTCCATTTGCTGAGCAGATATCCGGGGATCACCACGATTGCAAAGAATGCCCAGCTTATGAGCGTGAATACCTTGATGAATTTACCGCCCTGACCGGGATATTCCCTGACATATATGCGGTAGTTGATGACGGAGGCAAGCGAACCGATCAAAGAAACGAGTCCTGCGGTGTCCGCGCCGTAAATGAGTCCCGCAAAATTCTCGCTGAAAGGATATAAAACGATAGAGGCCGGTACGTTGGATATGATCTGGCTTACCCCGATGGTAAGAAAGTACTCATGTCCGCAGACGGCCTTTTTGAGTACTTTTGCAATGCTTTCGTTTGCCGCGATCTGGGACGAGAACACAAAAAAGCAGAGAAATGTAAGAAGAAGCACATAGTCCACTTTGGTGAACAGGCGCAGATTGACTGCGGCGATCGTAACGATCACGATCGCAACGGCAAGCGGCCAGAGCCTGGTGCGGGTGACTATCGTTGTGATTATCATGATGAACAAGATGATATACGCTATTCTTCTTACCCTGCCTTCCTCCTTCCACTCGCCGGCAACATTTTCTTCCTCAAAGCTTATTTCTTCATCAGGGTCTTTGCGGTAAAGAACGCAGACAAAGATAATTAAGAGCACTGCCGAGCTTATGCATAGCGGCGACATGTGCAGTATGAAATTTGCGGCGCTTGTTCCGGACTGTCCGTAGAGAAAAAGGTTCTGGGGACTGCCGAAGGGCATGAGAAGAGAACCGCGGATCGCCGCGATATTTTCCATCGAGATAACGGGAAGTATATATTTTTCCTTGCCGCCGCCTTTGAAAAGAAGGATGGTAAGCGGCACAAAAATGATAAGAGAAACATCGTTTGTTACGAACATGGACGTGAAAAAAACGCCGAAGATCAGGAAAAGCGAAAGAGAGCGCATCCTCTTAAGCCTTGTGGCAAAGGAAATCAGCGGTTTGAATATGTTTTCCTGCTTGAAGCCTTCCAAGACGCAGAGCATCATAAAAAGCGTGCCGAGGGTATGCCAGTCAAGCTTTTTGACCAGCGAGCCCGATACCGGTGTTATGAACAGCGATATCACGGCAGCGGCAAGTGCCAGCGTCAGCATCATTTCTTTTTTGAAAATACCGAGTACTTTTTTCATTTTCTTTCACTTTCGGAACATTTTTATCTCTGCTTGATCATCAGCATGATATTTCTGAACATGTCAAAATAACTGTAGCGGTATTGCCTGTAGGTATAGACCGGAAGAGGGTGGACTGCGTCATTTTCGCAGAGTGCCTGTTCTTCTTCGTTTAAGGGCTCATCGTTTGTCAGCTTTTTTTTGATCTTTTCGTGCTTTTTTATTTCCTTGTCGATAATGGTGATCACTTTGTAATGGTAATCCCTTTCCCTGTTGTATGTCGTCAGAAGCTTGTCGTTGATCAGATATTTGCAGAATGGATCGTCGGCATAAACTCTGTAGACCATATTGCTCTCAAAATAGGGAAGCACAAGGGGCTTGATAAGAAGCAGCACGGCTACGGCGATGGCGCCGATTCCTATATCAAGATAAAAGTTGGGGGCGGAAGCTTTGACGTGGAAAAATATGAAGGCAAGCACAGCCAGAACTAAGGCAAGGATCCATATGATGAAGGATATTCTTGCACCGGCACGCTGCGCTTTCAGATTGCCAAGCTTTGTATAGCAGGCGTCGGAATCCGCACGCTCGCTTTCCTTCTGCCTTTCGAGGCGGCCTATGTGCATGTTGATACGCTGAAGGGCGATATCAAGCTTTGACTGCTCAGCAAGGGTTTTCTTCGGATTTTTTTTGACTTCATACTTCCCGGTCTGGGAGTTTTCTTTTTTTTCTTCGGCTTCTTCTTTGGCCGCATTTTCAGCATCCATGTTTTCGTAGAGCTGCATCATCTGTTCGTAGAGGCTTGAGCTGTCGTTTTCCATATGCTTCCTCCTCGGTTTAAGATTTCAGATCGCCCGCAGGTACCTGAATCTTTTATATTATAATGGTTTTTCATCCTCTTGGCAAGAAAAAAAGCGGCTGTAACCAAACTCAGCCGCTTTCTCCTCCGGACTCCGGAAGAGTAGTTTTTTATGATGTCCAAAACGTAAACTGCAATAAATAATTTAGAGTACCTTCAAAATATGAACCGTAACCTTAAATAAATAACAGCTAAACGTATAAACCAAAGATATGAACCGTAACTGTTTTATTATCCATAAATAATAAATAAAAGGCGGACATCATACGGAAAAATTTTTATGCTTTGACCTCGAATTCAACCGTCTGGTTGTAATAATCAAGTGCTGTCTGCATCTTGAGTATGAGGTCGGAGATTCTTGCGAACTCGCTCTTTATCAGGGCGAGATCATAATTGATGTAGTTGTATTCCGGTGCTTTTGCCTCCCTGATATAGGAGAAGCGGTCGGTCCTGGTCTTTTCCTGCTGCTTTCTGAGCTTGTCAAGGAAGCTTTTTCTTCTTGAAAGCTGTGCCATGCGTACGAGCAGGACGTCGATGGTGTATTCTTCGTCATCGACTTTTACTTTGTTGGTAGCGTTGCTTAAGTTTATGGCATGTCTGAGCCTGCTGACCTTAAGGTCGATCTCCTCAATCTGTGCCGCGGTTTCGGCATAGTCATATTCCGGTATCACCGGTTCTTCGCCGAGCGCTGCGGTATAGAAGGTTCCGGTATTCTCCTTGTCGAGGAAGAAATTCTTGTCTTCTTCAAGCTGACGGAGCATTTTGTTTGCGATTGCGGATGTAACTTTCATTGTTCACCTCTTTCTGCCGGTCTGCCGGCTTCGTATGTTTTCCTCTTTCGTTCTGCGGTAAAGTATAGCACAGTTTTGCCTGTCTGTCATTTAACCTGCAGTTCAATTAAAGAGTATCGTGTCGGACTTTTCCTGCTTGCCGGCGGCAGGGTGCCAACCAAAGCAGGAGTTTTTGGCTCTTGCTTTTTTTGCGGTTTGTAGGTATAATACTTGTGATTACAGTGCTAAAAGTCAATCCACACGTCGAGCTCGCTCGTAAGTGGGGATTTGACTTTGACAGCACCCCACACGTGAGCAAGTAGTGGGGTAGGGGCCCCACGGATTGCGAATGTGGGGGAGGATTGTGGGAGTGCGCAGCACGAAACAATCCGTAATCACAATTTTTGTAAGCAAATGTAAAGCGCGGAAAGGCGGACACTTATGCAGCCGGATAAAAACCACAGGCTTTTTCTTGTCATGGGAAAGAGCGCAACCGGAAAGGATCATATTTACAAGGCTCTGCTTGAAAAAATGCCGGAGCTTGTTTCGGTTGTGCCTTATACTACCAGGCCGATGAGGGAAACCGAGGTCGAGGGCGTGGAATATCATTTCTTAAGTGAGCCGCAGATGGAAGAACTGGATGCTTTGGGAAAAATCATCGAGAGACGCTGTTATCAGACCGTTATGGGTCCCTGGTACTATATGACGGTTGATGACGGGCAGATCGACCTTTCTGCGCATTCAAGCCTGCTTATCGTGACTCCCGAAGCCTACGGAAAGCTCCGTGACTACTTTGGTGAGGATTATACGGTTCCGCTCTACATTGAGTCGCCCGATGCCGAAAGGCTTAAGCGCTCGATAAAAAGGGAGGAAAAGCAGGAAAAGCCCGTGTTTGCCGAGGTTTGCAGGAGATATCTTGCGGATGAGCAGGACTTTTCCGAGGAGGTTCTTTCGGGCCTTGGAATCACAAAGCGCTTTGAAAACATAGATTTTGACGCCTGTGTTCAGGAAGCTGCGGATTATATAAGGGAAACGGCCGGTATCTGAGAGGAAAGCCGATGAGAAACTGGAACGAGATAATCGGAAACAAAAGAATTCTTGACAATCTTAAATCGGTCGTGGCCGAGAACAGGCCGGCCCATGCGATAGCCTTTCATGGTCCGGACGGAATCGGCAAGAGAACGGCTGCGGAGATTTTTGCAAAAAGCCTTCAGTGCGAAAACAGGGGCGATTCCTTCGAACCCTGCGGAACCTGCAGATCATGCCTGCAGTTTGATTCCGGAAACCAGCCGGATGTCATCAGGGTGACGCATGAAAAGGCCGCCGTCAGCGTTGACGACATAAGAAACCAGGTAGTTGCTCCGATGCAGATACTTCCGTACAGCTCGCCCAGAAAGATTTTCATCATGGACGAGGCCGAGAAGATGAACGAGCAGGCGCAGAATGCTTTGCTTAAAACGCTTGAGGAGCCGCCGGAGTACGGTATCATCATACTTCTTACCAACAACATGGAAAGCTTCCTTGAAACCATACGTTCGCGCGTGGTGTGCTATGATTTCATGCCGGTCGGGACCGAAGACATAAAAAGCTTTCTGATCAGGGAAAAGAAGATTCCGGATTACCAGGCGCGTATTGCCGCGGGTGCAAGCGGAGGATGCCCGGGACTTGCATATGTATGGGCCGATTCCGAGGAGTTTGCCGCAAAGAGGGAGTATGCGGAAAGAATACTGAGAAAGATAGGCGAGCTTCCTGCCGGCACGATAATCGCAACGGCAAAGGAAAATGCAAAAAATAAGGATGATATCGAGTTTTTCCTTCGCATGCTTGAAAACTGGATCAGGGACGTGCTTGTGATAAAGAGCGGCGCGCCCAAAAGGGTGTCAATGTTCACCGAAGAGATGAAAATACTGAAAAAACAGGCCGACAGCCTTGAATATGGATTTTTCGGAGAAATCAGCGCTGCGATAGATACGCTTCGCGAACGTCTCCGTTACAATGTAAATGCGGAGATCAGCTTTGAGGATCTTCTTTTAGAACTATAGAGGGCAATGCGCCCGGGAGGTAAAATGGTTAAAATCATCGGTGTCCGATTCAGACGGACCGGAAAAGTATATTATTTCGACCCTGCAGGCTATGATGTGTCAAGAGGAGAGCATGTCATAGTGGAGACGATAAGGGGCGTGGAGTACGGCTTTGTTATCCTCGGACCTAAGGAGGTTGAGGAAAGCGAGATAGTGGCTCCTTTAAAGACGATAATCCGTCCCGCAACGCCCGAGGATGACGAGAGGCATGCGGAAAATCTCGCAAAAGAAAA
>ODAI010226807.1_pt1 | contig 19226 bp, 16 predicted proteins | sample 1539321 | NCBI WGS metagenome assembly ODAI01 (sample SAMN02144231, study PRJEB22623) | gut metagenome | biome: sheep rumen | host: Ovis aries | place: New Zealand
AAAAAATGCGCGGAAGCGGAAAAACGCCCGGGCTGCCATTTGCAAAGCGAAGCGTGCAACAGGCAGTCCGGGTGTTTTTCCGCTGGGAGCGCATTTTTGTTTTCATGCTGAATCCCTGGGAGCCCCTCTTGCTTGACAGAGGAAAATCTGTATATTATGGTATGCCAGAGGAAATGTTATGGAATATATGAAATGGTTCGTGCTGGCTATTGCAGTGCTGATGTATGCGCTTGTGATAGTTTTTCAGGACAAGAAGGTGCTGTTTACCTCTGTGGCCGCTGTGCTTGTCGTTGTGCTGGCCTCTGCGACGGGGAGCATTTTTGTGCTTCCGGCCGGTGTTGTGCCCGGCTCCGCACGGGCGCTGCTGTACCCGCTTTCCCATTCGCTCCTTGAGATTGTCAACTGGAATGTGCTGCTGATTTACCTTGGCAGCATGGCGATTGCGGCGCTTTTTATCTACTCGAAGGTTCCTGCGCGTATTGCGGACGCTATCATCGGGGGCTGCGGGAACACCGGCATTGCGATGGTCGCAATTCTTGCCATGACCGGTATCATTTCCATATTTGTAGAGAATGTCGCGACTGTCCTTGTTATGGCGCCGATTGCGCTTGCGCTCTGTCGCAAGATAAAAGCCAATCCTGTGTACTTCATGATAGGTCTTGCCGTCATGAGCAATCTGGAAGGAACCGCGACGCTCGTGGGTGATCCGCCGTCCATGATATTCGCAAGCTACGCTTCGTATAACTTCAATGACTTTTTTGTTCACGACGGGCGCCTGTCGATATTCTTTATCATTCAGGCGGGTATGCTTGCGGGCTGTGTGTTTTTCTACTGCTTTTTTGCGCGTAACGGAAAGAACCGGATTGCTGCGGAAAAGACCGATGTCGTATCCTGGTTCCCGTTCTGCCTGCTGCTGCTTATGATAGCAGGGCTTGCGGCGGTCTCCTTCATTCCTGCCGCCCCGTCATTCCTGAGCGGACTGTTCGTCTTTTTGCTCGGTCTTATCGGTGTCTTGTGGTATAAGCTGTGCCAGAAAAAAACAGTCGCGGAGACGCTGCAAATGGTAAAAGACCTTGACTGGGAGACCATATTTTTCCTGATAGGCATTTTTGTCGTTATCGGCGGCATCCGAGAGGCGGGGCTGCTGGACGACTTTGCGGCTTTCCTTGCAAAGGTGACGGGTGGCTCTAAACTCGCGGGATTCGTCATTATTCTTCTGGTCTCCGTCGTAATCAGCGGCTTTGTGGATAATGTGCCGTATATCATAGCGATGCTTCCTGTCGCGGGCTCCATGGCGGCGGCGATGAACCTCCACGCCGAGCTGTATATGTTCGCGCTGCTTGTGGGCAGCTGCCTTGGCGGTAACCTGACGCCTTTTGGTGCGAGCGCCAACATTGTCTCTATGGGCATCATCAAGAAGGAAGGCTACCCCATCGACTTTAGCGGCTGGCTGAAAGTCGGCGTGCCGTTTACCGTTATCACGACCGGTGTCGCAGCTGCCGTCCTCTGGCTGCTCTGGGCGTAAAAGCGCTGCTGCCGCCCCTTCCGCTGCTGCTTGCAGTCTGCGGGTCTGCGCACGGGAGCCGTGCTTTCTGAGCTGCCCTGCCCCCGCTGTGTGTGGCGGCGTGTTTTGCGGGTGCGCAGACTCGTTTTCTTTTTATACAGATGTCTGCATATTCCACGTACTCGGTTTCCCTTACATTTGACGCCGCCTTCTCTGCGTCTGCCGCTTCGCTCGCTTTGTCCTTGTCCGCGGCGACGGGGAGCGCTGTGCCCGGCGGGAATGCTGCCCCCGTGCATCTGACGCTCGGCATGTTCCATGTGGCGGACGAGCATATCCCTGCATTGCGGTTGCTTTTCTCGGAATTCGCGGAAGGTATCGGCCGGGGAAGTCCGCTGTCGTTCAGCACGGTGGATGCTTTCAAGGAAAAAGTGCTTTTTTTGGCCGCAGACGCAGAATCCGGCTCGCAGCAAAAACTGATGGCGCTGAATGCCCGGCTCCATGAGCTGCTGCTTCCACGCTTTGAGCCGGGGGCGAACAGGAACTATCTCCCCGGAAGCTTTTTTCCGCATGTCGCGCTTGCCGCTAAGCTGACGCATGTGCAGTTTATGGCGGGAATGAGGCTGCTGGAGCCGCTGCGCGCTGGCGGTGAGCTTGAGCTGGATGCTGGCTGCCGGGATGGCTCTTCCCGCGGGATACGGCTCCCCCTGCCGGCAAAAGTGGCCGCTGTCTCGCTTTCCCGCTGCCACCCGTACGAGGAGCTTGCGTGCCAGCCGCTCCGGGATGTTCTTTCACCGGAGCAGCGGCACAAAAATATGTCGCACATCAGGGGCACGGGCGGACAGCTTGAGACCGCGCTCCGTTCCGAGCTGTTCCGCCTGGGCTTCCGCTTCCGCAAGAATGACCGGCGGCTTTCCGGTTCCCCGGACATCGTGTTCCCGCATTACCGGGCGGCGGTATTTGTGAACGGCTGTTTCTGGCACGCGCATGGCTGGCGGAGCGGGGACTTGCTGATCCGCTCAGGGCGGCTTGATGGGCAGCTTTTGTTTTCCCTCCGTTGTACGAAATTCCGGATGCCGACCACCAATACGGCATTCTGGAACGCAAAATTTGAGCGCAACCAGCAGCGCGACATACGGGATATCGAGACGCTGCTTGATAGCGGCTGGCGTGTGGGTGTGGTCTGGGAATGTTCGATTCTGGGAAAAAAGCGTGCCCAGAAAATCCGCCTGACGGCAGAAAAAATATCGCTCTGGCTTGAAGAGGAATATTCGGTGCTGTTCCGGGAATTCTAGCCGTGCGTGCGGGAGCCGCTCTGCTGGCGGGACTGCATGGCGGCGATGGCCGAGCAGCAGAAAAAGAGGAGCATGTCCGCGGCGACGATTGTTGAGCCGACGGGCGTTCCTTTCAGTATCGAGAAGAACATGCCGAGCAGCGCGCATGCCGTTGACATGCAGGCCGAGCAGATGGAGACGCTCCTGAAGCTGTGGCAGATGCGCATGGCGGAAATCGCCGGAAAAATAATGAGCGCCGAAATCAGCAGTGAGCCCACGAGGTTCATCGCCAGCACGATGATGACGGCTGTGATGATGGCGATGAGCATGTTATATGCCCCTGCCCTGATACCCGTCGCCCGGGAAAAGTTCTCGTCAAAAGTCACCGCGAACAGCCGGTTGTAGAACAGGATGAACAGCACAATGACGAGGATGCTCAGGACTATGCTTACCGCGACTTCCGCCTGCGTGAGCGTGAGTATGGACGTCGAGCCGAACAGCGTGCTGCAGACGTCGCCAGAAAGATTTGTGGACGGCGAGAATACATTCATGAGCAGATAGCCGGTGGCGAGCGCACCAACGGAAATCATCGCGATTGCGGCGTCCCCCTTTATTTTGCGCCGCTCGCCGCCGCACAGAATCAGGACTGCGCACGCGACGGTTGCCGGGAGCGCGAGGAACATGCCGTTTGCGAGCCGGAACACTGCGGCAAAGGCCATTGCCCCAAAGGCCACATGCGAGAGCCCGTCGCCGATATACGAGAAGCGGCGCAGTACCAGCGTCACCCCCAGCAGCGACGAGCAGAGCGCTATGAGCGTCCCTGTTATGAGCGCGTATTGCACGAACGGGTAGCCAAGGTATTGGCGCAGCGTGCCTAAAATCTCTGTCATAGTTCTGCCTCCTTCTTGCTGTGGAACAGCCGGGTTGTGCAGTTTTGCGCTTCCCGGTCTGTTTTTGTGCTTGCGCTTGTCAGTTGAGCGCGGTCTTGAGCACCGTAAGGTTTTTCTGCATCGTTCCGAGATAGGTTGCGCCCTTCCGGATGTCGCGGCTCGTTGTTGACTGCATGGAGTCCAGCGTCAGAATCTGAGCCTTTTTGTTCTTGCTGTTCTGGATGATGGTGCGGGCAATCTTGCCTTTGCTGTTCTCAAGCTGCATCACGTGCTGCAGGCCGAGTTCGTCCACCTTCTGCGCAAGGAATGCGATGGTCTTGAAGCTTGCCTCGCTTTCCGCGGAACATCCCGCAAAGGCCGCATAGTACGAAAGCCCATAGTCGTCCACAAGGTAGCGGAACGGGAAGCGGTCGCCAAAGAGCAGCGTGCTCCGCTTTGCGCTTTTTACTGCATCCGCGTAGCCGGCATCGAGCGCATCAAGCTGCGCGGTGTAGGCTGCAAGGTTCGCGCGGTAGGTGGCGGCGTTCACGTTGTCTTTTGCGCAGAGCGTATCGCAGATGGCGCCGCAAAGCAGCTGGGCATGGCGGAGCGAGAGCCACACGTGCTCGTCGTATTCGATTTCCTCCTCTTCATCATGCTCTTCATCATGATGGTGCTCGTGCTCCTCTCCATCGTGGTGGTGGTGCTCATCCTCAGCCTCCATGCCCTCCACGTGTTCCTCCTGCTTGACGCGCTCGCCAAGTACGTCGAGCAGATTGATGGCCACAAGCTCTTTGTTCCGGGCTGAACGCAGCACGTCGTGCACCCACTCGTCGCTTTCGCCGCCGACATAGATAAAGATGTCCGCGTCGGAGATTTTTGCGATGTCCTGCACGGATGGCTGGTAGCTGTGCAGGTCAATGCCGTTGTCAAGCAGCAGTGTCAGCTCCGCCGCGTCTGCCTTGTCGCCGAGCAGCTGCTTTGTCCAGTCGTATTCCGGGAAAATCGTGGTGACGATTTTCAGTTTGGGGCTTGCGGAATCCTTTGCTTTTGATTTTGCAAATGCTGTCTGCGCCGCAAGCAGAAGCACTGCGGCTGCTGCCAATAAAAATTTCTTTGCTTTCATATATTCCTCTTTGTTTCTTGTGTTTTGCGGGAGCCGGCTATTTTTTCCTGCCGGGCTCATGCCACTGCCTTGTCATCGAGGCAGCTTTCCAGTGCGCTCCGTATCTGCGCCTGGTCGTAGCCCTTGCCGATGAACACAATCTGGTTCTCCCTGTCGCCGAATTCCTCGTCCCAGTTCTCCTTTACGTCGGGGTTCTCCGCGAGGAATGCCTGCTTCTGCTCTTCAACCAGCGCATCGATCCAGTAGGACACCTCCGTTACGGAGGAATTGCGTCCGGCCTGCTCAAAGAGCTGAACGTCCGCATCCGCGTCAGAGAACCAGATGTAGCCCTTCGCGCGGATGAGGCTCGCGGGGTACTGGGAGCGCAGGAATTCCATGAAGCGGGCGCGGTTGAACGGCCTCCGCTCCTCAAACACGAACGAGGAGATTCCGTATTCGTCCGTGCAGCCGGTTTTATTCTGGCTCAGGCTGTTGATAGCCTTCTGTATCGCTGACGAGGAGTCAATCTGCTCGTAGTTGAACGGCTCCTGCGTCACTATCTGCCCGATATCGACGGAACCCTGCACGCTGCGGATTATGGGAGCGCGCGGCTGGAAGTCGCGGACAACGCGCTCAACCTCCGCAAGCTGCTGTTCGCCGAGCAAATCGCATTTGTTCAGCACGATATAGTTGCAGAATTCAATCTGGTCGATGATGAGCGTGGAGATTTCCTCTTCGCTCAGCTTGTTCACGTCCGTCTTTTCCCCGTCCGCTTTGCGCTGCTTCAGCTCTCCGAGGAATTCCCGGTGGATTCTGTCCGCATCGACGACGGTGACGACGGATGTGAGGTAGACATTCGTGTCGGGGTTCTCCTCCTCGTAGGCAAGGAAGCTTGCGGAGACTGCCCCCGGATCGCTGATACCCGAAGCTTCCACGAACACGACCTCCACCGAATCTATCCCGGAAATTTTTTCCAGCTGTTTTATGAATTCGTCGCGGAGCGTGCAGCAGATGCAGCCGTTCTGCAGCTCGTACATCGGGCATTCCGTTACGTTTGCGCCTTCTTTCCTGAGAATCTCCGCGTCAACGTTGATGCTTCCCATGTCGTTTACGATGAGCGCGACGCGGCGTGTTTCCTGCCTGAGCAGCTTGTTCAGCAGCGTCGTCTTGCCTGAGCCGAGGTAGCCCGTAATGAGCACCACTGGCTTTTTTTTCGTGTGTTCCATAAACATATCCTCTGCCATGCCCTTTGGAATCGGCAGCTGCGTTTTGGCGGGCATACTGCGCGTGCGGGGCGGCGTTTCTTGCGGAGCCCTTTGTGCGGGAATGTCCGTGCATGGCAATGCGTCGCAGCCTTTCTGCAATCGGGTGCGAGGAATCAGTTGTTCATGCGTGTCTTGCGGGTGACGGGGCTTGCCGTTACAGGCAGAATTGTGGGGATGGCGGTCTGGGCGTCTCCGGGAAAAAGCGGTACGATGGTGTGCAGTGACGCATGCGGGGTGCAGTCCATGCTGCCCAGCGCCTGCCGCACGGTCAGGAGGCTTGCGCATACCGGGCAGTCATGGCCTGTGCAGTCGTGCCCTGCGTGCAGCGGCTCCGACAGGAGCATAAGGCAGAGCGTGCCCAACAGGAGCAGCGCTGCCAGCGGTACGCAGGCGCTTTGAGAATGCGTGGTGTGCTTATGTGCCAGCGTGCGGCACCCTTTTCCCTTCGTCCGGTTCATCTCTGTAATTTGAAAATCGTTCTCATATTACAGAAGAGCTGCTTCTTTGTCAAGAGTGCTATTGTTTTGCCAGCTGGATGATGATGTCCGCGCAGGTGTCCACGCCGAGCGTTGATGTACAGAGGCAGACATCGTAATACTGGGCGACGCCGAATTCTGTGTCCGTGTAGTAGGTGCAGTATTTCCGGCGGGCTTTATCCACGCTCCGTATATGCTCGCTTATCTCCTGTTCCGTGGCTTCCGGCATCTTCTCTTTCTTGAGCCGCTGCAGCCGCCAGTAGGGATCCGCGTGGATGAACACATGGAGCGAATTGTCGAATTCCTTGAGGATACTGTTTGCGTTGCGGCCCACGATGACGCAGTTCGCGTGCTCGCCTATTTCCCTGATGATGGTGCGCTGTGCCTCAAAAAGGCGCTCGTCGAGCGGGGCGTTGTACAGGTCAAAGAGGCTCTGCGTAAAGCCGAAGAGTTTTGGCGCTTTTTCATCGAATTTAAGGAATTTTTCAGGAGATACATTCGCTTCTTTGGCAGATTTCAGGATGAGTTCCTTGTCAAAATAGCGGAAGCAGAGCTGTTCCGCAATCTTCTGGCCTATTTCTCCGCCCCCCGCGCCAAATTCGCGGCTGATGGTGATAATCTTCTTCATCCCTCTTCTCCTTTACGCTTTGTCAACCGGACGGTACAAGAACTTTGCCCGTCCCCGACCGTTCTGGGGCGAGACGCGCTGCATCTCAAAATCATCCTCCAGATATTCCATCAGATCCGTCAGCTTTCTGAAGCCGTAGTCAACGGTGTCAAAACCCGGATCCTGACGCTTGAAGAAAGAGCCGGCAGCGCTTACGTCTGCCCAGCCGGTCTCGTCCGCGTATTTGTCGTATGCGGTGTTCAGCAGCTTGTATATCTTGCGGAACTGCCGGTCTGTCATGATTTCGCCGTTGCTCTTTACTAGCCCGCCGATAAGCCCCTTGACGGATTTCTTGATTTTTGACGCCTTGTGAACCTTGCGTTTTTCTGCGGCGAATTTGGCGTCGGCTTCTGCCGTCTCGTCCTCTTCGCTGGAAAGGTTTTCTATATATTTAAATTCATCGCACGCGCTCACGAATGACTGCGGGGTCTTTTTCTGCCCCACGCCGTAGACGTACAGCTGGCTTTCGCGTAGCCGGGTCGCCAGTTTGGTAAAATCGCTGTCGCTGGTAACAAGGGCGATGGCATCGTATTTGTCGGTATACAGCAGATCCATCGCGTCTATAATCATGGCGCTGTCGCTGGAATTCTTTCCCTGCGTGTAGGCAAACTGCTGTACCGGAATGATGGCATTGTTGTTCAGCTCGTTCTTCCAGTTTTTGAGCGTGTCGATGGAAAAATCGCCGTACGCCCGTTTTGTGATGATGTGTCCGTGCACCGCGATTTCCTGAAGAATCGCACGGAGCGCCTTGCAGGGGGTGTTGTCCGCATCGATAAGGACTGCAATATTTTTTTGTTCGTTCTCGTCCACAATACTATCCTTAAAATAAAAAAATCTGGGAAAGCCGCCGGGGTTCCCGCTTTCAGGAATGAATAGGCCTGTTTTGCCTGAAAGCCGTTTGTATGGTATCATTAAATCGCTTTTTCTGCTAGATAGCTTGTGCGCAAGTCCGGGCGGGGTGCTGTAAAAGAAAAACCCTGCCCGCGCTCGGCACAAGCTCGGACAGGGTGGCACAATAACTCCTCAAAGAGTAGGACTTCGTGTTTTAGGAGGTTAGATACGGGCTGCAAACGCAACCTTATGGTCTTAACTATACCGTAGTCCGGCGGGGAATTCATGAAATCTTTCTAAGAAAAAGATAAGAAAATTCTTATTTTTTTAGGTGTTCCGTATTTACGCAAATGCGGATATACTAAAAGCATTGAGTAGTATGAGCCAGACAAAAATTTGTTTTGTGACAGCATGTATACTCTTTTCTGCGCTGTTTCCGCTCTGTGCGCAGCAGGCAGAAGAGGAGGCCGAAGTTCCTGTGGTCAATTACCGGGGAAGAAGGATTCCCCTTGAGGAGACCGAGGCTTACGTGCAGGAAATCCGTATACCCTCAAAAGAAAAAAAACCGCTTGTCATAGACTTTTTTTTCAGCAGAGAAATCGATCCCCGCTCCGTGCAGCTGGAGAATATTTTTTTGGACGGCCAGCCAGTCGATGATAGCGCCAAGCTTTCGTTCAACCATGAGGGCACGCTGCTGCGAATCCGCCTGAAGGATGCCGTCGCGTTCCCGCTCTCTGTCTCGCTGCAGGGAGTCCGCACCTATACGGGGGGGACGGTGATGGCGGCGGATGTGCCGGGCTTGCAGGCGCAGGAGCGGTTCCGCTATGACAGGGAGCTGGAGCAGTGGATACAGTTCTGATTGTTGAGGACGACGAGGGAATCGCGGATTTTGTCAGCCGGGAGCTGCAGCATGAGGGCTTTTCTACGGTGCTTGCTGCCACCGGGCGGCAGGCGCTCTCGCTCTTTGAGAGCGAGAAACCGGGGCTTATCCTGCTGGATATCATGCTCCCGGAGCTGAGCGGGCTTGAGGTGCTCCGGCGCATACGCAAAGTCTCGTCTGTCCCTGTTATCCTGCTTACGGCTCGCGGCGAGACCTACGACAAGGTGAACGGGCTGAATGCGGGCGCGGACGATTACCTTGCAAAGCCCTTTGAGATAGAGGAGCTGCTTGCCCGTATGCATGCGGTGCTCCGCCGCGTGGGGCAGGCTTCTGCCCCTGCCCACTTAAAGAACAGGGAGCTGGAGCTTTATCCGGAAAGCATGAAGGTTACGTTTGCCGGAAAGCCGCTGGAGTTTTCCAAGACGGAATTCCTGATGCTCAAGAATTTTATGGAGCACGTGAACCAGGTGCTCAGCCGCGACCAGATTATGAGCGCGGTGTGGGGAGAAGGGCATTTTATCGATGACAACAACGTCGATGTCTATGTCGGCTACCTGCGCGCCAAGATAGACCAGGCTTGCGGCTCTGAGTACATAAAGACCATGCGTGGCACCGGCTATATGATGACGGACGGAAGTAGCGGCGCATGAAGAAGAAGGAATACCGTTCCGTCGCGGTAAAGCTCTCCCTCCGTTTTTCCGTGCTCCTTGCGGCTGCGGTTCTTCTGCTGTCGGTTTTGTTTACGCTGACCCTGCGGCATTTTATCCGTATAAAGCAGTCCTCGGATTTGTTTGACGCTGCGGGCGAGATTGTGAAAGATCTTGCCGCTACAAATACGTCCAACCGCCTGTACATGTTCTCCAATGTCCCGTATTTTATAACGTATACGGTCTATGACGCAGGTACCGGCATCGTCATGTACACGAACGACCCCTTCCTTCCTATTCTGCCCCAGACTGACGGCAAGGCAGTGCCCTACATCAGCAAGGGCTATTTTACGAACGGCGACCTGAATATCCTGTACTATGCGGTTCCCTATTTCCATAAGGGGCGCTCCATCATCATCCAGACGGTGCTCAACATGGATAGCGATTCCACGGAGCTGCTTTTGCAGGGAATCCCGCGCACGATAACCTTTCTTGTCATACCCGTGCTGCTTGTTTCCTTCTGTATTTCTTTGTTCATAACGCGGCATACGATGCGGCCCGTCGTCAAAATGACGCAGACAGCCCGTGAGATAAGCAGCTCGAACCTTGACCAGAAGCTGCCCGTCAAGCATAAGCCCGGCTCGCTGGATGAGATAGACGGTCTGGCGCTGACTTTCAACGACCTTTTTACGCGGCTCAAGAGCGATTTTGAGCGGGAGCGCAGCTTTACGAGCGATGTGTCCCATGAGCTGAAGACCCCCGTTGCCGTCGTGCTGGGGCAGAGCAACCTGCTGCGCCGCTGGGGCAAGGATGATCCCGCCCAGCTGGAGAAATCGCTGGAAATCATTATCCGCGAGGCAAATTCCATGAAATCCATCATAACGAATCTGCTGCAGCTTTCGCGTCTGGAGAACGGGCGGCTGAGCCCCACAAAGAGCGATGTGGATGTGGGGCAGCTCTTTGCCCGGCTCCGTGAGGAAACAAGATCTGTTTCTGCCGGGAGCAGGATTGTCTTTGGGGAGAACGAAGGGCACGTCGTGCATACCGATGCCGAGCTGCTGCACCAGGTCTGTACCATCATTATCTCAAACAGCATAAAATTTGCCGGTCCGGAAGCCGTCATAGAGCTTTCTTTTGCCGAGCGCCCGGAGGGAGCGATTATCTGCATCCAGGACAACGGGCCGGGCTTTTCTCCGGAGGTGCTGCCCCATGTCTTTGAGCGCTTTTTCCGCGGGGATTCCTCTCATAGCCGCTCTTCTGGAGGTTCCGGCTTGGGGCTTTCTATAGCACGCGCGATTATGCAGACGCTTGGCGGCTCCGTGACTGCCAGTAACGGCAATCCCGGCGCCCTGCTGACGGTGACGCTGCCGCGGGACAGCGCCGGCTAAGCCTTGCAAAAAAGATTCTTTTCCTATACCATAAAAAGAGCTGTATGGATAAAGTTGGCTTTTTGGAGGCGAATGCGGTCTGCATCCTCATTCTCGGATGGATATTCTTTGAGATTCGTACGAGGCCGGATCAGCGCTTTGAGAATATACTTTTCAGTAATACCCTCTCTACCGTCTGCATAATGCTGTTGTCTGCAAGCGTGCGGCTTGTTTGCAACGGCATGCCCGGCAGGCTCTGCTACATTTTGAATCTTGTCTCTTCCGCCGCCTTTTATGCTGTTTCCGGCTATGCGAGCGCGAGCTGGCTCCTTTTTCTTGCGATGGAGACATGGGGCAGCAAGAAAAAGCGCCCCGCCGTAATCCTTCGCTATCTTCCAATGGCTCCTATCATATTCCTTGCCGTCATCTCCATCTGCTCGATATGGACAGGCTGGGTCTTTTATATTCCCCCTGAGACAAATCTGCGCACGCATGGTGTGATGCATGCCGCGGAACCGGTAATCACCTACACATTCTTTGCGAGCTCTGCCCTGCTGCTCATTGTGAGAATGCTGCAACGGCGCTTTACCCGTCATGAAATCCGCATCAGGCTTATTTTTATTATTCTGCTCATCGCTTCGGGGCTTGTCCATGCGATTGTGCCCTCCACATCGACGATATGGCTTGCGCTGTCCGTCTCTCTTGCTCTGTTGTACATAGAGATGCAGACAAAGCAGATTTCGCAGGACGGGCTGACCGGCATAAACAACCGGCGTTCGTTCGACAATTACCTGAACCTATTGTTCAAGGAGGAACGGACGGAAGGGCTATTCCTGATGATGTGCGACATCGACTTGTTCAAGACGATAAATGACAAGTACGGGCATATCGAAGGCGACGAGGCGCTCTGCACTACCGCCGGAATATTGAAGCGCCAGTGCCATGCCCATGGTGGCAGAGGTGTATATCTTGCCCGTTATGGCGGCGATGAATTTGTGATTGTCTGCAGCATGGAGACGGCTGCTTCCATGCAGTCGCTCAAGACCAGCATAGAAGGCGCGTTCGGCGCATATAATGCGTCACAAGAAAAGCCGTATATGCTCCGGCTCAGCATCGGTATTGCGGAGGCTGAGCCGGAGATGCAGGATGTGCGCAAGCTTATCATGAAAGCCGATGCCGCCCTCTACGAGGAAAAGCGGCAGCATCACAAGAGCCTCCGCTGAGGCAGCGGGGCTTGCGTTAGCCCTGCAGCACTCTCATCCGCTGTTTCCTGAAACGCGCCGGAGTGCAGCCTTTCTCGGAGATGAACAGGCTCACAAAATAATCGGGATCCCGGTATCCGACAAGTGTCGCTATCTCATAAATGCATTTGTCAGTCTTCAGCAGGAATTCCTCCGATTTTGCGATGCGGAAGCGGCTGAGGCTGTCTTTGAAGGAGCAGCCGTATTGTTTCCGGTACAGCTGTCCGAGGTACGCGCTGTTTATGTGGTATTTTTTCCCTAAATCCTTGAGCGTAAGGTTCTGGTTGTAATTTGTTTTTATCTCCTGCGCGATTTTATGGAGCGTGCTGCTGGGTACCTGCCGGTGGAGCTGCATCAGATAATCCGCGTAGTCGCATGCAAAACGGGCTATATGGGCCTGCGTGTTTTTCCGTATCGTGCCGTCAAAGGCATCCTCGTAGAGCAGGCGGAGGATTTCTTCCTGATTGAGCTCGCTGTTCTGCTCGGAGGCAAGGTGGATGAGCCCGAACATAAGGTAGTGGATGTTCATGCTGAGCATGGCCTCGCTCAGCTTCATCTGGCGGAATCTCGCAAAAAGCTGCTCCACCGTTTTGTGGATTTGCGTGTGGTTGTCAGTGTTGATTGCGTAGATGAGGTCATCAAGCTGCTCCTTGCAGATAACGCTGTGGTCGCCGTTTTGCTGCATTTCTTTTTCGTAGACAAAAATCTCTTTGTCCTCGTAGAGATAGAGGCAGCTGCGCATCATGGTGGTTGAAGTATAGGATTCTGACAGCGAGCGGAGCTCCTGCACTTCTTTGCCGACGAGCATCTTTATGCGGACGGGAGCTGCCGCGCTGATAGAGGCGTACAGTTGCTGGAAATACGTATCCTGCGGGCAGGCGCGTCCGGCTGCAAGGCTCCTGCAATAGATGAGGCCGGTATCGTATATGTTCTCGTTTTCTGCGGCATCAAGAATTGCGTAGTGGGCGGAATCCTGAAGAAAATCGCGGCAGCGCTCATACAGCTGTTTCTGGATGCGCCTCTTTTCCTTGCCGTCCAGTTTGCTCATCTTGGGGTCGGCGGGCAGTATCTGGATGTAGCGCATGGCGCCGGAAAGCTGCGTATTGTCCTGCACGCATAAAAGCTCCTCTCCGCCGAATTTCCCGTGCAGCAGCGAGATGATGCTGTTTGCAAGTAGCTGCTGCGTTCTGCCGCATGCCTGCTCGTGCTGCGTCCGTACGCTTTGCAGGGCACGCATCAGCTCCTGGCTCTGCAATGGCTTGAGCAGGAAGTCCGTGCACCTGAGCCGGAAGGCCTGCCGTGCGAGCGTAAAGTCGGCACAGTCGCTCATAACGAGGATGCATGCCTCGTGCGGCTTTTTTTCGTCGAGCTGCCGTATAAGCTCAGTTCCGCTTGCGTCCGGCAGATTGATGTCTGTTATGATAAGGTCTATGTGCTGGGTCTTCAGGAACGTGTATGCTTCCTGTGCGCTGCGGACAGCCTTTGCGACTTCAAATCCTTCCTGCTCCCAGCTGATGAGCGAAGAAAGCTCTTTCTGTGTCAGGGGATTCTTGTCGATAAGAAGAATTTTTAGCATGGTAGGCCTCCTTTTTTTTCTTTTCTGCAACGCGGAACACGCAGCATGTTGTGCTTAACAAAAAAAGTGCGGAGCGGCGGCATCCTCCCTTATATGCTACCACTGCGGAAAGCTCCGTTCCTTCAAAAAATTGCTATTCTCCATACAATACTTGCTTTTTTTTCTTGACTTTTTCTTTCCATAATGTAGAATTTTATGGGGCGGAGAAGGCCGCCGGCGGCAGGATACAGGGGCATGATTGAGAATCTGAACGGAATTTACGAGACGGTGAACTTTAAGCAGGATACGACCGTCAAGGTTTACCACAATCTCGGTACCGAAGATTATCCGAGCCACTGGCATACGCCGCTGGAGATTATCATGCCCTACGACAAAGACTATCAGGTTACCGTCGGTACGGAGCTGAACATGCTGGGGCCGGGTGACATCGCCGTCATCTGTCCGGGCGTGCTCCATTCGCTGCACAGCAAGGAATATGGCCGGCGCTTTATCTTTCAGGCCGAGGTGGCGCCTCTGCAGGAGATAAAATCATTCCGATCGATTCTGAACCTTATATTCCCCGCAATCCTGATTACACCTCAGGGAACACCGGGCTTTTATGCTCAGGCGCGGGAGATTCTGGAGCAGATAGACAAAGAATACAAAGAGAAGTCCTTTGTTGCGGAGCTTTCCGTATACTCGCTCCTGCTCAATCTGTTTATTCTTATCGGGAGCAATTACGCGGGGCGGGAGCCGGTGGGCGCGGACAGTGCTGCCGATGCCGCCGGGAATTCCACGGACAGCGGCAGCCGGAAGAAGTACGGCATGAAATTCGTCACCGTCTGCAATTACATAAATGAGCACTGCACGGAAAACCTTACGCTGGACAAGATTGCCTCGCTCGCAGGCTTCAGCAAGTACCATTTCTCGCGTCTCTTCAAGCAGTTCACGGGGGTCTCGTTCTACAAGTACCTGAACCAGAAGCGCATTGCCTGCGCGCAGAAGCTCCTGCTGAACCCCGATATGTCAATCACGGAGATAACGTTCCAGTCCGGCTTTACCAGCCTGTCGGCATTCATCAGGATGTTCAAGATTTTTAACCGTTGCACCCCGTCTGAATACCGGCAGATGCGGATTCACTTTGTCTGAAGGATAGCGTCGAGCCTGCTGTCGTCCGTAAAGGCATAGAAGGCAGGCTTGGGCTTGTACGCCCCGTCGAAGAGGAGCGGGCACTGCTTCTGCTTGCCGTCCGCGCCGCCGCCGACGCCGGAGAATCCCTGCAGCCAGGAATACGGGTCTGTGACGCCCCAGAAGGTGATGCCACTGATGGTGATGCCCGGCTCCTTGTCAAGCTCCAGCAGCGCAGTGTACAGCTTACGGTACTGTTTTGCCTGCAGCAGGTATTCTTCCTCAAGGTTTGTGCCGTTGAATGAGGAGCTTGCCTTCATGTCCAGTTCGGTTATCATGACTGCGCCGACGACTTCCGCATAGGCGCGCACTGCGTCCTTGAGCAGGAATACGTCGGGGTTGTAGACGGAGTAGTGCCCCTGCATGCCCATGGCGCTGATGCGGGTGCCGGGCGCGTCCTTTACCGCTTTCAGCAGCGCGACGATGCCCCGGACTTTTTTTGGCGTGCATTCATTGTAGTCGTTGTAGTACAGCTCCAGTTCCGGCGGGGCGTATTTGTTTGCGTAGCGGAATGCGTTGATGATGAACTCGTTGCTCTGGTAGACTTTCCACCAGCTGGACTTGCTGCCGTGGGTCGGGTCGGTGAGCTTGTCCTGTCCGGGCTCCGTATCGCTGCGGTAGGTGCCAGTGGCGTCGCTTATCGCTTCGTTCACGACATCCCAGCCGTAGAAATATTTTCCGTACTTTTTGCCTGTCTGCGTCTTGGGGGACGTGTAGTATTCCAGTATGGTCTTGATGTACCATTCGAGCCGTGTGTCCATCTCTTCTTTTGTGACATAGGGCTGGCTGGCGTCGTAGTCTTTGTGGAAGAACCATTCCGGCGCCTGGGAATGCCAGACGAGCACGTGGCCGCGCACTTTGACGGGTGTTTGCGGGTGGGCTTCGTTCCATGCGACGATTTTGTCCAGGATTGCGTTTGCCCTGCTGTAATCCAGAGACGGCACCTGTATCGTCTTTCCGTTCAGGACGGCGCTTTCGATGCCGCGCGGCGCGCGGTTGCCCATGTAGTAACCGTTCATGCAGTCAAGCTTCAGCTCGTTTCCGAGCGTGACGGCGTTGAAATGCTGGAAAATGAGGTTCATGTACTTGTCGTCACGGTATTCCCCGCTGCTTACCGCCGCGCCGAAAATGATGTTCCTGCCGAAGCCTGAGGGGGCGGCAACCGCGTCCCTGAGGATGGGGACATTTACGTCGAGAGGCGGAATCGTGATTTTCTCTTCTTTCTCGGCTTCTTTCGCTTCCGTTTCCGTGCTGCTGCTCTGGCTGCTTGCGGGCTGTGCTGCCTCCGCGCGTTTTGATGTGCAGGCTGCAAAGGAAATCCCTGCCGCAAGAAGGGTGCAGACCAATCCTGCTTTTTTCATATACGTCCTCCGGACACGCCCCGGTGCGCAAGGTGCTGGCCGGAGCGGTATTTTTGTTTTGATAGCAATACTATCAGGATGGCGCCGGTGTATGCATGCTGCCAGCGCGCGTCCAGTTTTCCAGTATAGCATATATCCATTGCCCTGCCACATAATTCTTGCTGTTCTTCTGGCAAAACTTGCGGGTGGAGAAAGCAATAAATGTAAAAAACAGAGCAACTTATGCGTAGCGTCCGGGCCGCTGCCCCCGTATTATGGAGCTCGGCACTAGGAACAGAGCTTCCGTTGTGCCCAAAGGAGCGGTATGACAGACACATCTTCTCGTTACGAACATCGGAAATCCAGCTGCAGGGTCAGGCTGCTGGATGCGCATAACAAAGCTCTTGCGGGGGCTGCCGTCAGGGTCCAGCAGCAGAAGCATGAATTCCTCTTTGGCTGCGGGGCTTTTGATATCCTTGCGGCAGCAAATTCTTATCCGGGCGCCGACCGTGCCTTCCTTGAGGAGCGTGCCGAAAAATGGTTCTCGCTCTTCAATTTTGGGACGCTGCCTTTTTATTGGGGAAATTTTGAGCCGGAGGAAGGAAAGCCGCGGACGGATGCGCTGCGTGCCGCTGCCAGCCTGATGGCAAGCCGCGGTGTGACGGCAAAGGGGCATCCGCTTTGCTGGCATACGGTCTGTGCGGACTGGCTGCTGAAATATGACACCGACACCATCCTGAAAAAGCAGCTTGAGCGCATCAGACGGGATGTCACGGCGTTCAAGGGGATCGTCGATATCTGGGATGTCATCAACGAAGTTGTCATCATGCCTGATTTCTCCAAGTACGACAATGCCGTTACCCGCATTTGCCGCAAGCTGGGGCGCAGCGCGCTGGTAAAAGAGGTTTTTGCCGCCGCCAAGGCCGCGAACCCTGATGGCGTCTTCCTCATCAATGATTTCAATACCTCTGTCTCGTATGAGATTCTGCTGGACGGGCTGCTGGACGCCGGGGTTCCCATCAGCGCAATCGGCATACAGTCCCACCAGCATCAGGGCTATTGGGGCAAGGAAAAGCTGGAGAATGTCCTTGCCCGTTTTGCAAGGTTCGGGCTGCCGCTCCACTTTACGGAGAACACGATAGTTTCCGGTACGCCGATTCCGCCGGAGATAGAGGATTTGAACGACTGGCAGGTAAAGGACTGGCCGTCCACCCCGGAAGGCGAGGCCTGCCAGGCACAGCAGCTGGAGGAGATGTACCGCACGCTTTTTGCGCATCCGCAGGTGCAGGCTGTGACCGGCTGGGATTTTGCGGACGGCGCGTGGCTTAATGCGCCGAGCGGCTTGCTGCGGAAGGACAACAGCGAGAAGCCTGCCTATACCATGCTCAAGAACCTGATTCAGAAGGAATGGTGGACTGACTACACGCTCACCACGGATGCGCAGGGCTTTGCGGACGTGCACGGCTTTAAGGGAACATACAGCCTGAGCACGGGGGCGGTGAGCGCTCCGTTTGTGCTGAAAGATGGCGTTGCCCAGGCAGACGTGGTTCTGGCCTAGGGTGGTGATCCTGTCCTGAAGATGCGTTCAGGACAAACTGGGCTTCTGAGTGCTCGCCGGCGGGGTGTTTTGCTGGCTTGCGGGCTTTGCGGCATCCCCTTAGCTTTGAGAGAGGAGGAATTATGACATACTATGTGGATATAGCCGCCGCGGTTTCTGGCGACGGATCTCAGGCAAAACCGTTCAGGACGATTTCTGAGGCGGCAAAGCGGGCTGTTGCGGGCGACAGCGTCGTCGTTGCGCCTGGCGTATACCGGGAATACGTTGACCCCGCGAATGCGGGTACCGAGACGGCACGTATCAGCTACCGCTCCCAGCGTCCGCTCGGAGCCGTTATCTCTGGCGCGGAGCGCATAACGGACTGGAAACCGTACAAAGGTGATGTCTTTGTCGCGCGGATAGACAACCGCCTGTTCGGCTCCTATAATCCCTATACGACCCTGGTGCACGGCGACTGGTTCATCGCGACGTTTACTGCCCATACCGGGGAAGTGTACCTGAACGGGAAATCCCTGTATGAGGTGACATCATTGGAGCAGGTGCTTTCCCCGGTACCGGACGAAGCCTCCTGGGACAAGGATTTTTCCGTCTATGCATGGTACACGGAGCAGGACAGCGGCAGCAATCAGACTGTAATCTATGCGAATTTCCATGGCGCAGACCCTTCCAAGGAGAATGTCGAGATAAATGTGCGGGAAAACTGCTTCTATCCGTCCAAGGAAGGTGTCGGCTACATAACGCTTTCCGGTTTTTCCGTGCGGCAGGCGGCAACGCAGTGGGCTCCTCCCACGGCCTATCAGGAAGGCATGGTCGGTCCCCACTGGTCCAAGGGCTGGATTATAGAGGACTGCGAGATCAGCGACTCAAAATGCTCCGGCATATCGCTCGGCAAGTACCTGCAGAAATCCAACGACAACAAATGGCTTGAATGGAAGTATAAGGACGGCACTCAGACAGAGCGTGAATGCATCTGCCTTGCGCAGACCGAAGGCTGGAGCAAAGAGAAAATAGGATCCCATATTATCCGCCGCTGCAATATCCATGACTGCGGGCAGACCGGTATCGTCGGGCATTTGGGCGGGGTGTTCTCCATCATCGAAGACAACCATATCCATCATATAAACAATAAGCAGAACCTTGCCGGTGCCGAAATCGGCGGCATCAAAATGCATGCGGCCATCGATGTTATCATCCGCCGGAACAATATCCACAACTGCACGCGTGGGCTGTGGCTGGACTGGCAGGCACAGGGAACGCGGGTCACGCAGAATTTCTTCTATAATAATACGCTGCCCTATGATTACCTGCTGCAGGGCAAGGGGCGCATGGGTATCGGCGAGGATATATTCGTGGAGGTTTCCCACGGTCCGACGCTCATCGACAACAACGTGCTGCTTTCCGATTGCGCGCTCCGGCTCTGCACGCAAGGCTTTGCGCTGGTGCCCAATCTGATTGCCGGATC
>ODAI013808156.1_pt1 | contig 19225 bp, 17 predicted proteins | sample 1539321 | NCBI WGS metagenome assembly ODAI01 (sample SAMN02144231, study PRJEB22623) | gut metagenome | biome: sheep rumen | host: Ovis aries | place: New Zealand
CTTGTGAGTGAAAATTCTGCTTTATATGCAAGTTCTTTTCTGGACATCTCCCTGTATTCTCTTACATTATCAACATTTTTCCAAAAATTCATACTAATTACAGTATCACAATTGTGTTATTTAGATTTGACAAAAACACAAAAACGTTTATAATTTTTAGTAGACACAATTGTGTTTTATGGTATTTAAAAAATACTTTCCAAAAATGATAATTGTTTAGCTAGAAATTGAAGGAGTTGTATATGAAGAGTGTAAAATTTTTTAATCTATTATTGATAATTATACTTGGCTTGTTTTCATGTTCAAATGATGGAAAAGCTGAACTTGTTTATGAAAAGGTGTATGTGGACAAGGTTTACGCAGAACCCGTAACATTTAGTGTTGCAGAAACTGATGTCGAGGGTGAACTGTCTGTTACGATGTCAAGTAAAACCGAAGGGGCAGAGATATATTATACTACGGATATGAATATTCCGAGCAAAAGGAGTAAAAAATATAAAGACAAAATTATTGTAAAAGAAGATACCTTTTTCTATGCTATCACAATGAAAGAAGGCCTGGAAAATAGTCCTGTTTCATATGCAAGTATTTCTATTCGGGAGAAAAAAGTAATAAAAACAGAGTATGTCACAGAAACAGAATATGTGACTAATACTGAATTCGTTGATAAAGTTTATGTTAGTCCTGTTATTTTTTCCATTGAAGAAACTCAGACAGAGGGTGAATTGTCTGTAATTATGTTAAGTAAGACAGATGGAGCTGAAATATTCTATACTACTGATAATTCAATACCAACCCAAGAAAGCACAAAATATATAGATGCCGTAACAGTTAATGAAGATACTATTTTTACTGCTATTGCAATCAAAGAGAATATGGAAAATAGTCCAGTATCATATTCAGTAGTTTCTATAAAAGAAAAGAAAATTATTGAAACTAAAATAGAAACTGTTGAAGTAGTAAAGAATGATAAAGACACTACAATTCCTTCCGGAGTAACCAATCTGACAGCGTTTTCAAAGGACAGTTATGTACTTCTCACCTGGACCGATGCCGTAGATGAAGATATTTTCGGTTACGAGGTAAGTTATAGCGGAACTGCTGCAATAAACCGCGCTGTTATTTCTCCAATTGCAAAAACAAGCATGATGGTTCCTCAAGGATCTGGCGGCTGCTATGTAAACGGACTTACCAACGGAACAGAATATACCTTTACTGTAAAAACCGTAGATACAAGCGAAAATAAGAGTGATGGAGTTACATGTAAAGCAACACCTTTTGCCCCTGTAGCCGGTGAAACTTTAAGCATTGTCCTTACTGCCGCAGTTCCTCAAGAAAACGGCTACACAGGAGACAAGAGTAATACAACAGTAACAGTAACTGCAAATATTACAACTGCAAGTACAGTAAAGAAAGTTGTATGGAAAAAGAACGGTTCACTTGTTGCAAAAACACTTCTTGCAGACACAGGCGCAACAACTGCCACTGCAGATACCGATGACAATGCAAAATGGACCTTTGAAATTGAAGCAACAGATGAAACTGCAAACGGAACCTACACCGTAGCCGCTATAGACGAATCCGGCCGAGAAGAAACAGAGCAGATTACGATTGATCAGTTTGATTTTACTCCTCCACAAATAATATCAGAACTAAATGCTGTATATTCAGTAGAGAATGAAGGCGATATTGTAATACTAAACTGGAATAATCCATCTGTTTCTGATTTTGATCATGTAGAGATTTCTTATACATATAATGATGGCTCTGTTGATAGTGATGAAAGTGAAGCTGAAATAGTTTCATTAAATAACAAGAGTTTTAATGTAAAAGTTGGAACAGAATCTTCTGCAAAAATCTATAAGTACTATGTTAAGAGTGTAGATAAGCTTGGAAACAAAAGCCTTGCTGCTACAAGAAGTGTTTCTGTAGATCCTAATACAAATGCCGGTTACCAGTTCCACGAGGGTCCAGAATACTTGCCTGTTGGTACAACAAACGGTACTTTAGGAACAAGCGGAACTTATGTATACTTTGGCGACTGGCCGCAGACAATAAAGGCAGACGATGTAACCGTAGATGAAACACAAAGTATGACAATGGGCGGTTTTACATACTACAAAGGAAGTGATGATAACTGGTATGCAAAGTGTACGGAAAATGCGTATGAGAACAATTACACATATTCCGACGGCACGACAATAGCACAGTCAAGTGCAAGTTCAATAAAATACTTTAAGGTAGAGCCGATCAAGTGGCGTGTGTTGAATCCAGATGCGAACGGAACAGAAAAGAAAATCCTTCTTGCAGAAAGTATTCTTACTGCAAATGTGCCTTATTATGGTTCAACTAACGACAGAACTTTAGATGAAACAACTATTTATGCAAATAATTATAAATACTCAAATATCCGAGCCTGGTTAAACGGAATCAATAACCAGTTCGTAATGGACGGCGGAACTTCAAATTCGTATATGTTAGATTGGACCAACAAGGGCTTTTTATATGGGGCATTTACAACATCTGCACAAAGTCTTATTGCCCAGACTACAGTTGATAATTCCGAACGTTCAACTAATACAGATGGCGATAGTAATGCAACATCTACCTACAGAGCTAACCAGTATGCCAGTGACAGCCCAACTTCAGATAAAATCTTCTTGCTTAGCGTACAGGAAGTAACAAAGAGTGATTACGGTTTTGCAGACTACAGTAACAGTTCTGCTAATAATGCCAGAATCCGAGTAACTACAGATTATGCAAAGGCTAATTATGCCTATTATACAAACCAGAGTACAACAGGCGGTTATTGGTGGCTGCGCTCTCCTTACTGGTATACTTTTCGCGAGGCAAAGTGTATCAGCCAGGATGGTAGGAACGACAACTGCGCATTATATAACGCTGGTAGAGGTGTTGTGCCAGCTTTGTGCCTTAATTAAAAATTGCTCTGTAATTTTGAATTAATCTAATCCTTGCGTAAACAAGAAACTTGTAAAAATACAGGAGCGCATTCTGCAGCCTGTATTAAAAAAAAACAATCAAACAGATTAATTTATTTTAGTAAGGAATATAATAAATGGATAGCAATGAAGGAATACAATTGGTTTCTTCTATAAGAATAAAAGCAGAAGAAATATTTAACGATTTAAAGCTTGGATTATTGCATTCAGTGATAGTTGTTTGTTTTGAAAGGAAACAAAGTGTTCATTGTTATTCAGATCCTGAAGATTTAAAATTGCGAGAAGATCTTTTATTAGCTTATGAAAATGTATCGCATACAAGAACTAAAAATCGCAAGCATGTTTGTATAAATAACAATGCTAATGTAAATGAGATAGATGAAAACTATTTTGAAAAAAATGAATTTGATTCTCTCATTACTACTATTGTTGAACAAAGAAATCTATATCATGAGTTTAAAATTTTTGTCTCTTCAAATATAAGACCTAATAATAAAACTGAAAAAGTATATGTCGTTCTCAAATTTTATAATAAGATTTATAATGAAGTTTATAAATTACCTATCAACTTTGAATATAGATTAAGATTATATACTTCAATTATTGATTCTACTGTGAATATTTTTTTTAATGAGATTTCAAAAAATGGAAAACAAGACAATGAATGCTTTGAAATTTCAAATATTAGTAAAGATTCTGTTATAAAAACTGCGGGGAAATACTTTCTTTGTACTCCTGTTGCTAATTTACGGAATGGTGATAGTTTATTTTGGATATCTGAAAAAATTAATAGAATAGCTTTTTTAAAATATGAAAAGAAACAAATTAAACAAGGAGGAATTATTTTAACATATAAAAATAATCCAATAATCACTTACAATATAAAATTTAGAGAACCAGTTTTATTATCGAATTCAAAGAGGATTAGAAAACTCTTAGAAATAACAAACAAGAATAATAAGTTAGTAAGTGATGGAAGTGTTGTTTTTGGGATTGGGGCAATTACAACTGGATATAATCCCCAGCAAGGAGATGTTTATGAGATTAGATTCAATAAACAATATAATTGGACTTTGTTACATGATAAAAAAGAAGTGTTGAATTATTATTTGGAATTTCCAAGTTTACCAAGAAACATTATTCCAATAGACTTTTTTGAAGAGAAGTTTTGCTATGTTTTTGGAGAATCTGAAATAAACAAAAATAAAGCTGATGCTTTATATAAGATAGTTTTTAATATAATTGAAGAACATTGTGGTGCAGTATTAGTAATAACTGAGAATGTAAATAAAGAGGTAGAACGATTAAGGAATCAGTCTACTTTGATTGAACCAATAAAAGTGGGAGCAAATTTTGTAAGAAGAATTATTAAAATTGATGGAGCTATAATGATGGATACCGATTGTATTTGCTATGCAATAGGGGTAATCTTGGATGGAGAAGCTGTTCAAGATAAAGGAGATCCATCTCGAGGGGCAAGATATAATAGTTCTATTCGATATTATTATTCACAAAAAGAAAACTGTAAGATAATGATTGTAGTAATTTCTGATGATGGAGATGTTAACATCCTCCCTGATTAATTATTTGGAAGAAGTCTTTTTGCTTTCGACTCTCCGCCACAAAAGAAATTGTCAAATGTTGTTATAAAATGAATTTAGCATAAGAGTGGCATATAAAATATCATTGTCTCGGGATGCACATTTCAATAATCCTTGAAAAATTCCAATCATTGCGAGCCAACTAGGTGTGGCAATCCACATATATGTTGCAACTCTCTTCATTCTTCTAAATCTTCTGCACCTCAAGTCTACGAAGATTGACAAATCCATATCCGTATACTAATATATTTGTGGCTAATAAAATATATTTGTTAGTTATAAATTTGTTAGCTTCTTGCATTATGGAGGCCGCAGAATGAAACTTTATGATTACATTTTAGAAAACTTTAAAAAAGACGAGCCATTTTTTGTTTCAGAATTGAATATGCCTGGTTCAACAAAGAATAATATTCGACAGGCACTAAAAGTTCTTTGTGACAAAGGTCTTGCTATACGCTACGACACAGGGGTTTACTATATTCCACATGATACAGAGCAGACAGGGGCTCAACTGAAGACAGAAATCAAAAACTTTTTACCACGCCCAGCGCCTTTTACAGATTACGATATTGCAGGTAAAAAATACATTTCTGATCACGGTGAATATTTTGGTTATTACACTGGTTTTGTTTTTGCAAATGCAATGCATCTTACTACCCAAGTACCTTTCGTGAGAGAAATTGCTTCTAATAATGCTGGAGGTACAAAACGGAAAGTCGAAATAGGAAAATCAAAATTTATTCTAAAGGAACCACGTACTGTAGTTACTACAGAAAATCATAAAATCTTACAGCTTTTAGATTTACTTAATGACTATGAATTTTATATGGACTACGATAATGATGAGGAATTTGTGAAAGACAACCTTTTGGGATATATAAAGCGTCTTAATTTAAAGCGAAATGCCTTTGATTCATATTTAGATTTTTATCCAGACTCAATCTACAAAACTATTTACAATCTGGGAGTGGCAAATGTACTTACATGAAAATCTGGAAATATTCAAAAGCACTATAATCAAAACAAGTGAAAAAATAGGGCTTAGTCCTGTGTTAATCGAAAAAGACTATTATGTTACTATGATTCTCAAAAGTATTTCAGAAAAATCTGTAATACTGGGAGATGTAGTTTTTAAAGGTGGTACATCACTTTCAAAATGCCATAAAATAATAGACAGATTTTCCGAAGACATTGATATTACTTTTACCGAGCATTTAGGTGATAAGCGAAGGAAAAAACTTAAATATGATGTTATGAAGGCAACATCAGAAGAACTTTACCTTCCGATAAAAAACTGGGAATACATTCAAAGTGATAGAGATTTGAATTCATATTATTTTGACTACAATTATTTATTTGAACCAACCAATGAGCAGATTCGCGAAGGCGTAAAAGTTGAAACAGCTCTTGCATCATACTCGTTCCCTACTGAAACAATGAAAATCTCAAGTTTTGTCGGAGACTATTTGACTGTGACAAATCCGGAACTTGTGACTAAGTATAAACTGGGACCTTTTGAAATGAAAGTTCAATCGCTGGAACGAACGTTTATCGACAAAGTCTATGCTACCTGCGACTATTATATTCAAGGGAAAAAACGTCGACTTTCACGGCATCTTTACGATTTGCATAAAATTTATCCTAAAATTACTTTTAATGAAGATTTTAAAAAACTGGCTCACGAGGTAAAAGAACATCGGGCTAAAATGAGCATTTGTCCATCTGCAAAAACTGATATAAATATCCGTAAATTGATTCAACAATATTGTTCCGAAGATTTTTACAAAAAAGATTTTGATATAATCACAGAAACATTGATAAATGAAGAAATTGATTATTCAGAAGTCATTACAACAATGCTCAAAATTGCCGAACTTGATATCTGGTAAATTATGACAATTTCTGGATTGCTATGTCACTTCTCTCTTTGTCATGACTATATCCTTGAAAAATCCCGCATTCTTCTATAATATAAGTACAAAAGGTGTTATTATGGACAAATTAAAAATTTTACTGGCTAAAGGCCGCATTTACGAATCAGTTTACGAACTCTTAAGTGACGTGGGCATTTCAATTTCGCTCCCGGACAGAACATATTTCCCTACAACCAACCAGAAGGATCTGGCTTTTCAGGTTGTAAAGCCTCAGATTACAAGTCTTCTTCTTGCCAACAACAAGGCCGACCTTGGTTTTAGCGGTAAAGACTGGGTTTACGAAAACGGAGTACAGGACAAGGTTGTAGAAATCATGGACCTTGGTTTTGACCCTGTACGCATTGTTGCTGCAATTCCGGATACAAAAGACCTGGATGCCCTTCTTAAAAACAAAGTCACAATTGCAACAGAATATCAAACTTTAAGCCGCCAGTGGGTAGAAAACAAAAAAATCGACGGCGAGATTTTCCGCACCTGGGGTACCAGCGAAGGCTTTGTTCAGGACACCGAAGATTCAATTGCTCAGATTTTAATTGATAACACTTCTACAGGTTCTTCCCTGCGTGCTAACCGCCTTAAGATTGTGGACACCTTAATGGAAAGCTCAACAAGAATGTATGCTTCGCGCCAGGCCATGGAAGACCCGGAAAAAAAGCAGAAAATCCTTGAGCTCAAAATGCTTTTCGAAACAGTTCTCAACGCTCGCAACCGCGTAATGCTGGAAATGAACGTTTCCAAAGCCGACTTTGACCAGCTTATAAAGGGCATTCCTGCAATGAAGAGCCCGACAGTTTCTCCTCTTTTCAACGACGACGGTTTTGCAGTTAAAATTGCAGTCAAAAAATCTGAAGTTCCAACACTGCTACCAAAGCTCCAGTCTCTCGGTGCCAGTGATATTGTCGAATATGAATTGCGTAAAGTGATGTTGTAGGGGGAAGTCTCCCCCTCGCTCGCACTGCGTTGCTCACTACCCCTTCGCCTAGGGGCGCTGCCCCTAAAACCCCGTGACCTAAAATCCGTAAGGCCTAACTTCTTTTTGTTTAAAAACAACTTTCTCCGTACAAAACTTTTTCTGTTCCATCAACAAACGGTGCGCTTTTGTAAGATGAATGGTGGCGCGCTTCTTGCTGAAATACACATCCACGAATCTTCGGGTGTTTACTGAATAGAAGCTCTGTTCAACAATATTATCGTCTTCGTCTAAAGTTACAACATGAGCTGCGTTGTATAAACCGCCTTCCTGCCAGTCTGAGCCGTTGTTGTGAAGAAAAGAATCAACATCTTCAAAATCCTTAAAATTGTTGTAATCTTCATAAAGGTCATTAGAAGCAACAAGACATTTAATTACATGAAGTTTAGGAAAATCAAAATCTTTACACCAAAGGCTGTCTTTTAAAAGTATATCGCCAAGAGTTTCTTTTCCGTCGCTTTTATCATTGTTGTTCGTGTGAATCTCGTCCCATTTTACAGTTTCAAAACTCTGTAAATCGCCATAAATAATCGCTTCGCGAATGTATAAAGGTCGTACAATGTATTTCATCATAATAAATTATATAAGGAACTTTATAAAAAAAGTTGCAGGCAGTTAAACTTTTTAATGATTTTCCATTATATAATTAATTGAAAACTGATATTACAGGAGTTTATATGGAATTTTTTTATGATTATGAAGGCCTTACAATTAAAATGGAATACGGAAAAAAAGATTATTCTGCAACTTATGAATCGCCTTATGGCACAATAAAATATGGCAGTCATATTATGGCAATGTGCCCGTGGGTTTTTACAGAAAAACAGATTCGAAATGAAAAAGCCCGCCTCGCCGGAGAATATTTTGTTTCAATGAAAAAATTCCTTGATGAAAATCCTGATTTTATAGAAAAGTCAAAACAGGAATTAAAAGAACGCTACGCTCCTGTTGAAAAAGAAATTGAACTTCAGCAGCAGAAAAAATCAGAAATGAAAAAAAAGTTCAAAGCCGGAGAGATTTCTGAAAAAGAATATTCTGCATCATGCAAGCTTTTAAAACGAATGAAAGATTCCTTGTACACCGTTGACAGCAGATTCTATGATGAATTACAACAGAAATGTAAACTCAGTCTGACTGGCATTCAGCATTTGATTTTTGAATAGTTGATTTTTGGAGGATCTTTTATGAAGCTTAAGATTTATAATTCAAAAAAGAATAAATGGTTTAAGCTCAGGTATTTTGATTCTTTTGATAAGGAATTTGATAAATTCATAAAAGAAGTAAAAACTTTTTCTGACATTGATTTGCACGGAATAAGTTCCCTCGATCTTCTTTGCAAAGATGAAAATCATGATGATACTTTTATCCTTCTTTCAAGAAGATATAAATGTCAGGCCTTCATTCACTTTACAAGATATGCCGATTACACTTTTGTAAATTATCTTTACGTAAAAAAATCCCAAAGAAACCGCGGTTACGGCAAAAGACTTTTGAATATGATTAAGGCAGATGTAATTCAACTCTACTGCCAGCCAGAAAACAAAACTGCCCAGAATTTCTATGCAAATCTGGGTTTCAAAAAAATGCCGGAAAGTGAATTTCCTAATTTGGAGAGGCTGGAGTTGAGAAGGTTTTTATAGGCATTATTAGAACCCTGCAATTGTATAATAAACATCTTTATCGTTTTCCTTATGGATTTCTATTTGTGCTTGTTTTAATCTATCCTCAACAACTTTCCAGCCATCTGGCATTGTTATTTTACAGATTTTATCAAGCTCAGCGGCTTCTTCCTTTGTAATAAGAATCCCTTTTGCTTTTTCTTGTAGAATCTCAAGTATTTCATTGACATCATAATTTGGTTTTTTTTCTATTAAATCTTTTTTTAGCATAATTCTTGGATAAATATGTTCTGCATGTAATTTCTTTTTAAGTTTGCCTGGTATGTGGTCTAGATTTTCTTCTGTTTTGTAATATTTTTTTAAATTGTTAAAATCATCTTGATATTTTGTGTATGCCTTATCTGAAACTCTTACTTTTATATACTTTTCGCTTGTTTTTTCCAGACAACCATAAATTTCATAATCAAGATATTTTTCTCTGTGAGTACCTTTTTCTATTCCAACCAGAATATTGTGAAGCATCCTGCTAATTTCTTGCAATGATTCCTTTGAGTTTTCTTTTGCTGGTTCGGCCATAATTCTTTCTCCTTATTATTACATTACAATGCTAGTTTTCAATTCTTTTGGATAATTGATATTGTTAAGTTGTAGTTTTATCTAGTCCTTCTTCCTTAAGTAGTTCTTCTAATTTTTCTGCAGCCCCTGCATATTCTAGTTCTGCCGCCTTTGTATACCATTCTATAGCTTTTGAGACATCCCGATGAGTTGTACTAATACTACGATTAAGGTTTGCTAGTTGTAATGCGCACCAACCTTTATTCCCCGAGTAATCATTGTCATCAGGCAATTTTTCAAACGCTTTTGTATACCAATTTATTGCTTCTGCATGATTCTGATCTGCTTCTAAACTAAAAGGTCGTCCACTACATACTATACTATGGTACTCATCAGCATAGCATCGTCCAAGATCTATCATTGCAAAAACATCACCAAGTTCTGCTGCTTTTGTGTACCACATTATTTTTTCAGAAACCTTTCCTTCTTGCGTGCACAAGTCTGCAAATTGTTTCATTGCAAAAGTACTATTTTTCATTATAGCTTCATTTATTAGTCTCTTTCCTTCCTCAACATTTTTTTCAAAAACATGACCATAATAATAACAAAGCCCTAATGTTACTTTTCCATCTGCATTATTATTTTCAACAGCTTTTTTTGCCCAAAGAACAGCGTTATCATATTCTATATCCATATAGTATTCGTAAGCTAAATAAGCCTGTATTTGCGAGTTATGAAATGCCCTTTCAACTTCAAGAACTTCATCGGTTTCAAACGCCCACAACATAGATTGATCTTTTATTTTTAATATCTTATTCTGCAATTCTAGCAGTTGATTTACCCTTGCTAATTCTTCCTTTGTCATAAATGGACTTTTATTCATAATCTGCCAGTAAAGCCCATGTTCTTTACAGTATTCATTAGTATAATTTGGAGATGATGTACCAGATTCTTCTTCGAGAATTTCTTTTACTTTTTCCTGATAACTCTTTTCAAGCGGAGTTTTTGCATTCCCTAAATCTTGTGCTATCTGCTGGGCTTCCTGTAAGAAAGTTTCTTCATGGTATTCTTTATACAATCCATATTTGAAAAAAGCCTGTGAGCATTTTACAAGAATGTTTTCTGACCATAACATAACCAATTTGTTCAGATGATGTTCTGCTTCATCAAATTCTTTTTTTCTAAGAGCTATATTAAAGATGCTTAGACATGCACCTAAGTTATCAAAAGAAAGTTGTTTTATTTCATTTTCTGCCTGTGCTTCATCTAAATCAGCAAGAATTGGGAAATACAAGTTCAAGATATTTTCATCTGTTTTGTGCACAGCATAAATTGGCTTAAGCAGATTTATTGCTTCCTGTATTTTTCCTTCATCATAATACAGAGTTTGAACTTTCTTTATATTAATATTTTCAACTGTTGTGTATTTTGTATTATTGGATGAAGAAGCCTCCTTTATAATTGAAGCTTCAAGTTCCTTTATTTTGTCATCAGAAAGCCCAAGCTTGTGCTGAAGGTTAATAAGTTCACGACGTTCAGAAGGATCAATTCTTTTGTCTGAATAAAAGTTTTTGAATGTCTCTTTGTATTGATTTAGTTTGCTGCTTTCTGACTGATTTTTGCAGGATTTACAACGTCCGCTCTGAATGTCATAACAGCTTGCACATGTGAATTGACCGCATACAGGACAATCAAAGCCATCAATCCGCATTACGATGCGTCCGCATACATGACATCTGGCTGTCTTTTTAGTTTCGTCCTCGTTCTTAATAATTGTTGCATTTCCAGAAACATGTGTTTCATCTTTTGAACCAATTACATCGCCTGCAATTACATTCTTGTCTCCCATAGAAATACCTGCCGATTTAGTAGCTCCATTTCCATCAAACCTGAATCCGCATTCACCGCAGAATTTCATAGTAAGCGGCCAGTCTTTATTACAATGCGGACAGTGATTTTTCGGCTCAGGCAGTTTTGTTCCGCAGTTTCCACAGAATTTCATTTCCTCTGGATTTTCTTCACCACAATTTGGGCATTTCATGTTTACAGGCTCCTTTTAATCATTTTCTTATCAGTTTTTATAACCAATTTAAACAATTATAAATCTGCATTTTCAATTTAACCATGTAGTTGTACTCAAAAAATATTGAGTGCCATTCAGTGTTTTTATGAAATTTTGTATGAGATAATATTTTTATATAAATGGAGATTTTTATGGAAAATCTGACTGGAAAAATTGAATTTATGCTTTTTGCGGAAGGTACTAAAAGTGAATCTTTGCAGCCTTTTCTTATCGATAAAGATGGAAATAAAATACGCGTTTACAAAAAAGACGACAATCCGTTTATGAATAATTATTTTACTGCTTTTGAAGGAAAGTCGGTTTGTGTTTCTGGAGAGCATTCCAATAATACGTTTATTGTTGACTCGATAACAACTGATATTGCAGATTCTCCAACTGTAGAATCTGCAACCAATGACGTAGAGACAGACGAAGAAGAAAAAACAGACCAGGGAGAATAATATGAACTTTTGTGAAGACTGTGGTGCTCCTCTTTCCCCAGGAGTAAGATTTTGTGAAAATTGCGGGGCAAAAATTTCTGATGCTTCGTTAACAGCTACTGGGAAAAATGATGTAGTTGCAGAGAATCTTGAAGGCGGAATTTTATACACGAACTTGCAGTTGCTTTCTTCTGCTCTTGGAACATCAACAGAAACTATTCTTTTGGTAATAAACAATTTTATTGATTTAAGAAAAGCCGACGGAATTGGGTATGAACTTTTTGATATTTCTGGCAAAGTTTCTGACAATAATTCTTTGCAGGAGCATATTAATCTGGTAAAGTCTGCTGTTTCTCAGGGGCAGCGTTATTTATTTATTCTGGGTGATAATAATATTATTCCAACCTGCGTTTGGGAAAATATGGCCAGTGACAGGGAGTCCGATTCTGATGTTTCATCAGATCTTCCTTTTGCAACGCTGGATACTGACTCACCTTTTAATGGTAAGATATTTAATTTTGATAATTTCCTTTATGTGGGTCGCTTACCTACGGCAGTAATCATGAACTATATGGAAAATATTGCAGCCTATAAAATGCCTTCTTCCATAAGTTCATTTGCTTTGTCTGCTATGGTCTGGACAATGGAAACAATGGATCTTTATGCTAATGTCCGTAATGATTCTGATATTGTGCATGGTCCGGAAATGGAAACTTCTCCACTTTTTGAACTTGGACAGGAACTGTCCTGCATTCCTTCAAATACAAATCTTCTCCTATTTAATCTACACGGAAGCAATCAAACTGAATTCTGGTATGGTCAGGAAGAATCTAATTATCCAGAGGCGATGTCGCATGATTCTTTTAATCATCTGACAGAACCCTATTTCCTTGCTGTGGAAGCTTGTTACGGAGCAAGATATGAAAATCTTCCCGTTTCGGAAAGTATACTTCTTTCGGCCTTGAACGGAAAATGTCTTTCATTTCTGGGCTCATCAAGAATTGCTTTTGGAAGACCTATGCCGGAAGGTTGTTGTGCAGATGTAATTTGCGGTGAACACCTTGTAAATCTTTTGCATGGAATGAGAGCAGGACAAGCATTTAATCTTGCCCGAAAAAAATTAATGGAAGACTCAAGTCCAGAAGAAATTAAGACACTTGCGGAGTTTTCTTTGTATGGAGATCCAAGTCTTTCAATTACTCAAAATACAGAAAAATCATTACCTGTTCAAAACAGAAAACGTGTTACAGGATTAGTTGGAACTCTGCCTGATGTTCGAAGGGCAGTCAGGTTAGAACTTGTAAATGTTGAAGCAAAAATTGCAGATGTCGCAGCAAATTTTATAAAAACATACCCATGGATGGATGGTATAAAACCAAAGTTCTACAAGAATGTTGCCTCTGCATGCAGCGATATAAATGCAGTTTTTTCTAAGCAGACTAAACTGGGGCCACAAATTGTTTCTGTCACAATCAGCAAAGACGGAAATATTCAAAAATTTATGGAAACAAAATAAAACAAAATAAAAATTAGGAGATTAATTATGACATGTCCAAAATGCGGTAAAGAAATTCCAGAAGGAAAAAAGTTTTGTGGAAATTGCGGTACAAAGATTGATACCTCTACCACAACAGATAGCAATATTTTAATTTGTGCTTCATGCGGAGCCCCATTAACGCCTGGTAAAAAGTTTTGTGGTAAATGTGGAGCTCCAGTTACAAATGCTTCTAATAATGCTTCCAGCCAGGCAGAAGTTGCTCTTCATGCTGGTTTTGCACATTGGAATATTCTTCCTGGTCAGCTTGCGGCAAAATTTGATGAAACCGATTTGGAAGGCTACAAGGATATAAAAGGACTTGTAATTCAGGATGGAATAAAAGCTCTCTTCTTTGCAGATGGAAAACTTGCAGGTGAACTACAGGGTGGTAAGTATCCGTTTAAAGATATGGGTATTCAAACAGAAGGAGCTGTTCGAGGTTTCTTCAGACGACTTGCAAACTTCTTTAAGGGTAAAACTAGTAGTATTCTTGATTCCGCCGCTTCTGTCACTGTTGTACTGCTTCGAGATGCAGAATTCCCGCTTATCTTTATGGAAAATGATATTCCAACTGCAGGTCTAAGGACTTCGGTTGCTATGCAGGGAACAGCAAAGATTACAAATGTACTGGAATTCTATCATAATCAGTTGTTGGACCGTAAAATGGTAACTTTCCAGGATTTTGCTACTGCACTTGAACCTATGGTTCATACTCTTTTGAGTGAAAAACTTGCTGGAATAGATGCCGACTCTGTTACAACAGATATGACTCTGCGTTCGACAATTACAGAAGCAATGAAAGAGGGAATTTCTTCTGTATATTCATACATTTCGTTTGAAAAAATTCTTAGGCTTACTGCAACAAACACAGAACTTGAAGCTATCAGACAGATGCGAGAAGAACTGTATCTTAGCGAAAAGGAACTGATTGAACTTAGTCGACGTAATAATTTTCTTAACCGTTTGAATGATGAAAAGAACCAGCAGCTTTTACAGGAAGCACAGACTGCTGCAGATTTTGCTGCAGCTATGCAGAAGATTGACCAGCAGAATGAACTTACAGAAGATGAAAAAGCAAAATTTGCCGATATGCTTTACTGGCAGCGAAAGCTTAGGGAAGCAACATCTCGAGATGAAGGCGAAGCTGCTCTTAATAAACTGGAACAAAACGGTCTTCTTCGTGAGGAAGAAATTAGTGTTCTTAAGGCAGATATTGAACAACGTGCAAAATTAAAGAATCTTACAGATGGTCAGGCTCTTGCTATGCTCACCTTGCAGAATGAAATTGCACTTGATGAGCAGAAATTACAGTGGGAACTTCAGATTGGTAATAAACGCTTTGAAAATCAAATGGATCGACAGCGTAAGCAGGATGAATATGCCGATGAACGTCGCCGTCGTGAAATGGATTTGGACAAAGAAGAGCAGATGAACCAGCTAGATCTTTTGCGACAGGCACAAGCTCTTCGTGCAGAGCGTGAAGATGCAGAGCACAGACGTAAGATAGAGGAAGAAAAGCTTCACATCGATGCAGAGCTGGAAAAAGAAAAACTGCAATCAAGTACAGAACTTGAGAAAAATCGTATTTATGCTAACATGACTGCAGAACAGATTATGGCTGCAAATCCAAATATCAGTGAACATGCAGCTGCCGCTCTTGCAGAAAAGTTTAAAGGTGAAAATGCCGCAGCTTATGTTGAAATGGCAAATAAGCATAGCGAAGATATTGAACGCATCATGAGTCAGAATGCCGAACAGCAGAATCAGACAATGCAGCAGATGATGCAGATGATGGGACAGATGTTTGGAGCTCAGAATGCAAGAAAAGATGCAGAATTAGAAGCCGTTCGCAAGGATGCAGATCATCATCAGGACAGAATGGAAAAAATCATTACATCAACTTCTAATGCAGCTTATGGTGCCGCTGGAAAAATTTATGCTGCAAAACCAGAAAGGCCGGAGCAGCCACGACAAAACAGCAGAAAAGATATAACACAATGCCCATCGTGTGGCGCTCCAATTGAAGAGGGCGAAAGCTTCTGTGGTGAATGTGGGGCAGCACTTTAATGCAAACTACAATTGATTTGCATCTGATTACAACTAATGTAATGGAAGGCACAGGTTTTAAAATTTTCCTCGAACAGAATAGGCCTGACTACAACGTATCATTAATGATATTACCTATGAATAGTTCTTTGGGAAATCTGAAACTTTCAAAGTTAAAAGAGAACTCTGTTATTTTTATTGATACAGATTCTTTCGAAAATGAAAACCTGCTGTCCTTCCTGAAGCAAATCATGTTTACGTATAAGTGTAAATGTATTTTACATTCAAAACTTTCTACACCCGGACTTTTAATGAAGGCAAGAGAACTTTTTGTTGATGGATATATCATAAAAAGTTCACCTATCTCTTGTATTCTTAATTGTCTGGATGTAATTAAGTTAGGCGGTACTTATTATGATTCCAGGTTTTATGATTTATTAAAATCTGTAATGATTTTTGAAAAAGACTTATCATTAACCGAGAGAAAACTTCTGCATGAGGTTCTTTTGTTCAGTAATCGAACAATAAAAGATTTGGCAGGCGTTCTGAATATTTCTAAACACACCGTAGAAGTTCATCTCTCTAATCTTTATAAAAAAGCACATGTTAATGGCTACACCGAACTAGTGTCCTGCTTTTCACTGTGAGACTCTCTATTTGAAGCAATTGCTTTCTTATACAAAAAATTTATCCCAAACGCCATCAGCGTAATCACCGGGCGTTCGACAAGGTTGCCAGGTATGCGGGAGAAGATATAGGTTGGAAGAGAACTTAATCCCATCTTAAAAAGGTCATACTGGAAAAAGGTGGTGGCGGGGTTATTCTGAACAGGGGAGTCTGTGATTTCCTGGACATAAATACAGATGACATTTACTATTCCGCCAGTTATGGAAACTGCAAGAATTGTGAGTATTGAGATGAAAAGTAAAATAAAGGCTGTAGATAAAACAGAATCGGATTCGGCCAAAGATTTTCGGAACATGCATACAATTCCTATTGAGGCGTATACGGTCAGAACATAAAGAAGAATAACTGCACTGGTATAGGATTCTATAAATGCCATTGCCAGTTGGGTAATTGTTGCGCAGATAATGGCGGGTAATGCTCCAAAAACAAAAGCTACTGTTATGCTTCCCAGAGTATCCATAAAAAATGGCAGCTCCAGTACAACCTGAACAATATGTCTTGGAATAAGATTTAGTGCGATACCCGCTAAGATTCCGATAAGTACTCTTATAAATAATTTGTTTTTCATATTCGTGTATGCTATAATAATTTTTAATGAAACCCTCTGTACATTTCAATTTACGGGAAAAATCCATTAAAATCAATCGTTTTTTTCATCATATTTGCTCATGTGCTTTTTTGTGCCTTTTTTTATGCTTTGTGACGGGGTGTTCAAATCAGAATCAGATTTCAGAATTGTTTGATAAGTGGTGTGTTGTTGATGATGCAATTGCACAGCAAGCACCAGATATTATGGACGAGCTTGAAATCTTTTTACACGATTATGATGATTTTAAATCAACGGCCTACTATAAAAATCTTTTGATTTCTGAAGATTATGGTTCTGTGCTTGTAAAACTGGATGAAGTTATACAAAAAGGAGATATAAATCAGATTCGTGCTGAGATGTTCAGGCTTGTACAGATGGATAATTTTTTAACTCATGAATCCAATCTGGAATACTTATTTCTTGTAGAAGGAATGCTGATTTTTAGCGTAATTATTTCAATTCTTCTGTATATCATATTCAGGAATTATGAAAAACGAAAGAAAGAGGCTAAACAACTTGGCATTTATTCAGATTTTATGATTAAGGGGATGGAATCTGAGCGCACGAGAATTTCTAAAGAGATTCACGATACAATTCTTCAGGATTTAAAAGTTCTTTCACTAAAAACAGAAATGCTTGATACCGATTCCGTGAAAGATGAAAAACAGAAAGCGGAACTTAAAGCAGACCTGATTTCTCAAACGAATCTGTGTATAAAGAGGCTTCGTTCTATCTGTAATGACCTTACACCTGTAGAATTTAAAAATCCGAAGAAAAATACAAATGGTTTTATTATGGCACTTCAGAGTATGACCGAACAGTTTATGGACAGAACAAAAACAAATTGTATTTTGAAAATTCAGGAGGAGCTTGATATTTCTTCTTTAACTCTGGATCAGACTATAAATATTTTCCGTATAATTCAGGAAGCTTTGAATAATGTTGAAAAACATGCAGAGGCAACAACTGTTTCTGTCATAATTACAAATTGTCAGGATGGCGAAGGTGAACACGCCCAAAGGTTCCTCAAGATTTTTGTTACAGATAACGGTAAGGGCTTTGACAGCAGGATTTTTAAGGATAATAATTTTTCATACGGCCATTTTGGACTTTATAACATGAAGGAACGTGCAAAAGATAGCGGGGCTGAAATTGATATCATTTCAGAAGAAGGCGAGGGAACGGAAATAAAACTGGAGGTTCCTCTAAAATGACAGATGAAGTTTGTTCAGAAAAAAACTTGATGCTTGTAGATGATCACGAGATGATTTTGCTTGGCCTTAAAAATTTTATAGAGTCAAAAAACAGCTGGAAAGTTGCAGGTCTTGCAAAATCTATAGAAGCGGCAAAGAGTCTGTTACAGGAGTTTTCGGCTAACGGCGGACTACCGCAAATCATAGTGATTGATATTGAGCTTGGAGAAGAAAACGGATTTGACCTGGCTGTATTCGTAAGAGAAACTTTTCCTAACATAAAAATAATAATGTACACAATGCATGATGAAAGTGACTATGTTCTAAAATCAAGGCAGCTTAAAATAGACGGTTATATTTCAAAGGCATCTGCTTCTGAGGAATTTATAAAATGTCTGGATGCAGTGTATTCAGGAAAAGAGTATCTGGAAGGTCGTTTGGAGGAAGGGCAGGCGCTGATAGAAGAAGCTGTTTCTCTGCTTACAAAACGCGAAGTTCTGATTTTCCGCGAAATGCTTAACGGTAAATCAAACATGGAAATAAGCAAAATCTTAAACCTCACAAAACATTCTGTAGAAGTATATGCAACTACTATTTATGAAAAATTATTTTGCAATGGCCGTGCTGAACTATTAAAGAAATACCGTTGAAAAAGACTTTAATTTTATGATAAGATTTTACTATGAGAACAGCAACAATTAAACGCGTAACAGGCGAAACACAAATAGAACTCACTTTGAACCTTGACGGGACCGGCAAATATGAAGTTGAAAATCCAATTGGATTTTTTGATCACATGCTCAGGTCTTTTTGTAAGCACGGGCTTTTTGATTTGACCGGCACTATTAAGGGAGATCTTAACGTAGACCAGCACCACACAATCGAAGATACAGGTATTGTGCTTGGCGAATGTTTTAAGAAGGCTCTTGGAAACTGTGCAGGCATTTATCGTGCAGGATTTTTTATTTACCCTATGGACGAGTCCCTTGTGCAGGCAGCCGTTGATTTTGGTGGCCGTGCTTACCTTGTAAA
>ODAI011178994.1_pt1 | contig 19224 bp, 14 predicted proteins | sample 1539321 | NCBI WGS metagenome assembly ODAI01 (sample SAMN02144231, study PRJEB22623) | gut metagenome | biome: sheep rumen | host: Ovis aries | place: New Zealand
CGGAATCCTTCTGCAGGGCGGATACAAGGGCATGGCCCACCTCATGGTAGGACACGATCTTTCTCTCTTCTTTTGAAAGGATCCGGTTCTTCTTCTCCTTGCCGACCAGAACAACTTCAACCGCTTCAAGAAGATCCTTCTGGGAGACGGCGCTTCTGTGGTTCTTTACCGCCAGAATCGCGGCTTCATTGATCATATTCGCAAGATCCGAGCCGACCGCCCCGCTCGTGGCCAGGGCGATATCTTCCAGATTGACGGTCTCGTCCATGTGGACATTCTTGGAATGCACCTTCAGGACGTCGATACGGCCCTGCAGGTCCGGTTTCTCAACGATGATGCGGCGGTCGAAACGTCCGGGACGCAGCAGCCCCGCGTCCAGGGCCTCCGGCCGGTTCGTGGCTGCCAGGATCAGCAGTCCTTTGGATGTGTCAAAACCGTCCATCTCCGAGAGCAGCTGGTTCAGTGTCTGCTCACGCTCATCATTGCCGCCGTAGCCGCCCGCGTTCCGGCTCTTGCCGATCGCGTCGATCTCATCGATAAAAATGATGCAGGGCGCGTTCTTCTTCGCCTCATCAAACAGGTCCCTGACCCTGGAGGCGCCGACGCCGACGAACATCTCCACAAAATCGGAACCGGTCAGTGAGAAGAAGGGGCAGTGCGCCTCGCCCGCGACCGCCTTTGCCAGAAGCGTCTTTCCGGTACCGGGAGGACCTACGAGCAGCGCGCCCTTGGGCAGCTTCGCCCCGATCTGGGCATATTTGTCCGGATGCTCCAGGAAATCCACCGTCTCCTGCAGGGACTCTTTCGCCTCGTCCTGTCCGGCGACGTCCTTGAAGGTCACTCCGGTTTCGGACTGCATATACATCTTCGCCCGGCTCTTGCCCACGCCCATCATGCCGCCGGAATTGGCCATCCTGCGGAAGATCACGCCCATCAGGACCCAGATCAGGATCAGCGGGGCAAATGACAGAATCACATTCAGAATCAGGCTCGTCGTATTGTCCGGAATCAGCCCGCTGAACTCAACTCCGGCCTTCTCCAGCCGTGATACCAGCTCGGGGTCGGCAACTCTGCCGGTAAAATAGGAATATTCAATTCCCTGACCGGACAGGGGCTGATTCTTCGTCACGATGGTCAGCTTATCCGTTCCGATCGTGACCTTATCCACCAGATCTCTGTCCAGCAGTGCCAGGAACTGATCATAAGTAATCTCTTCCGACGTCGAATCCGACATCATCCGATTGACGAAACTCATAATCAGCAGAGTGATCAGAGTCACAACCAGAAACAGAAGTATCGCTGAATGATTCCGGTTTCCGCCCTGATTATGGCCCGATCCGTCGTTCCTGTGATTTTCGTTCATAACCTGTGTATTACCTCCCAGCCTTCTTCAGTTCCAGGTAATTCTCAATGATCTTCACACAGCCGTCAATACCGATATCGCTTGCGTCAAGCGACAGGTTGTAGCTGGAAACATGGCCCCATTTTTTCTCGGTCTGGAAATTGTAGAAGGACGCTCTCTTTTTATCTGCTTTTGTAATGATGTCTCTGGCCTTGTCCGGCGAGACTTTTTCGTATTCCGCCACACGGCCGATCCTGTACTCCATGCTGGCGTGGATGAAGACGCTCGTAAGGTGAGGGTTCTCTCTCAGAATATAATCCGCCGCCCTGCCCACGATCACGCAGGAGCCTTTCTCGCCGAGCCGCCGGATCGTATCATACTGGGCCTGATAGATCTGATGGCTCAGGGTATTCCCCACATAATTCATGGACGGATATACATCCATAACGATGGAGTAGAGAAGACTGTTTGTCGGCTTTTCGTCATAGTCTTCAAGTACCTGCTCGCAGATATTGCTCTCCTGGGCAACCATCTTGAGAAGTTCCTTGTCATACAGCTTGATTCCGAGCTCTGCTGCGAGCCTTCTTCCGACCTCATGGCCACCGCTTCCAAACTGTCTCCCAATTGTGATAATTGTAGTATCAGACATATTCTCCACCCCTCTCTCAGGCACTTGATGCCGGGAAGCGTCCCCGGATCACCGCTTGATTCATATATGCAACAGGTCAGAAACGGCAGGTCCCCCTTCTTCCCTATCAGATTATTTTACCAATTTCAGTGCCTTTTGTCCACGTTTCATTTTCCGGCGGCACTGCCATCAGATACAGCTGCCGGAAAATGTCTCAGTGAAAACGCCGGTAGGCTTTTACCCTGCCTTCCTCAAAGTCCGGCAGATTCTCATAAACATACAGTGCCTGCCTCAGAAGGGGCAGAAACATGGCAGCTCCCGTTCCTTCGCCCAGATGCATGTCCGCATGCAGGGGTGCATGAAGTCCCAGCTTCTCCAGGAGCATGCCGCAGCCCGGTTCTGAGGAGCAGTGGGTCGCGATCATATAAGACTTGCATTCCGGCGCGATTCTGTAAGCCAGGAAGGCAGCCGCCGCGGATATAAAACCATCGATCAGCACAGGCATCCGGCAGATCGCCGCGCCGAGGAAAAGCCCGCACATTCCGGCGATATCCAGGCCCCCGACCCTGCTCAGGGTCAGCAGCGGGACGCATTCTGTCCCTTCGCCGTCAAGACCGTTCACCCTGAGGGCTTCCCGGATCACATCCTTTTTCCGTCTGAGTCCTTCCTCAGAAAGGCCCGCCCCGTATCCGGCGGTCTGTTCCGGATCGCGGTGAAAAAGAGCCGAGACCAGTGCAGCGCTGCTCGTTGTATTCCCGATTCCCATCTCCCCCGCCGCCAGCAGGTCATAGCCGCTCTCACGGAGACGGGACGCAGTCCGGATCCCCTCCGTGACCGCCTGTACGGCTTCACTGCCGGTCATGGCCGGCCCCTTCGCGATATTCCCGCTGCCATGGCGCACGGGACGGTTCCATACAGCCGGATGTGAAGCATCCGTGTTCATCCCGATATTAACCGGAATGATATCCGTCCTGGCCAGGCCTGTCCGGCCTTCCGGGAAATTCCCGTTCTGGAAGGCACTCATCACGCAGACGCTGCTCCGGCCTTCCGCAATATTGTTGAGAACCCTGGCCGTCACTTCGCTCCCGCACTGGCTGACGCCTTCCGCGGTCACTCCGTTGTCGGCGCCCATGATGACCACTGCCGCGGCATCCAGCCGGGGATGGACCGTCCCCTGGATCGCACCGATCCGGGCAATCAGTTCCTCGAAGATCCCCATTCCCCCAATCGGCTTGCACAGGGAGTCCCATCTTTTTATTGAAGCACGGCGGATCTCCTCATCCGGCCCTGTGATGCGCGCCCTGCATTTATCTGAAAATTCTCTGAATAATCTCTCTTCGCCTGTCATTCCTCTGTCCGCCTTAATTGATACTATTCACGGCCCTCCACACATCAGGCCGCACGCATATTCCACCTGGCAGCTTTGCTGCTTAAGATAACAGCGGAACAGCGTAAAGAGCAGGCCATCCGTGCTGCATACAGCGGGCCCGGCCCGCGGCCGGAAGCCTGCTTTGCGGCAGACAGCCGGATCGGATCAGACGCAGCAGAAAGAACCCGGCAGGCAGAGACCGCACAGAAGGTTCGCGAAACAGATCTTCGCGCACCAGTCATTATTGCCTGTCTCCATCGGAGTTCCGTAAAAATCTCCCATGCCCCGGTACCAGTTCCCGCCGTTTTCCAGCTGGCTGAGAACCTGCCGGTACTGGGCATTCCCGGGCTCCATATTGACCGCCGTCTGTGCATGCTGGCGGGCTGTCACGTTGTTGCCCGCACCGGAATTGGCCAGAGCGCTGAGATAATACCACCTTGCGTCCCGCTCCTGAATATCATTCAGAACATTCAGGGCTTCTGAATAATGTCTGCTGTTGATATAGTTGGCCGCCGCCTGCATGCGGATCTCTGACTCGCTTCCGCCCGCCTGCTGCCTTCTGCCGCCGAAGCCGCCGAAATCACCGAAATCCCCAAAGCCGCCGAAACCGCCGAAAGGACCGTATGAAGAACTGTAGCCGCCGGAGCCGTAGCCGCCTCCGGAACTGTAGCCGCCCCTCGAACTGCCCGGACCGTAAGAGCCAAAGCCGCCTTCCTTCTCCTGCTGGATCTGCTGGTAGGCCTGCTGTACTTCCTTGAACTTTTCCTCTGCCTGCGCCTTGTTCGGATTGTTCACGTTCGCATCCGGATGGTACAGTCTGCTCAGTTTGCGGTATGCTTTCTTTATATCATCGTCCGATGCGCCGCGGGGCACACCCAGAACGTCATATGGGTCTCTCATGATCTTCCTCTTTTGCTGAACTGCGGTTCTTCCTGACCTGATTGTACCTGACCCAGATGCCGGAATAAAGCACATTCCTCAGAATATCGACGTCTTTCACAATCGGCAGCCTCTCAAAAGCCCTGCAGCAGCACGCTGCCATATCCAGAAGCAGGGCCTTCACCGTCTCCTCGAAGCTGTCCGGGCCGGATGCAAGAAGCGGCAGCAGAATATTGAAGTTACCGCTCTTTTTATCCTTTTCCAGATCATCGTAAGCGTCCATCAGGTATATGAACTTGCCGAGATAAAAACCGAGTTCCCTCAGGTCCCTGGCCCAGATATCTTCCTTCCAGACACAGATCTCTCCCAGCATGCGTCCGCTGCAGCCCGCTACCCTGTCGAGCCGTTCAAGCAGCTCTTCCCGCGGAATCTGTCCGGTTTCCTTTTTCTCTTCCGCGCTCAGCAGCCGGATATTCCTCCGTACTGCCTGCTCCTGTCTGGGGTAACGCTCCCGGATTTTCAGGTAGTCCCCGTGCAGCATATGCGCCAGAAGCCTTGCGCGTTCTTTTTTCTCATCCTGCCAGTCGTCGAGTGCTTTCATATAGGAAAGCAGCACATTCATATCCGCCGCATAGGCGCTGCAGACCGATTGTGTCTCCCTGTGCCTGACAGCCGGGTGTACCAGGCAGCGCCGCAGGCGGACTGTCTCCTCCGGCTCATACAGTCCTGTCAGCAGGATCGAGAGAAAGGTGCAGTCATAGGAAAGCAGGATCTGTCCCCGTCTGCCGTAGCTGCAGCAGAGCGCGTCACAGACCCCGCAATAGCAGCTGCGGTACAGCTCCAGGTCCTTCACTTTCAGTTCCGGCCTGTTTACCGTAATATATCCGAACATCTGTCAGCTTCTCTTTCTGAATTCTGTCCTGCACCTGGGGCAGGTAATCACGATCATTCCCTTTCCTCTGGGAATCCGTATCTTCTGCCCGCATTTGGGGCAGCGGTAAATATGAAAATTCTTCAGATCCTCAGCCTTGCCGCCCGTACGCCGGAACATCCCCGTCACTTTGCCGCGGAGCTCAAGAAACTTCTGGTTCTCCGCATAGCGCGCAGGTATATTGCGTGAAAGGATCCGGAACCAGGAATATGCCAGAAGCAGCAGAGTAAGCATACTCAGCAGCGGAATCCGGATAATCGACTCAAGCACCAGCAGAACCAGTGTTACGATCAGCAGAAAAGCCGAGAATTCATCCTGGCCGTATCTTCCGGCCATAAAACGATTAATACGCTCTCTCCAGTTCATATCAGTCAGTCACCTCTGTCCCTTATGATTCTGTCTGCCTTTCCGGACCCTCTTCCCGGCTCCGCACCGCCAGACAGATTCTTTTTCCTTCCTTTTCCCTCCGGCTGTCTTTCCCGGATGAATGTAACTATAAGGATTTGGCGTTCCGCATGCAAGGGCCGCTTTTAAAAATTCACGGTTTTTTCACAGGAAGAGGCTGCTGTTCACGGCCTGTTTGAAATGGGTGGCCTGATGTGTGGAGGGCCGTGAATAGCAGCCAGGAGGCGAAATGCCCTCAAACTGACGCGCCATGCGCTGCCGGCTTTTCTCCGGCTGCAGCTTGCGGGAAAGCGATGCAGGCCGTAAACCTGTGCGCCTCTGTCCGCACTTCGAAGCTTCCGCCCATCAGCTCCGTCAGGTTCTTGGCGATGGAGAGTCCCAGTCCGCTTCCCTCGGAACTCCTGGCCAGATCCCCTCTTACAAAGCGTTCTTCCAGTTCCTCGCCGCTTTTTATCAGTTCCGCCTCGGATTCATTTTCAAAAACGGCCTTCGCCGTCCCGTCCGCGCACACAAGGCTGATCCTGACTTCGGACCCTTTCTTCGCGTACTTGGCGATATTGCTCAGAAGATTGTCCAGCACGCGCCAGAGCTGGGATCCATCCGCGGTGATGACTGCGCTCTCCCTGCCGGTATCCATACGGACGGAAAGGGAGAGTTCTTCGAATCGTTCCTCGAATTCTCCTTCTGCCATCAGGATCATCTGGCGCAGGTCGATCTGCGTAAGCTCCAGCTCCACATTGCCGGAGCTGATCCGGCTGGCGTCGATCAGGTCCGATATGAGCGACTTCAGGCGCTGCGACTTGCGGTCGAGGATATCGATATACTCCCGCATCTTCCCGCTTTCGGGCGCTTCCTGACTGAGGAGTCCGATATAATTGATGATCGAGGTCAGGGGCGTCTTGAGGTCATGGGAAACATTCGTGATCAGTTCCGCTTTCAGGCGTTCGCTGCGGACCATGGCGTCCACCGCCTCCTGCAGGCCCACGCCCATCTCATTCACCGCCTCCGCCATCTCCAGGCTGTCCCCGGCAAGGGACCTGGTATCGATCCGGTAGTCCAGTCTGCCTTTGGAGATCTCCCGCAGGCCCTCCCGGACACTGAGTTTTCCGACCTGGTCGCGCATCAGGTAGAGGAGGACCGCCAGGTCCGCCACAAGCACGATCACGGCGCCAGCCGCTCCGAGGTAGCCCGGAAGCAGGAGGTTCAGAAGGATAAAGACCGTGTAGCTGATGAGCAGCAGCCTGGATGTGATCCTGGCGGCCATAATCTGGGAACTGACCTGCAGAACCGTATACAGGACACTGTTCTGCCAGAGTCTTTTCCATTTCAGCCTTCTGGCCAGGCTCAGCACGGAGAGAAGGAAGATCCCGTACTCCGCCGCGAAGCTGAATACAATCCATTCAGAGCGCCTGTCCGGGGAAATCCACCTGTGCAGCGCGGCCCGCGCGGCGTAGAACCAGAGGATCCCCGCCAGCATGCACAGACCGGCCGCGATCTCCGACGGAACAAGGTCAAATCCGGTCATCGGACAGAGCGTATATTGATCTCTGCGCCCCGTCATATGGATGCTCAGGACAAGAAGAAGGAGCAGCATGGCAAGGGCAGAAGCCCCGATCACGATGGAGGCGATCACGACAGGCTCCCTGCGCTCATAGGCAAGGTAGGCCTCGTGCAGCTCGTCTCCGGCCGGATAGCCCGGATTCACGGCAATCACAACACGCTCCCCGGAGCCGAGGAAAATCGTATCTATAAACTTCGATGCAACTCTCTCGGACAGGGTGTTCTCCGTGCTGGCTACCATGATGGCCAGAGATCTTACCCCGTCAAAGAGAAAAATCAGGTTCGGATCCGAAGCGATCATATCCCTGGCCTCGGTCGAGCTTGCCGCATTCAGATTGGTATAAAACTGCTTCGTCGAGGAGTTCTCGACATAATAGCGGATATTGCTCGGCGCGTCCGCATGGCTGGTCCCGTCCGGGTTCTCCTTCTCATTGAGGTAGGAATCATAGCGCACACCGATATCACTGCAGGTCTGGCAGAGTGCCTTATAGTATTCCATCAGCGTCTCGTAAGGTCTGGCGGACAGGCGGGCCGTCTCGGCGAGCCGGTTCCCTGACAGCGGCAGCACCGTCTCCAGTTCGGCAGTCGCCGCATTCAGGCTGTCCCAGGTCTTCAGGGAAGGATCCGCAGCGATCATGTCCTGCTCGGTCAGAACCCGCCGGAGTGCACTCATGTCGGGGAAAAAATCGATCAGGTCCCGGATCAGGTAGGTGGTATTCTCGTTCTGGTTGGCTTCATCCTGAATGCCGGATACATATTGACGAATGTCGATCTTTTTATCCAGATCGGTCTTCCCTCCGGTCTGGAAGAGGGCAAAGTTCTGTGTACAGGCGATCTTCCGCCGGATCGTATCCTCGGTCAGCTGGAGGAAGTTCCCTGTCTCCTCGAATCTGCGGCCCAGCTCCGATATATCAAAGGTTCCGTCCAGCCAGTAGTACATGTTCAGGATGCAGGCGGCCAGGATGCCCGCGCAGAGAACCTGCAGCAGTCCCATCCAGATCTTTGTCCCGTTTCTGTAATAATGTTTTTTTATCATCCCCTCAATCACCGCTTCAGATCAGCCGCCGCACTGCCCGCGTTTCCGGAATCTTTCCGGAAAATGAACCCGCCGGCCCGGCTGCGCCGGACTGTCAGTCAAGGTCCTCCACCTTGTATCCGATTCCCCACATCACCTTCAGATACTTGGGGTTTTTCGGATCGATCTCGATCTTCTCGCGGATATGGCGGATATGGACCGTCACCGTATTGTCCGCGCAGAAAGCCTCTTCATTCCAGATCTTTTCATAGATCTGGTCGATGGAGAACACCTTGCCCTTATTCTGAAGCAGAAGAAGGAGAATATTGTATTCGATCCGGGTCAGGCGGACGCTCTCCCCGTCGACGGTAACTTCCTTCTTGTCGTCATCGATGGCCAGCCCGCCCGAGTGGTAGATATGGGAGTTCTCCTCCTCCTTCGGGATGGTTCCCAGCGCTGTGTACCTGCGCAGCTGCGACTTGACGCGGGCGACAAGCTCAAGCGGATTGAACGGCTTCGTCACATAATCATCCGCACCGACATTGAGTCCCAGGATCTTGTCCGCGTCCTGAGACTTCGCCGACAGAATAATAATCGGGATGCCGGAATCCTTCCGGATCTGCAGAACCGCGTGAATCCCGTCCATTCCCGGCATCATCAGATCTATAATCAGAAGGTGGATCTGCTCTTTCTTCAGCAGTTCGATCGCCTGGCTGCCGTCATAGGCCTTAAAAACCTGGAAGCCTTCCTGGGTCAGATAGATCTCGACCGCATCCGTGATCTCCTTCTCGTCATCACAAACCAAAATATTATACATATATCTGCTCCTTCTCCTGCCCCAGGCAGGAAAGCGCCGCGTTCCCGCATCTCCGCGCCCGGACGCGCGCCTGTCTTAAGAATCCCTTTTCCGTTCCGCCCGGCCGCAGGGCACAGAGAATACCCCTGCGGCGCGGAATCTCATTCCAAGTATAACAGGGGCATTGTGTATTCTCTGTGATATTCTCCTAATTTTTTCTTAAATGTTCACACAGCTGCGATTCACGGCCATTATTAATTCCGCCCTGGCGGAATTGCGCCCGGGCGCAGGGCAGCTTTAACTGCCAGACTTCATCTGTGCACTCGCAGCTCTACGCACCGCTTCGGTCGGTACTAAACGAGTGCCGCAGGCACGCAGCACTGTTCAGCGCCTGCCGGAGGCTTCAAACTTTGTCGCGAGTTTGAACTCACGACCAGGTGGATTTGTTGTTTTGCGCTTATTTCGCCTCTATGACAAACATGACGTTCGTCATGTTGCCCTCGCCCCTTACCTCGTTGGTGGCCGGGTCGCCGGCGGTAACCACGACCAGGTCGCCGGACTTAATATACTTGTCTCTCGTCACGACGTACATGGCATGGGAGATGATATTTTCCGTCGAATCCTCCCTGTAGCCCTGCAGGGGAAGGACGCCCCAGTCCAGCTGCAGCTGGCGGGCGGCCCGTTCGGAGGGTGTCACCGCGTAGATCGGCATCTCAGGCCGGAAATTCGCGACCAGGCGGGCGGACAGGCCGGACATGGTCGGAATCACCATCGCCTTCGCGTTCAGGTTGGCGGCTGTTCTGACCGCGCCGATTCCGACGGCGCTCGATACGTTGGCTTTCCCGCGCAGGCGCTTGAAATCCGGGACCTCATAGCTGATCTGCGCTTCCGTATATTCCGCGATCTGGGCCATCATCTGCACAGCCTCCACCGGATACCTGCCTGCTGCCGTCTCCCCGGACAGCATGATCGCGTCCGCCGACTGTACGATCGCGTTCGATACGTCCGTCACCTCCGCCCTGGTCGGCCGGGGATTGCGCATCATGGAATCCAGCATCTGTGTCGCCACGATCACCGGCTTGTAAGCCGCATTGCACTTGTCGATGATCTTCTTCTGGACATGCGGAACCTCCCATTCGGGGATCTCGACTCCCATATCGCCTCTGGCGACCATGACTCCGTCAGCCGCCCGGATAATCGAGTCGATGTTCCGGATTCCCTCTGCATTCTCGATCTTCGCTATAATATGGACATCGGAAGCGTTATGCTCTCTGAGCAGGTCCCTGATCTCCCTCACCGCATCCGCGCTGCGGACAAAGGACGCGGCTATAAAATCGATATCCTGTTCGATTCCGAAAAGAATATCTTCCCGGTCCTTGTCGGTAATGCTCGGAAGATGGATCTCAACATTGGGGAGATTGATGCCTTTCCGCTCGCCAAGCTCCCCGCCGTTCTCCACCCTGCATACAACATCCGTCTTTGTGATCTCCGTGACCTTCATCTCGATCAGGCCGTCATCAATCAGGACCCGGTCCCCGGCTTTCAGATCCTGCGGAAGATCCTTATAAGTCTGCGAAACGATCCTGCTGCTGCCTTCCACCTTCCGGGTCGTCAGGGTAAAGGTCTGTCCGGTCTCAAGCCTTACGGCCGCTCCGTCTTTCAGCGTTCCGGTGCGGATCTCCGGTCCCTTTGTGTCGAGCAGGATCGCAATCGGTTTCTTTTTCTCCCTGCGCACCTGCTTGAGCAGATCCATCCGCCTTTTCTGCTCGGGATAGGTCCCGTGGGAGAAATTAAAACGGGCGACGTCCATTCCGCTGTCTATTATCTTTCCGAGAATCTCCGGATCATCCGTACTTGGTCCCATCGTGCATACGATCTTGGTTCTCTTCATATTCTGCATCCTCCAATCATTCTGAAGGTCCGGCCTTCAACTCTCCTGATTCTGCGCAGCTTTGCCGCCTCTGTTCACCGGACCGCGGCTCTTTATACATGCGCTGTACATATTCTGTAACGATTCACAGCCCTCCACACAGCATGCCGTGAACAGTATTTATATTTTAGCACATAATTTGAGCCAATACTGCGCTTCGGGCCTGAAGTTGCGCAATTTTCTCAATGCGAGTATAATATCCCGGATGAGGGGCGCTTCTTCTGCGTCCCGGCCGGACCGGGAGTGATCCGGCAGAAGCAGATGGAAAAGCGGGCAGGACCGGCCCCCCGGCCGGCTCAGATCCGCGGCTGCCCTCCGGAAGGCAGCCGGAGCATTTTCAGAGAAGGAAACAGAAGTTCATGACTAACAAAGATACGGAACTGACCAAGTCAGTCAAGGCGGCGGAAGCTGCCGGAAAAGAATGTCCTCAGAGAGAGCGCATGTCCGGCATCCTGGTGCATCCGACCTCTTTCCCCTCCCCCTACGGGATCGGCGATCTGGGCAAAGGCGCCTATGATTTTATCGATTTTCTGGAAAAGACGGGCCAGCATCTGTGGCAGGTGCTTCCGCTCGGTCCGACCGGTTTCGGAGATTCTCCTTACCAGAGCCTGTCAGCCTTCGCGGGACAGCCTTATATCATCAGCCCGCAGAAGCTGAAAGAAGAGGGTCTCCTGGAGGAAGAAGATTTCGCAGGCATGCCTGCCTGGAATCCCCGCAAGGTCGACTACGGCCCGGTCATCCAGTTCAAGATGGGACTTCTTCACAAAGCTTACGCGCATTTCTGTGACAGAAAGGATCCCGATCTCGAGCACGCCTTCAATCTCTTTACCGAGCAGGAGAAGGACTGGCTTTCCGACTACGCCCTCTTCATGGCTGTCAAGGATTATTATAAAGGCCGCTGCTGGCTGGACTGGGAGGAGGATATCCGCACAGGAACCGAATTCGCGAAGCTGGAGTATTCCTGGATGCTGAAGGATCAGATCCGCTTCTACGAATTTATCCAGTTCCTCTTTGACCGCCAGTGGGCGGAGCTGCGCAGCTACGCGGCGGAAAAAGAAGTCCGCATCATCGGTGATATTCCCATCTTTATGGCCCTGGACAACGCGGACGTATGGGCGAACAAACCGCTCTTCAAGCTGGACTCAAAGGGCTACCCGACAGAAGTCGCGGGAGTGCCGCCGGACTATTTCAGCGCGACCGGCCAGCTCTGGGGCAACCCCCTCTATGACTGGGACGAGCATGAAAAGACCGGCTACGCCTGGTGGCTGAAGCGGATCGAAAGGCAGCTGGAGCTGGTTGACTACATCCGCATCGATCATTTCCGCGGCTTTGAATCCTACTGGTCCGTTCCCGCCGGTGAAGAGACTGCCATCAACGGAAGCTGGCTCCCGGGTCCGGGTGAGAAGCTCTTCTGCGCCATGCAGGAAAAGCTCGGGAAAAACCTGCCGATCTTCGCGGAGGATCTGGGAATCATCACGGATGAAGTGGAGGCTCTGCGCGACCGCTTCGGTTTCCCGGGCATGAAAGTGCTCCAGTTCGGCTTCGGGGATATGTCGGACCGCAAATATATCCCGCATTTCTACACTACGCCCAACTGCATCGTCTACACCGGCACGCACGACAATGACACGACCGTCGGCTGGTACAGTACGCAGAACGAGGAAGTGAAGGACCGCGTCCGCTGCTACGGCAACTGTGACGGAGGAGGCGTCTCCCTTGATTTCATCCGCTTCGCCATGTCCTCGATCGCCAGATACTGCATCTTCCCGATCCAGGACCTGCTGCAGCTTGGCAGTGACGACCGTATGAATACACCGGGCGTTGCCGCAGCGAACTGGGCCTTCCGCTACGAACAGTCCATGCTGGATGAAGGGTGGCGCTGCGACTGGCTTGCCCGCTATACCAGACTCTATAACCGCTGATTCTACGCGCCGGTCCGCATCGGACCGGCGCAGTGAGGTTTTTCTTATGATCCGAACAATTCTGGGAGTAATTTTCACCGCCCTGTTTTTAATCCTGACCCTGCCGGTTTTCGCAGTGCAGGCGCTGCTCAGAAAAAAATGGCCGCACCTGGGCGAGCGGAGCAGCTTTGCCATTGTCCAGACTGCCTTCCGCATACTGCAGCTGCCCCTGGGCGTGCGCTGCGATTTTATCGGCCTTGAGAATATCCCCAGGGACGAACCTGTTCTTTTTATCGGGAACCACAGAAGCTATCTGGATGTCATCCTCGTCTATCCGAAGCTTCCGCCCATCACCGGCTTTGTAGCCAAGCACGACTTTGAGAAGGTTCCGATCCTGCCTCTGTGGATGCGCAGGCTCTACTGTGAATTCCTGGTCAAGGACGATCTTAAGCAGAATCTCCAGTCGATCCTGAATGCGATCGATCATGTGAAAACGGATAAAGTATCCATGTTCATCTACCCTGAGGGCGGGCGTTCCACAGTTGAGGACGAGCGCGATCTGCTTCCCTTCCATGAGGGCTCTTTCAAGATTGCGACCAAATCAAAATGTCCGATTGTCCCGGTCGCCGTCTGCGGTACCCGCGAGCGCTGGGAGACCCAGTTCCCGAAGATGCGCCCGGGCCATGTGATTATAGAGTTCGGAAAACCAATCCGCACGGCGGAGATGAGCAGGGAGGAACTGAAAGGAATCGGCGCAAAGACCAGGGAAATCGTACTGGAGATGGTCGTACGGAACCATGACCTGCTCTGATCGGAAGCGGAATGCACGCAGTCCGCAGCGGCGCTGTCTGCCTGCATCGCCACAGAGATCCGTTTCGGCGGCTGCAGCAGCTTTGGCAGCTTCGATAGCTTTGACAGTTTCGGCAGCTTCGGCAGCTTGACCGTTTCGGCAGCTTTGGCAGCGCTTTGGCAGCTTAGACAGCTTTGCAGCAGCTTCGGCTTTTTTCAGATACTGTAAAACGGGGGCCGGACACATCCTGTTGTGTCCGGTCCCCGTTTTCCAACATGCCAGTCAAATGGTTTCTAGTAGTTATTCTTCGGTCGTCTGAATGGCTTTTTCATACTCGTGCAATATGACATCTTGCATCTGCTGTCTGGTCTCTGAATTGATCGGATGGGCAATATCGCGATATTCGCCATCGGCTGTCTTCCGGCTCGGCATTGCGATAAACAATCCTTTCTCGCCTTCAATCACCTTGATATCATGGACTACAAATTCCTCATCAAGTGTAACCGATACGATTGCTTTCATCTTGCCTTCTTTTGCAATCTTCCTAACCCTAACATCAGTAATCGTCATTTCAACACCTATCAGACATAGCCTTTCTAATTATAAAACATAACGTTCATCTGATTCGATGACGATCTTTATACCATCATCTCCATTATAATAAGTATTGGCGCGAATGGTATCGCGGCTTTCCACGATGCAGTTTTCCAAATGAACATTGTCGCCAAGATACACGTCGTTCAGGACTATCGAGTTCTTGATAACACAGTTTTCACCTACAAAAACGTTTTTAAATATGAGAGAATTCTCCACATATCCGTTGATAATAGATCCGGCCGACACGAGGCTGTTTTTCACCTCACTCCCAGGATTATACTTCGTCGGCGGAAGATCTGCAACTTTTGAATGTACTTCCGGATAAGTGCGGAAGAAATAGTTCCTGACTTCCGGCTTCAGGAAATCCATGTTCGTCCTGTAGTAGGACTCGACGGACGCTATGTTGTTCCAGTAGCTGTCAATCTTATATCCGTAGATCCTCTTGACGCCCTTATAGCGGATCAGCACATCCCTGACAAAGTCATACCTGCCCTCTTCCGCGCTCTTCTCGATCAGCTCGATCAGCTGTCTTCTCCGGATCACATAGATTCCGCAGGAGATCGTGTTCGCGTCTGCTGTCATCGGCTTCTCTTCAAACTGCTCGATGCGGCAGTCCTCGTTCATCTTGAGAACACCGAATCTTGTCACATCCTCTTCCGGAGGCAGCTGCTTGCATACAATCGTAATGTCAGCTTTCTTCGCGATGTGATACTCAAGAACTTTGTTGTAATCAAGCTTGTAGACGCCGTCTCCGGACGCGATCACGACATACGGCTCATGACAGTTTTTCAGAAAATCCAGATTCTGGTATAAGGCGTCAGCCGTTCCGCGATACCAGAAATTGTTGTCAACCGTCACCGTGGGCGGGAACACATACAGTCCTCCCTGCTTTCTTCCAAAGTCCCACCACTTGGATGAACTGAGATGTTCATTCAGAGACCTTGAATTATACTGGGTCAGGACCGCAACCTTCTGAATCCTGGAATTCGACATGGAACTCAGGGCGAAATCTATACTGCGGAAGCTTCCCGCGATCGGCATCGCGGCGATGGCTCTCTTATTGGACAGTTCTTTCATACGGTAGCTGTTGCCACCGGCAAGGATCATACCGACTGCTCTCATGACACAACACCTGCCTTATCCAGTATCTCGCCGCTGGCGAGTGCACCGTCCGGATAATCTTCCGGAACGGTATTGCCTGTTACTGCGGTATTCCTCCCGATCTTCACGTCCGATGGAATGACCGTATTCTCACCCAGCACGGCAAGTCCAAACGAGTATATCTTCGGTTTCACCCTGTTCGGCGTCTCCTCGCCGCAGCCGATGACGGACCGCTCTCCGACGACGCAGTTCTCGGCAACAATGGCCTTGTCCAGGACCGCCCCGTCCCCGATCACGGCACCCTGCATCACGATAGAGTCACGGATCACCGCACCCTTCCCGATCATGACGCCGCAGCCGATAATGGAATTGGTGACTTCACCGTAGACTTCGGTTCCGTCCCCGATCAGGCTTCTGTAGATTTTGGCGTCAGCGGAGATATACTGGGGCGGAATGATATCATTCTTGGTGTAGATCTTCCAGAATTCTTCATAGAGATTGAACTCCGGAATAATATCGATCAGCTCCATGTTCGCTTCCCAGTAGGAGCCCAGGGTTCCGACATCCTTCCAGTAGCCGTTGAACTCATAGGCAACCAGATTCTTCCCCTGCTGGAAGCAGTAGGGAATCACATGCTTGCCGAAGTCACAGCCTTCCTGCTCGGACAGATTCTTCAGCGCATCCCTGAGCACAGGCCAGCTGAAGATATAGATCCCCATCGATGCCAGATTGCTCTTCGGATGCTCCGGTTTCTCCTGGAACTCCCGGATTCTTCCGTGCTCATCGGCAACGACGATTCCGAAACGGCTGGCCTCCTCCTGGGGCACCGGCATGACGGCAATCGAAACATCCGCCTTGTGAGACTTGTGGTAATCCAGCATCACCTCGTAATCCATCTTATAGATATGGTCGCCTGACAGAATCAGCACATAATCCGGGTTGAAGCTCTCCATATAGGCCAGGTTCTGGTAAATCGCGTTCGCGGTGCCGGTATACCATTCTGTCTTTCCCACCTTCTCATAGGGCGGAAGAACCGTAACACCGCCGACATTCTTATCCAGATCCCAGGGAATACCGATCCCGATATGGGTGTTCAGCCTCAGCGGCTGGTACTGAGTAAGTACGCCAACGGTGTCAATCCCGGAGTTGATGCAGTTACTCAGCGGAAAATCGATAATTCTGTATTTACCGCCAAAAGCCACGGCAGGTTTCGCAACCTTCGCGGTCAGCACTCCGAGCCTGGAACCCTGTCCGCCAGCCAGCAGCATGGCTATCATCTCTTTTTTTACCACATTATCACCCCTAACACTGATAGATTAAGAAACTCGCAGGCACATTATAGCACACGGGTCCATGTTTGTGAACATAATTTACAAATTTGAAATTTATTTGGAATTGTTTTTTGTTGTGATTCATTTAACAAATACACTTCTATTAACTAAAACCCGTCCAGTTTTTATTGAATTTGCAGAAATTGAACTCATTTTTTAGTTGATTTGCACAGTTTTCTAAAAAAAGTGTCACTTTGCGCTCCGTCTAAGCCCGGCTCCGGCAGCCCGCGGCAGTCATTATGCAGCCCCGTCCCCGTCTCAGCGCTTTACGATTCACGTCCCTCTGCGGAGCAGGAATCAGAGTCTGAACGTTTTCTTCTTTTCTTTTGGCCTCTGCAAGTGTATACTTAGGGGAGTGCCCGGTGCCCTGCCGGACAAAGTCAGATGATAAGATCTGAGCAGGGAGACAGTTCCCGGATAAAAACAGGCAGATAATAAGGAGTTTTCACATATGTACCGTATAGATTTCCAGCACCCCATCAATATCCACTTCATCGGTATAGGCGGGATCAGCATGAGCGGGCTTGCTTCCGTTCTTATTAAGGAAGGTTTCACTGTCACCGGATCCGATTCCAGACGGTCCCCGCTGACGGAACAGCTTGAAAAGCAGGGAGCTGTGATCGCCTGCCCGCAGAGCGCGGACAACATCCGCGATGAATCGGAAGTGATCGTTTACACAGCTGCCGTACATCCGGACAACCCGGAATTCGCCGAAGCGCTCCGGCGCGGAAAGCCCATGCTCACACGGGCTCAGCTGCTCGGCCAGATCATGGACAACTACAGCAATTCCATAGCGGTCTCCGGCACCCACGGAAAAACGACGACAACCTCCATGCTTGCCTGCATCCTGTTGGCGGCAAAGCTTGACCCGACGGTATCGGTCGGCGGTATCCTGGAGGAGATCGGCGGCAACATCCGCCTTGGAAATTCTGAGAATTTCATCACGGAAGCCTGTGAGTATACCAACAGCTTCCTCAGCCTTGCCCCGAAGATCGGCCTGATCCTGAATGTGGATGCCGATCATCTGGATTTCTTCAAGGATCTGGAGGACATCCGCCATTCCTTCCACCGCTTCGCCAAAAACATCCGCAAAGACGGCGTTCTGGTCATCAACGGACAGATCCCCCGGCTTGGCGAACTCACGGAAGGGATCGAGGCCTCTGTCGTCACCTACGGAACTAAGAACTGCAATTATTACCCGGTCAACATCAGCTATGACACCCTCGGAAGAGGCAGCTTTGACCTGATGCACAGCGGGCGGAATCTGGGAAGGTTCAGCCTGAACGTCCCCGGCGAGCACAATATCATGAACGCGTCGGCGGCCATCGCCGCTGCAGATCTCATGGGCATTCCCATGGATGCCTGCCGTGAGGGCCTCCTGATCTTTTCAGGCGCCGACAGGCGTTTCCAGAAAAAAGGCACCCTGAAGACGGGCGTGACGGTCATTGACGACTATGCCCATCATCCCACTGAGATCAGGGCAACGCTGAACACGGCGGAGAAATATCCCCACCGGCTGATCTGGTGTGTTTTCCAGCCGCATACCTTCACGAGAACCAAAGCACTTATGAGCGAGTTTGCAGAAGCGCTCTGCCTGGCAGACCGCGTCGTCCTGGCGGACATCTACCCCGCGCGTGAAACAGACAACCTGGGAATCAGTTCCGATACCCTGCGGCAGCATATCGCCAATCTCGGAACCGACGCCTGGTATTTCCCCTCTTTTTCACAGATCGAGGACTTTTTGAAGAAGAACCTTGAGGAGGGAGATCTGCTCATCACCATGGGTGCGGGCGACGTCGTAAAGATCGGGGATGAACTGCTGGCCGGCGACTGACCGCACGGCAGCTGACTGGGCGGCAACTGAACGGACGGCGACTGAACGGCCGGCGGCTACTGGCCAGTAACTGACTGGCCGGCGACTGAACGGACGCGTGCCTGCAGCTCCTTTGGCAGGGCCTGAGAAGCGCATGAAACGCCGCTGCACCCTGCCTGTGGACAAAACATGATTTTATCTGCATATGCATATCTGAAATCCACATCTGCAGTCAGCAGCTTTGCTGAAGCCGGTGTGGATTATTTGTAGATAACTTGTGAACAGAATCCCTTATAAGGACTCTCCGCCTGTGTTATACTTTTATCTGCCGCCCGGAACAGTGCGCAGACGGGACGGCAGAATTACAGCGCGCGCCGTGCCCGCAGCAGCGGACAGAAAAAATACCGATTATAAAGGAGCGATTTTCATGAAAATTCATTTGCCGTATGACGGCAGCGTCACTTTGATTGAGAATACGTTCATTGACCGTTATATGCCCGCCGCAAACGGGGAATTTGTTAAGATCTACCTCTACCTGCTGCGCTGTGCCAGCAGCGGAATCAGCGACCTGTCCGTATCCGGGATTGCGGATGTATTTGACCACACGGAAGCGGACGTGCGCCGCGCCCTCAATTACTGGGTAAAAGTTAAGCTGATCGAGTTGAACTGTGATGAAGACGGAAGTCTGAAGGATGTCCGTCTCCTGTCTCCGGGCAGAATCCCCGCAGCCGCAGCGCCTGAGTTCAGAGGCGAAGAGGCGACTCCGGGCAGAGTCCCCGCAGCCGCAGCGCCTGAGTTCAGAGGCGAAGAGGCGACTCCGGGCAGAGTCCCCGCAG
>ODAI011508143.1_pt1 | contig 19223 bp, 14 predicted proteins | sample 1539321 | NCBI WGS metagenome assembly ODAI01 (sample SAMN02144231, study PRJEB22623) | gut metagenome | biome: sheep rumen | host: Ovis aries | place: New Zealand
ATGTCCGTATTATTATCTCCGGCAGAGTTTTCCCGGAAGAGAATGCGTTTAACGGATTTGAAAGAGTTAAATTGCTCGGCATTAACGAGGAAGTTTTGCCAAATGAAAGTATCAATGAAGATCTGCGGAGTTTATTGAAAACGCCGTTGCTATATAATACTTACGTCTCTGCAAATGGGAATGTTAAAACTGTAGGCGAGCTTCTTGATCTGTACTTTTCACAATGCGGAGGAAATGATGATATCCGCTTTCTTGTACTGTTTGCGTTGCCGCTTATCGGTAAGAAAATGCTTGACGAATGTGAACCGCATAATCTCTCAAGAGCAGAAGCAATACAGCTTATTGACCGCGCCATAAGCATCTATGTTCTTGACGATCTTGTGTATCAGGATCATATTAAAGTGAGAAATATAGATAAAAATAGCCTGCTCGAAAGCAGGCGTAATGATGATTGGATAGAGTTGTTAATAAAGAATACAGGTCTGCTTAAACATTCAGAAGGTAATGCATCAATGCTTTGTTTCACCGAACAGTATTATCGTGATTACTTTGCAGCTAAGCATATTACCAACGCTATTGAAGTTTTTGAGACTGGCAGCGCTAATTATGACGACGCAGAAGAATACCTTGCTGAAATCAGTCTGTCAGGCGCATGGTTTGACGAGCCTGATAGATTTCCTGAGAAGTATGCTGTGTACAAAATGCTTGGTGAGATATGCCGGGAGCGTCTGAAAGTCCCGGATAATGACGAGTTTTATGATAAGAATACACTTGACAGATTTCTGGATATCTGCCGCGGCTTAAATGGCGGATACAGTGCGGAAAATGTAATTATCGTGAAGAAGATGATACATAATAACCGGCTGTATCACGTTGATTTCCGCTATCTGAACCTGCCGCTGCTGCTTCCCGGAGATGTGACATTCAGCCTTGACGGTGAGTATCCCTGTGACTTCTATAAAAGCAGGGTTTATCGTGTTGCGGATAGTGATGACAATACACTGAGCTTTAAGAATTGCGACTTTACCGAAGCGACTTTTCTCGATATGGAGATAAAGGAAAAGATACATCAGCTTGGCGGTATAGTTGATTTTGAGGAAGATGATTTTATGGATGAAATCTTCCGGGAAACAGTTCTTCCGTGGATAAAACCTCTGCCGCAGAGCAGATACTCAGAAGTCGCAAAGGAGTTTCAGCATTTTTTTAAGAGATGATGATTATCTGAAAAATGACATTAAGGAGGTCGTGCAGATGATATATACTGTAACATTCAATCCGGCTATTGACTATGTAGTACATACAGACTCCATGAAGCTGGGTGAGGTCAACCGTTCATCTTCGGAGGAGATGTATTTCGGAGGAAAGGGCATCAATGTTTCTGTCGTGCTGAAAGAGCTCGGCATCAGCTCACGTGCTCTTGGATTTATAGCAGGATTCACCGGGGAAGCTATAGAGAACGGCATCAAAGCAATGGGGATAAGTACGGACTTCATAAGGCTAAAGACAGGCAGTTCACGCATAAATGTCAAGATAAAGGCAGAGGATGAAACTGAACTCAACGGTCAGGGTCCACATATAGATGCTGAGGCTCTTTCTGATTTTTTCGGAAAATTGGATGAGCTGTCCGACGGCGATATACTGGTACTTGCAGGCAGCGTTCCGGGAAGTCTCCCTTCCGATATTTACGAGAAGATAATGGAGCGTATATCTGACAGAAAAATAAGGACCGTGGTAGATGCCACCAGGGACCTTCTGCTTAACGTGCTCAGGTACAGGCCTTTTCTCATAAAGCCGAATAACCATGAGCTGGGCGAGATGTTCGGAAAAGTTCTCACCACTGATGAGGAGATAGAGCATTACGGACGGAAATTGCAGGAAATGGGCGCAGTGAACGTTCTTATCTCAATGGCAGGCGACGGTGCTATGCTGATAGATGAAAACGGCAAGGTCCACCGGTGCGGGGTGTGCCGTGGAGAGGTGAAAAACTCAGTCGGCGCAGGAGATTCAATGGTAGCAGGATTTATTGCAGGATACATGAAGTGCGGCTATGAATATGCTCTGAAACTCGGTACAGCCGCAGGAGGTGCAACAGCTTTCTCTGCCGGACTTGCTGAAAAGTCAAAGATAGATGAGCTGCTCGGTCAGCTTGATGATGAGGTGTGATATTATGGATAAAAGATACCTGGAACTGCTGGCTAAGGAATTCCCGACTATAGACAGTGCCGCCAGTGAGATAATAAATCTTTCTGCAATACGCAGCCTTCCCAAGGGGACGGAGTACTTTTTCAGTGATATGCACGGAGAATATGAGGCCTTTCTTCATATGCTCAGAAGCGCCTCAGGCATGATAAAAATAAAGATAGACCTGACCCTGTCAAAGACTGTGTCCTCTGCGGAGCGTGAAGCCCTTGCAGCACTCATATATTACCCGGACAAGGAACTGAAGAGGCTGAAAAAGCATGAGCTCATCAGCGATGAATGGCGCAGACTGACAATTTATCGTCTGATACTTGTGTGTGAAACAGTTTCGGCAAAGTATCCACGCTCACTTGTGCGGAGGCGTATCCCTCAGGATATGGTCTATATACTTGATGAACTGCTGAACGTTACCGATGACGTGAACAAGGATTATTATTATGAGGAGATAATCTCCACCATACTTGACACAGGCATAGCTGACAATTTCATCCGGTCGCTTTGTCACCTGATACAGGCGCTTGCAGTTTACAGCCTTCATATAATCGGAGATATTTATGACCGTGGACCTCGTGCAGACATTATAATGGACGAGCTGATGAAAATGCACAATGTGGATATACAGTGGGGAAACCACGACATTTCCTGGATGGGAGCAGCATCCGGTAACGGAGCCCTCATAGCAAATGTCATACGGATCTCAATGCGCTATAATAACTTCGATGTGCTGGAGGACGGCTATGGACTCAATCTGAGAGCCCTTGCTGTGTTTGCGGCAGAGGTCTACAAGGACGACCCCTGCCGGCTGTTCATGCCTCATACCCTTGATGATAATATCTATGACCCGGTGGATGCTGCACTGGTAGCTAAGATGCACAAGGCGATAACAGTCATACAGCTAAAGCTGGAGGGACAGCTCATCGAACGTCATCCTGAATGGGATATGCAGGACAGGGATGTTTTCAGAAAGGTCGATTTTGAAAAAGGGACAGTGGAGCTTTGCGGGAACACCTATGAACTGCTTGACAGGAATTTTCCCACAGTAAGGAGCGAAGCTCCGCTGGAGCTTTCTGAGGATGAGAATGAGCTCATGTCCGTGCTGACGAGCTCATTCCAGCACAGTGAGAAGCTGAATAAGCATATAAGATTTCTATACTCAAAGGGTTCGATGTACAAGACTGTCAACGGGAATCTGCTGTTTCATGGCTGTATCCCCATGGATGAAAACGGAGAGCCCCAGAGCGTGAACATTGAGGGCAAGGACTACAGCGGCAAGGCACTGCTCGACAAGCTGGACGAGATAGCCAACTGTGCGTACTTCATGAACGAGGGACCTGACAAGAGCTATGCCGCTGATTATCTCTGGTATCTCTGGTGCGGCTCACGTTCGCCGCTTTACGGCAAGGACAAAATGGCATTTTTCGAGCGGTATTTCCTCTCTGCCGAATCTTTGCACAGGGAAAACTACAATGCGTATTACCGGTTTTCAGAGCAAAGAGAGGTCTGTGAGAGGATACTCGGAATGTTCGGACTTGACCCGGCAAGCGGGCACATTATCAACGGTCATGTGCCTGTAAAGATCAAGAACGGCGAAAGTCCAGTAAAAGCTGAGGGCAAGCTGTTCGTCATAGACGGAGGTATCTCCAAGGCCTATCAGAAGGCCACCGGTATTGCAGGTTATACCCTTATCTACGATTCTCACAGCCTTAATCTTGCAGAGCATCAGCCCTTCATCTCCGGGGAAAGCGAGCATACACCTGCCATACGCATGGTGGAAAGGCTTGAGAGCCGTGCTAATATTTCTGACACTGACAAGGGTGAGGAGATGCTGACACGGATAAACGAGCTCCGGGAGTTGCTTGCGGCTTACAGGTCAGGAGTACTGAAACAGAAGTGAGCTCTGCATGGGCGCAGACCAGGAATATCCTGTATAAATTAAGAAAGACGATACCTGATGAGAACAGGTATCGTCTTTTCTATTTTGTGTTATTTCTATGTGGGGAGAATTTAAGAACCGGTACCGTCATACTTTGACGCACCCAGCATCCATATCTTGTAGCTGAGAATGAAAAACAGACATCCGATGAGAGGTGAGAGCCACGAGAGCAGCGGCACCTCATCAGGGCGGAGTATGACGAGACTTGGGTAGTAGGCGATGAATGCGATCGGCATTATGAATGTGAAAATGAACTTGAAAACAGGACTGAAAATAGTAACCGGATATTTAGCGTAGTCCTTGAACCTTACTACCAGGTCCAGCAGGTAGAAGGAGTTCTGTATCCAGAAACAGGATGCCGCAGCGGCGTTCTGGAGAGCTATCATCACAAGGGACGCTGTAATGAGAAAGACTATCATTTTCAGTATCATCAGGGGAGTGAGGTCAAGGCCTATTTTCCCCCATGAATAGGCAATAGTTCCAAGTCCGAAGGCAAGCTGTCCCAGACCCTTTATATCGAATACCTCGGACTGATAGTAGAAGAAGAGGTTTATAGGCCGGAAGCAGTACTTGATAAAATCACCGGAATAAACGTACATACGCAGGCTCCAGTTGTTGTCGAAAAGGCACTGTACAGGAGTCAGTGAGACCAGTGAGAATCCGTAAAGGAAGAGTATCTCATGGTAAGTCCAGCCGTTTATGGAGGGGAAGCTCCGGAAGAGTATCCAGAAGCTAACAAATCCGGCGATGTTAGTGAATATCATTCCGATCGTGGAAATTATGAAGTCCGCCCTGTAGCTCATTTTGCTTTTCAGGTCCTGGACGAGTATCTTGCGGTAGATACGGAGATAGAATCTTAAACTTTTTCTCTGCATGGTATCAGCCTCCGTTCACGGTTATCTGTCTGAGAGACACTTTCCAGAAAAGTCTGCTGATGACAGTGGTGACTATGCACCAGAAAAGCTGAGTCCCTAATATCATGAATAAGTCGCCGGGGGCAGGACTGCCGTCAAGAAGGATAGTCAGGGGAGCGTTGTATATGGACTGAAATGGCAGATACATAACAATAGTTTTCAGCGGCTCCGGGAAGAATGCGATAGGCACTGTAGCACCCGAAAGCAGCAGTACGATGACCTGTTTCATTATGTTGATTCCCCATATCGACTCAGTGAAGAGGCAAATGGTGCCTACAAAGAAGTCGATGCTGTAGTTTATAATAATTGCCATGACCACTGAGATGACGAAATACAGCAGATTGATGCTCATGGGAACGGCACCCTTGGTAACTACAGCGACTATGATGAATGTGGGCAGGAAGGTAGTGAAGAAATTCATCACGAAGGAGCCGGAGTAGGACCAGAAAAGGTATCTGCGGTAGTCCATAGGTTTCAGAAGGTCCAGAACGATAGCACCGGACTGGATCTTACGGCCTATCTCCCAGACAGCGTACATCTCCATGAAGTTGAAAAGAGCGGTAGCCAGTACCAGGTAGATAAGAGTATCAGAAAAAGTCATGCCGTTCACAACATCTGTTCCGGCGGAGTCATAGATAGACCGCCACAGGAAGTAGACAACAGTGAGGTATATGAGATTTCCGACCACGACAACGACAGTGCCGAGTCTGAACTGCAAGGACTCTATCATTCCTGCTCTTGTGAGGGTGAGGTACTTTTTGAGCTTCATTTCACACCCTCCTCGTATATTTTCTTTATGACCTCCTCAGTAGAGATCTCCTCAAGCTGCATATCCTTTATATCATAGGAGCTCTGGAGGCCGGCGAGAACGTCGATGACCTTCTTTTTATCCTCGTCAACGAGAATAGAGATCCACTCGTCATCGGAGCTGACAGTGAAGTCAGGGAGGTCTTTTTCTATCATTCCGGCGGTTTCGCTTAGCTGACCTGCCGTGCGTATTTTAAGAGTACGGTATGAGCCGAAGAAGCCTTTCAGGTGAGCAATGTCATTGTCATAGAGCATCTTGCCCTTGTCAATAATGACTATTCTCCGGCAGAGGGCATCAACGTCGCCCATATCGTGGGTTGTGAGTATTACAGTTGTATTCTTCTCCTTGTTGAGGGCATGTATGAGAGTTCTTATCTTAGCCTTCATAGAGACATCCAGACCTATAGTAGGCTCATCAAGGAAAACGATCTTAGGGTCATGGAGGAAAGCGGCGAGAATATCGCTGAGAGTCCTCTGACCCAGTGACATCTGTCTTACAGGCTTATGGAGAAGGGGTTCAATATCCACAAGGGATTGATAGAGGTCCATCATGTCGCTATACTGCTTATCATCTATCTGATATATGTCTTTCAGTATCTTGAAGGACTCCACCAGCGGGAGTGCCCACCAGAGCTGGGACCTCTGACCGAAAACAACACCTATTTCCTGAGCATTGCGGGTACGGTTCTTATACGGAGCCGCACCGTTGACCAGTATCTCACCGGATGAAGGCTCCAGAACACCGGTCATCATTTTTATAGTGGTGGACTTTCCGGCACCATTGGGTCCGAGGTATCCGACTATCTCTCCCTGGTCTATGTCCATTGATACATTGTCAACAGCCCGTACTATCTTATAGTCACGGGAGAACAGGTCACGGAGACTGCCTTTAAGTCCCTCACGGCGGTTGAGCACTTTGAATTCTTTTGTTACGTTTCGTATTTCGATTATGTGTGACATAGTTACCTCGCTTTCAGTGTGGGATGATGTGTGGATTTGTTTACAGGGAAGGGAAGTATCCTGATGCAAGATCCGGAGGGCAATATTCTCTGTACACAGGCAACAAAGTACATTGTTACCGGAATATGTATTGGATAATAAATTGTATGATACCACATTATTTTCCTTCTGTCAAGGCAAAAATTGCCTTTGTTACCCAATTTTAATATATATTGCGGTGTTTTGGCAATATTATACAGTTAGGCATGATTATCCTTAAAATATTTTTCTGCTGCGGAGCAATATTATCTGATGCAATTTACTAAAAAATATGATATAATAAAAAAACCGGGGTCTTGCAAATTATGCAGTTTTCCGGAATATGTATATGATATGGAGATGCACTATAATGAAAAAGCTCTTAGGTTTATCCATGGCGGTACTCATGATAACATCCTGTGCTGTAGGCTGCGGAGATAAGGATAGCAGCAGTGACAGCAAGGCCTCAAAGGACAAGTACGTAGGCAAGTGGGAATGCGAGAAGATGGTCGTTGAAGGCCAGGAAATGACAGAATTCTTTGGTATCTCGCTGGCATCAGTAATGCAGTTCGAGTTCAAGGATGACGGTACCTGCACTGTTATGGAAGAAATGACCGGCGACGAAGATGAGCCTGCTACAGGTAAGTGGGAGGCTGACGGCGACAAGGTAACACTTACTGTTGAGAACACCGAGGAAGATGCTGACGGCGAAGACGAGTCCATGGAATTTGAGTACAAGGACGGCAAGCTGGTAGCTACTGAGGAAGAGGACGGTCAGACTGCTGAGATATACCTCGTAAAGGTAGATGAGTTCACAACATTTGATGCAGAGGCACTTGCTGATTCTTTCAGCTTCGATGATGATTCTACTGACTTTGACATAGATGACAGTGACATCGACTGGGAAGAATGATCCCTTTAAATACTGAATATATAAAGCTCCTGCTCAGGCGGGAGCTTTATTTTTTGCAATAAGGACATTTTCTCTTTACAAACCGGAATGATTATGGTATAATGTTCAAAAATACAGGCCCATGGGGTCAGGAGGGAAAACATGGAAAATTTTAATTTTTACAGTCCCACCGAGTTCGTTTTCGGTATGGGAAGAGAATCAGAATGCGGAGAATATGTAAAAAAGCACGGCGGTCACAAGGTCCTGCTGCACTACGGCGGAGGCTCGGCAGTACGTTCAGGACTTCTTGACAGAGTAAAGGAGTCTTTTGAAAAAAGCGGAGTAGGTTACTGCGAGCTTGGCGGAGTACAGCCCAATCCAAGGGACACTCTGGTTTATAAGGGCATAGAGCTCTGCCGCTGTGAAGGAGCAGATATGATAGTTGCAGTTGGCGGAGGTTCAGTCATAGACTCAGCCAAGGCTATAGCGGCAGGAGTACCATATGAAGGTGACTTCTGGGATTTCTACAGCGGAAAAGCTCCTGAGAAGGCTCTGCCTGTGGGAGTTGTGCTGACTATAGCAGCCGCCGGAAGTGAGGGCTCCCCGGATTCAGTTATCACCAAAGAGGAGGGTATGCTCAAAAGAGGGACCGGAGCTGACATCCTCAGGCCAAAGTTCTCCATACTGGACCCGGAGCTCACCCAGACACTTCCGCCTTATCAGACAGCCTGCGGAGCTACAGACATAATGGCTCACGTATTTGAGAGATATTTCACAAATACCAAAGACGTCGAGATAACAGACCGTCTTTGTGAGGCAGTTCTGCTGACAATGGTGAAGGAGACTCCCAGGGTCATATCAGACCCGGATGATTACCAGGCAAGAGCAAATATAATGTGGGCAGGAATGGTCGCCCATAACAATATAGTAGGAGTAGGCAGACAGCAGGACTGGAACAGTCACGGCCTTGAGCATGAGCTCTCCGGTCTCTATGACTGTGCCCACGGAGCAGGACTTGCAGTTATAATGCCGGCATGGATGGAGTTCGTATACAAGCATGATATTATGAGGTTCTGCCAGATGGCAACGAGAGTATTCGGCTGTGACATGGACTATGCCTGCCCGGAGAATACTGCATACGAGGGGATACGCTGTTTCAGGAACTTCCTGCACAGTATAGGTATGCCCATAAACTTCCAGGAGCTCGGCGCCCGTGAGGAGGACATACCTGTGCTTGTGGAGAAACTGGGCATAGGCAGCGGAAAGAGAGCCGGATTCGTGGAGCTCAGCTCTGAGGATGCCGCTGAGATATACCGCATAGCTGCTCATGCTGAGCTGTAAGGAGAGCCGGTATGAGGATACTTTTTATCGGCGGAACAGGCACTATCAGCATGGCTGTAACACGGCTCCTGGCAGCTCAGGGGCATGAGCTTTTCCTTCTTAACAGAGGAAATCGCTGTGAGGGACTGCCTGACAATGTTAAGGTAATAAAATGCGACATAAATGACGAGGCTGATGCGGCAGAAAAACTCTCCGGAATGACCTTCGACTGTGTAGGGGAGTTCATAGGCTTTGTGCCGGGGCAGGTCAGCAGGGACTTCCGGCTTTTCAATGGTAAGACAAAGCAGTACATCTATATCAGCTCTGCGTCAGCCTATCAGAAACCGCCTGCAAGTCCGGTGATAACCGAGGAAACACCCCTTGAAAATCCATACTGGCAGTACTCACGGAATAAGAAAGCCTGCGAGGAATACCTTATGGAGAGGTACCGTGAGAACGGCTTCCCGGTGACGATAGTCCGCCCCAGCCACACCTATGACGAGCGCAGCGTGCCGCTTGGAGTACATGGTCATCAGGGAAGCTGGCAGGTGGTAAAGCGCATAAAGGAAGGACGTCCGGTTATCATACACGGTGACGGTACCTCCCTCTGGACTATAACTCACAACAGCGACTTTGCAAAGGCCTATTCAGGACTTATAGGAGCACCTGAGGCGATAGGCGAGGCCTTCCATATAACCTCGGATGAGAGCGTAACATGGAACGATATTTACCGGTATATCGCAGATGCACTGGGAGTGCCGCTAAAGCCCTATCATGTTTCATCACGTACTCTTGCGGACATGGGCAGCGGCTACGACCTGGAAGGAAGTCTCATAGGCGACAAGGCTAATTCTGTGATATTTGACAACTCCAAGGTGAAAAAGCTGGTCCCGGACTTTTCTGCAAAAGTCACAGCAGAGGAGGGCATCCACAGGACAGTGAAGTACATCCTTGAGCATCCGGAATTCCAGAAGGATGACCCGGAGTTCGACTCCTGGTGTGACAGAGTCATCAGTGCTATCGAAAAGGCAAAGCAGGGTATCTAAAGCTCTCAGTGAACAAAAAACTGCCCCGGAACGGCTGAGTACCGTACCGGGGCATATTTTATGCGCTTTCAAACTGTGAGTTATAAAGCTGTGCGTAGAAACCGTTTCTTGCAAGTAGCTCATCATGTGCGCCCTGCTCGACTATATCACCGTCCCGCATAACGAGGATGAGGTCGGCATTTCTGATAGTAGATAGGCGGTGTGCGATGATAAAGCTGGTCCTGCCGGACATGAGTCTGTCCATAGCATCCTGTATAAGTGACTCAGTCCTTGTATCGACAGAAGAAGTAGCCTCGTCGAGTATCATTACTTTAGAATCAGCAAGTATAGCTCTTGCGATTGTGAGAAGCTGTTTCTGGCCCTGTGAAACGTTGCTTGCATCCTCATTGAGGACCATGTTGTAGCCGTTTGGCAGGGACTTGATGAAATGGTGCGCGTGAGCAGCCTTTGCAGCAGCAATGACTTCCTCGTCAGTAGCATCAAGGCGGCCGTAGCGAATGTTCTCCATAATAGTTCCGTTGAAGAGCCAGGTATCCTGGAGTACCATGCCGAAGTTCTCACGGAGCTTTCGCCTGGGTATCCTGCGGATGTCGGTGCCGTCCAGGGATATGGTGCCGCTGTTTACGTCATAGAACCTCATAAGCAGCTTGACCATGGTAGTCTTTCCGGCTCCTGTAGGGCCGACTATAGCTATCTTCTGACCTGCACTCACTTCAGCACTGAAGTCTCCGATGACTATTTTATCCGGAACGTAGCCGAAGCTGACGTGTGAGAAGCTGACGTTGCCCTTTACGTTGTCGAGCTGAACGGGGTCTGAGGGCTCCTGTTCTTCTTCTTCCTCATCGAGGAACTCAAAAACTCTTTCAGCAGCCGCAGCCATTGACTGCACCTGGTTTATTACCTGAGCTATCTGCTGGATAGGCTGGGTGAACTGCTTGACATACTGGATGAAAGCCTGTATATCACCGATGCCGATGACTCCCTTTATAGCCAGCATACCGCCTGAGATAGCCACTCCCGCATATCCCATGTTGCCGACGAAGGTCATTACAGGCATCATTATCCCTGAAAGGAACTGGGACTTCCATGCGGACTTGTAGAGGATGTCATTAGTCCGGCAGAAGTCGTCAACAGTTTCCTCTTCCTTGTTGAAGGCCTGTATAACGGTATGACCGCCGTAGCTTTCCTCCACCTGACCGTTGATGTGACCCAGATACTCCTGCTGAGTGCGGAAGTGCTTCTGGGACTTCTTTATGACCAGCGAGAGAAGAGCACCTGAAACAGGGAGTATCACCAGTGAGATAAGGGTCATGAGCGGTGATATAGAGAGCATCATAACGAGGATTCCGATGAGAGTAGCAACAGAAGTGATTATCTGTGTGATGCTCTGGTTGAGTGTCATACCAAGGGTATCGACGTCGTTGGTGATGCGTGAGAGGACCTCGCCGTATGTACGGCTCTCGAAGTATTTCATAGGCATACGGCCTATTTTTTCGGAAATGTCCTTTCTCATGCGGAAAGAGATCTTCTGGGAGATACCAGCCATTATCCAGCCCTGTAAGAAGCTGACTACTGAGCTGAATATATAGAGCCCAAGGGTGAAGAGGAGTATCTTTCCGATATATCCGAAATCGATACCTCCGGTGCCTGCTATCTTACGCATGAGTCCGTCGAAGAGGGCATTAGTAGCCTTTGCCATTATCTTAGGACCTGCCACAGAGAAAACAGTGGCAACAGCGGCGAGCACCATAACAATGATTATCGGTATCTTATATATGCCGATATAGCCTGTCAGCTTTCTGATCGTGCCCTTGAAATTCTTTGGCTTTTCACCGGGAGCGAAACGTCCGCCGCCCATTGGAGGGCCTTTTCTTCTGGGAGTCTGGTTATTTTCACTCATTGCTTCCACCTCCTGTACTCTTTTCAAGCTCGGACTCAGAAAGCTGTGAGCTTGCTATCTGCTGGTAGGTACCGCAGGACTCCAGGAGCTCCTTGTGGGTGCCTATACCGGCTATCCTGCCTTCATCGAGGACTATTATCTGGTCGGCATTCATGATAGTGCTTATACGCTGAGCAACGATTATGACAGCAGCGTTCTTTACGTATGCACCGAGAGCCTTTCTGAGCTGAGCGTCAGTTTTCATATCGAGAGCAGAGAAACTGTCGTCGAAAATATATATCTTAGGGTCCTTGACGATAGCTCTTGCGATGGCGAGACGCTGCTTCTGACCGCCGGAGACATTGCTGCCTCCCTGGGATATACTGCGGTCAAAGCCCTCTTCATTGCTGCTGATGAATTCCATAGCCTGAGCTATCTCAGCAGCCTTTCTGACCTCCTCATCGGAGGCCTCAGGACGGCCGAATCTGAGGTTTGAGCCGATAGTACCTGAGAAGAGCACACCCTTCTGCGGCACCATTCCTATCATGTCACGGAGCTCGGATTTGGCCATTTTCCGTATGTCCATGCCGTCGATAGTGATGCATCCCTCGGTGACGTCATAAAATCTTGGGATGAGGTTTATGAGAGTTGACTTGCCGCAGCCGGTACTTCCGATAATAGCAGTAGTCTTTCCCGGAGATGCAGTAAATTCAATGTTTTCGAGAGCATCTGTATCAGCACCGGGATAGCGGAAGGAAACTCCGCTGAAGTGTATCTCACCTCTGTGAGTACCTGCCTTTTCGGGAGACTCCGGGTCAACGATGACAGTCTCAGTGGTGAGCACCTCTTCGATTCTGTCAGCAGCAACTCCCGCACGGGGCAGCATGACTGACATGACGGTGAGCATAAGGAATGAAATGACTATCTGCATGGAGTAGGTGATGAAGGCTGTCATAGCTCCCACCTGAAGAGTACCCTCGTCGATGCGGTGAGCAGATACCCATACTATAGTCAATGTGACACCGTACATAACGAGCATCATACCTGGGAACATGAAAGCCATAGTCCTGTTGGTGAAAAGCTGTGTGCCCATGAGGTCACGGTTAGCCTTGTCGAAACGCTCCTCCTCCACTTTTTCACGGCCGAAAGCTCGTATTACAGGGAGTCCGGTAAGTATCTCTCTTGAGACCAGGTTCAGGCGGTCTACCAGTTTCTGCATAGCCTTGAACTTAGGCATTGCAAGCACCATGAGGACCAGTACCAGACCGAGTATGGCGAGTACAGCGCAGACGATTATCCAGCCCATATGAGCGCCGGAGTTGATGACCTTTATGACACCGCCTATGCCGAGTATAGGAGCGTACATAAGCATACGCAGGAGCATGGCAGTGACCATCTGTATCTGCTGTACGTCGTTTGTACTTCTTGTGATAAGGGATGCGGTCGAGAATTTATCCATTTCTGTGTTGGAGAATCCCATGACCTTTCTGAATATCTTTTCTCTCAGGTCACGGCCCACACCTGCGCCGACCTTGGCAGCCAGGAAGCCTGCGCCAATGGAGGCGGCCAGCATCAGCAGTGCCATGAGGAACATCTTGAATCCCTGGAGCCAGAGATACTTTTTCTGAATAGCATCAACGTCTACACCGGCAGCCTTATTGCAGGACACGGCATATGCGATGCCCATAGACCTCATGGTGCTGCTTCCTATATTTTCGATAGTGCGGTCCATCTGCTCACGGATAGTATCTATCTGAGCGGAGTCCATCTGACCCTCAGCTATGAGACCTGCCATTATGGGACGCATATCCACATAAGTAGTGACTACACCGTCCTCATCCTCAGCCTCATGAGTTACCAGCTTTGTCTGCATCTGCTGTTCTATCTCTTCAAGGGTGAGACTTTCCAGGTCGAAGTCCTCAGGGACATTTTCCGGGTCAGCGGCCATAGACTGCTCAAGGGTCTTTTTGAACTGTTCCTCGCTCATATTACCGGTCTGATAGGTGAGTATCAGCGGTATGAGGAAACGGTCCTCCATATCGGAGAGCTCGTTTTCTGACATCTCCTTACGGACGTAGACCTGACCCTCAAGGGAGTAGCATTCCTCCCAGCGTGACTTTTCATCCTCATTCATAAAGAGCTCAGAGTAGGGCATTTCCTCAGCGGTGAGCTTTTCCGGTACAGCGTACTGTATGCCATGGTTCTGGATGCCGGTGTCTATCATGTCAGATGTGTACTGAGGCAGTGCAAGGTCGCAGTAGGCCTGAACGACAAGCAGAACGAGCGTGAGAATGACCATTTGCCAATAGGGTCTCATGTTAGCAAAGATTTTCTTCATCCTATTCCTCCTTTTGTTTATTTACGACAAATAATCATATGCAATTTTGTAAGAAATATGAATCGTACAGCGTATATTATACATTAAAGAATTTTAAATGTCAATAGAAGAATCGAACTGCCGGTCATAATACTTGAAAAAGGCATGGTGTTGTGATATAATTATAGTCAGTACCAGGGTCTGTTATCAGAATTGCCGTGAGCATATGCTCATCATTATAAAAAGCGACAGAAAAATGTCTCCGGAAAGGCGGCTGTACCAATGAACAGAGACCAAGAATTATCCAGAAAAAAACGGTTATTCGACATTATTCAGATAGGCAACAAGGACGACGTTATCAGCAGGACTTTTGACTACTTCATTGTCAGCGTAATCATTTTAAATATATTTATAGCCTTCCTTGATACCTTCGACGAGCTTTCGCCGCTGTACGGTATTTTCAGCATCATCGAGGCAGTCACCATAGGAATATTTGTGGTCGAGTACATTCTGAGGATACTGACTGCTGACTGTCTCTATCCGGACTGCGGAAGAGGCCGGGCAGTACTCAGGTTCCTGTTTTCGTTTGACGGCATCGTTGACCTGCTGACCATACTGCCGTTCTTCTTCCTTGACGGATTCATAGTTTTCCGTATGCTGAGGGTAGTGCGAATATTCCGGCTGTTCCGTGTAAACGCACAGTATGACTCCTTCAACATCATCAAGAACGTCCTTATGGAAAAGCGCAACCAGATAGCGTCCTCCATATTTATCATAATGATACTCATGCTTGCATCCTCGATAGGGATGTACGGTGCTGAGCACGAGAAACAGCCGGAGGTCTACAAAAACGCATTTTCCGGCATATGGTGGAGCGTGTCCGCCCTGCTTACCGTTGGCTACGGTGACATCTACCCTGTGACTGTTGCCGGAAAGATAATGGGTATACTCACGGCTTTCCTTGGAGTAGGAGTCGTAGCTATCCCCACCGGTATCATCAGTGCGGGATTTGTTGAGCAGTACACCAAAAAGCAGAATTCAGATATAAAATTCAACGATGTACGTGAGCTTGGAGAGATTTTAGTCACCCATGACAGCGGACTTGAAGGCAGGGCAGTCGGTGAGATAGAAGAAAGCTGCGATGTAAAGATATACATGATGATACGAGATGAGATGACAATACTTCCGTCCGGAAATATAACGGTACAGGCCGGGGATATGCTGGTTGTCCGGACAGAAAAGCTGATAAAAAAGACATGACGCCGAAACGTCATGTCTTTTTTTAGAATCCGAGTTCTTCGTAATCCTCTTTTATGAAACGGTGGTAGGTCACATGGACACTTCCGTCTATTTCTTCCTCAACGCTCAGGCAGTAGAGGTACTCGTCGGGGATGCCGTCGGAAAAACGCACGAGATAGTCAAATTCTCCGTTGTTTACCTTTTCAGCGGACACATTGCCGGAGTACTTCCTGAATACATCGAGTACCTGTTCCACTGAGGAGCAGTGTCCACGGACTATATCTATGAAGTCCTTCATAAAGCCGTCACCGCCGCAGTTCTCATGGACGAAGGCCGTACCTTCCTCCGGAACTGTAATGCAGAAACCGTCCTTTATTTGCCTGAAAGTGAGCTGTCCAAGGGCAGGCTGAACATATAGCGCAAACTGAAAAAGGACGTACTGCATATCAGCAGCATCCATTTTGCGTCCAAGCAGATTTCCGAGGGAAGAAAGGGTGTAATTCAGGCTCAGAGGGAGTTTTTCATATCCGAGTTTTAGCTGAGCCTCTATGATATTGTCGCAGATATTTCGTTCAAGACGTTCAAAGTCCATTTTTACCTCCTGGGAGTTTCATTTGCTGTTACGTGCCTCTCTGACAGCCTGATAAAGTGCATCAGAGGCCTCTTCGATCGTACCCTTGTCGTAGAGTACAAGGTCGCAGTTTTCAACGTATACGTCTATGAGGGATGCGTTTTCAAGGAATGGGTCCATTTTTCTGATGCGGCTGTTGGTTTCCATGACAACGGAGGCATCGTACTGGAGCCCTGTGAGCTGCCCTTCCTCATCAAGAAACTCTCTTGCGGAGCTGCTTATAGGAATACCCTTTTCCACACCCTGCAGGACAGCCATTTCCTTGCTGTTGAGCATATAGTTCAAAAGCATTGCAGCTTCTCTGGGATGCTCGGTATTTTTGCTGATAGCATAAAGCGTAGCCGGTTTAGCGTACCAGCCGTCACCGGACCGGACCTTGCCGTTGGTCAGGTAAGGACCTGGGACTACGTCAAAGCCGGTCTCCATGGCTTTTCCGCAGTAATTCACAGCATCGCTGACCCAGGCTATAGTTCCTGCATATGTTCCGTTGTCGATATTGATGCGCTCATAGAACTCGACCTGAGGCATTACGTTATTATTGACCATGTCACAGTAGAATCCTATCATTATCCTGAACTCCTCCTGACCGAAGCACAGTGAGCCGTCGTCATTGAGGATAGGCTTTCCGCTTTGCTGTTCTGCGTAAGCTATAGCAGTCAGCCATGTAGACTTTGAGCCGGCGGATATAGGATACACACCGTCAGCAGACATCACCTTTGCAGCACTGAAAAGGTCGTCCCAGGTCTCAGGCACATCCAACCCGTACTTTTCATAAACAGACCTATTTATATATACAGTCTGAGCGTTCATAGCGATAGGAACGGCATTCAGTACACCATTTACCCTGCCGTATTCCAGCATTTCTTCTGGGAAAGCTGAAAGGTCAACATAGTCCGAGAGCTTTTCGATGTCATAGTAGCCATTGCCGTCAGGGGAGTACTCTTTCAGCCAGCCTACATTTATCTGCATCACGTCTGACTCGGTATCAGAGGCCATTCTGACTCTTGTTCTTGCTTCATAGCCGGACCATTCTGAGTAATTGCACATTACTTTAATATCAGGGTACATCTCTTCAAATATCTGCATAGCTTCGATGGTGTAGTCATTGCGCTTGTCATTGCCCCACCAGGATAGAGTAATACTTGTCTGCTGCTCCTGCTGTTTTATGACCTGTTCATTTCCGCATGAAACAGATGAGAGCATTGCAGCAGAAATGAGAAGTGGAGTTATCAGCTTTGGTAATTTCATGTATCGTCCGCCTCCTTGTCCATAGAGGGCTCATAGAAGGAGTAGGTATCCTTTCCGCATTTTTTGGAGACGTAGAGTGCCTTGTCAGATGCGTGATAGAGTTCAGCAAAGGAGCTTCCATCCTTAGGGAAGAGTGCAACGCCCAGGCTGCCGGATATCTTGTACTTTCCGTCATCACCGGTGTAGTTGCTGCGGAAGGCCTCGCATATCTGTTCACATCTTGCACTGACAAATTCCTCGTAAGCTGTGTCGTCATCGGGGGATTGATTAAGGAATACGCAGAACTCATCTCCGCCGATACGTCCGAGGTAATCCTCTGAGGAGAAGCATCCTCTGAGGATACTTCCTATCTTTGCGAGTACCTGGTCTCCGTAAGCATGACCGAGAGTATCGTTGACGCCCTTGAAATTATCGAGGTCGATAAGGATAAGAGCGTGGGATTCGATAGGCAGAGCATTATCAATGCGGTTCTCAGTGTAGTCCTCGAAGGCTTTCTTGTTGAGTATACCGGTGAGCTGGTCGATCTGAGCCTTGAGGTCAAGGTATGAGAAAGCAGAGCTTACCGGAGCGGTGAGCTTAAAGGAAAGCTCGATACCGACAAGGACTGCAAGGACGGATGCGATGAAAGCGATCATATATATATAGTACCGCATCTCATTTTTTTCGCTGAGGACGATCTGAGTGGGGATAGAGCAGATGACGTACCAGTCATCGCCGCAGGAATTTACAGTAACGAGGTATTCGTTATCCATAACAGTAGCGGAATCGTGAGAACCGATACGTTCCTCAAGAGAGCCGCTGATATGAGTACCGACTTCATCTTTTTCGGAGGAATATATAATGTTATGATTCTTGTCAACGAGACGTATCACAGTCTCTTTCATGGTCTCAGGGTTATCGAAGACGTTTTCAAGCTCAGTGGCATAGAAGGAGATAACGAGGATGGCATTGTCATGTATCCTCTTGACGTAGTAAATACGCTTGAAGTCATCCTTGTAGCCGGTTTCCCAGCCATCACGGGTCTTCTGACGGGAGATCATACTGCTGAGGTCAGTGTATATCTGGTCACCGAAAAGTGTTACTGTACCGTTTGATATCTTGCCGATAGTACGATTATTGCTGTAAACGATACCGTAATCCACGAAGTTTTCCATTATACAAAGGCTATAGAGCTTATCAGAGATGACTTTTTCAGTAGCAAGTGCTTCATACTCATCATTATCCGGATCAGTGGCATCATATGTATAAGCCTCCTCGGAACCAAAAGCGAGAGCGCCGATAGTCTCCATACGAGAAAGGTAGCTGTCGAGGTTGAGTTTCATCTGAACATTAAGAGAAGATGACATAGTGCTGACCTTATTTTTCAGTACTGTATCAGTTTTGCGGACAGCAAGAACAGAGACAACAACAATAGATATTATAATAATAAAAGCATAACCGAGTATCATAAGTACTTTAAGCCGGGTAATATTTTTAAATCCGGCTTTAATGTTATCATGTTTAGCCATTTGAATCTCCTTGTGATAAAGAATGAGAACAGAAATTAAGACAAATAAAGGCACACATATTAAATAGTACAAAATTATTATATCACCGCAGGAATTAAAAATCAATAAATAAATTGTAAATATACAGGAAAACGAAAAAAAGCAAAAGAATTTTGTCTAAAATGCGTGACAAATAATGATACAGCAGATTTACCAGTTTATCGAAAATTTTTAAGAGACTTTTTGACTTGACAAATACTGGAAATGGTGTTATAATAATAAAGCTGTCAGCGAAGGAGACAAGCACGAAGGGCAAACGACCTCCGGGAGGAG